>Ga0187889_10000832_pt1 | contig 35579 bp, 28 predicted proteins | sample June2016WEW_7_10_2_FD_132992 | JGI IMG/M metagenome (GOLD analysis project Ga0187889, IMG submission 132992) | Peatland microbial communities from SPRUCE experiment site at the Marcell Experimental Forest, Minnesota, USA - June2016WEW_7_100 | ecosystem: Environmental > Terrestrial > Soil >... | reverse complement strand
GCCGCCGCCTGGAACTGGGTCTTGAGCACGCGCTGCTCGGTCGAGAGCCGCCGCATGGTGATAATGGCATGGATCCCAGCGCACGCCAGCACCGCCGCGGCCAGCACGAGCAAGTGTCCGGCCCGCTGCCGCACCACCGAGAAGCTGGCGCGATACTGGAATTCGCCCTTGCGCAGATCGAGCTCACGCGCTCCGCGTGCCCCCGCCCGAGCGATGGCATCGGCGAGCACGAAGCGGTCGTGCTCGCTCGGTGGGGCTGCCGAAGCCAGCTCGCCATCGGGTTTCTCCGGCACTTCGACCGGCGCCATCAGGCTGACGGGCAGCCCCAACTCGTCCTGGATGAGCCCGACGAGCCCGCGCAAGCGCGAGCCACCGCCAACTAGCAGCAACTCCTCGACTGGAGCCTTGTCCTTGCTGAGAAAGCCGTGCAGGGTCTGGCGCAGATCGCGCAATAGCGGCTCGACCGCTTCGCGCACCACCACGCTCATGCGCGTCTCTACCTCGCTGCCGGCGGGCTGGCGCGAGCTGGTCACGAAGCCAAGCTCGATCTTGCCCTGTTCCGCCTGCGCCCGGGTCCAGGTGCCATGGGCGGCCTGCTCGAGACTCTTGGTGATCTCTTCCCCCCCGTGGAGCAAGGTGCGCGCAAAGACCACCTCGTCGCCCAGCACGAAGCACACGTTGGTCCGGCGATGACCGATATCCACCACCACCCGACAGCCCGGCGCGCGGTCCCCGCCCGTCTCGTCCACCACCACCGACGGGCTCAGCGGGCGATAGAGCAGGGGCGCCACATAGAGCGCGCGCGGTTCCACGTTGCCCTCCTGCAGCTCCCCCATCAAGCGCCGCACTTCCTCGATACGCGCCGCCACCACCATGGCCCGGCACCCGACTTTCCCGTCGGCCACCGGACCGCGCTCCGCCAGCACGGCGTGGTCCAGAACGACGTCGTGGAGCTCGTGGATCATCTGGCCTTCCATCTCGTAGCCGACCACCTGGTCGATCTTGCGCGCGTCCGCGAAGGGCAGATCGAGCACGCGCATGGTCAGCATTTCCCCGGGCAAGGCGACGTAGGCGGTGGTGCCGCTCGGCAACCGCATTACCCCGTTCTTGAGGGCTTCGCGTTGCCGCTCGGCCAGCGGCCGCTCATCATCGGCGATTCTCTCCTCCAACCGGGCGACAGTGCGCGTCCGGCGAAAGCCGGCCTCGAGAACGGTGAACTTCACCGCCCACGCGCCGAGGTCGATACCGGTGATGGTGTGTGCCATGGCTTGCTCTATTCCTCTCGCCAGTACTGTATGACGCCAGACGCCTTTTCGCTGGCGGCGTCGTTCGTCACCGGATTCTCGAGCGCGCGCTTGGTGTCCAAGATCGCCGTGATCTGCTTTTTGACCTTGCCCGATTCGCCGGTGGCCACTACCCGGTATACCCGGGGCGGTCCGACGTAGGCTACCTGGCCCAGCTGCTGCTTGTTGATGGTGATGCCGGTGAGGTTCTGCATCATCTGAAAGCGGGGATCGTCCTTGGCCAACGAACCCGCGGGATTGGTGAGGACGCCGATGACGGTGTCGAGCGAATCGAAGCCGATGGCCGCGCCTCGCTCGCACAGCACGCTGGCCAGGGGATAGATCTTGTTGTCGTCGAGAACGGTGGGATCTTGGGGCGGCTTGGTGGGGTCGGGGATCAAGGCGGCGCGCACCAGCCCCACGATGAGCGGCGTGCAGTCGCCCTTGGTGGACGCCAGATTAACCTTGCAGTCCTGGTTGCTGGCGTACACGGTAAAGTATGGGCGGAAGGCTTCCGCGAAGTCGGCGGTCATACCGCGGACCAGGTTGGTCTCGGCGACGGTGTCGAAATGATCGTTGTGGGCCAGGTACGGATCGTCGCTCTGATCGTAGCGGTAGTCCTCCGGCCCGACCGAGTTGGCGTCGACACTGAACGTCTGCTCGTCGTGATCGGCCCAGTCGATGATCGCGCGCGCCAGGTCGACCCGCTCGACCACCCGGCCGTCCTGGTCGGGGGTGGAGAAGAGCAGGTCGTAGCGCGGCGACATGAACAGCGCCATGAGCATCCGGAACAGGAAAATCTGTTTGTTGCGGTCGGGGGTCAGGCCTCCGCCGCAATTGATGTCGATCTTGCCGTCTTCGTTGGTGATCTCGGCATCCATCCTCCCTTGCACAGCCGTCAGCCCCTTGGCCTGGCTGGTGTCGATGCCCGCCATGCCGCCCAGCAAGGCCACGTCGGTCTGGTTGCCGCTGAAGAAGCCCAGGAGCGGGCCGGTGTAATCGGTCACGCGCAAGCTGATGCCCAGGTCCTGGCCGGCCGCATCGTTCAGCATCTTCTGGGCCTGGGCCATGATGGGCTCTACGAACTTGAGCTGAATCTTGATGAGCATGCGCGACAGCTCCATGGCCGAACGGGCCAGATAATGCGCGCGCAGCTCGTCGCGGGCGTTGGTCGCCTGCGACAGATCGACGGTGGTGCCGTACGAGAACTGCGCGACGAGCGCGATGAGCATAGACAAGGCGGAGATGGTGACGAGCAACGCTACTCCGCTTTGGCGGTCGCGGCGCCGGCGGGCCCGCCAGCGCCGCACCACGACCGCAGCCCATCCTGCTCGGGAGGCGTTTGGCGATGCGCATCTGCCCTGGCTCGACCACATGGTGCTACGACTCCGTGCTGCGATAGTCGACGGTCTCCAGCACATGCAGACGCGCGACGCTGATGAAGGTGACGGGCATGCCGCGCTCGTCCATGACGGTGAGCGAGATGCGAACCTGGGTGGGCAGGTACTGCTGCCCGTCAGCCTTGGTAGTATCCCATTCTTCGCGCCAGTCCTTTTGCTTGTAGTCGTAGTAGGCCAGCTTGAGGCGTACGACCGCCGGGCAAAGGATGTAGGTTTCCGCGCTCATCAGCTTGGGATCCTTGGCTTCGAGCCGCTTGGTTTCCCGCCGCATGAGGTTGGTGACCATGGGGTCGTCGGGGTCGGGCATGGGGAAGTAGCTCACCAGCGCGGTATCGCCCTCGGTGGCGTCGGCGCGCAAGCGCTGGTGTCCGAGCCAAGAGAAGCGCAACTCGTCGAAGTCATTGTGCGCAATCCCCGAGAACATGGTACGCCGGTCGGCGGTGCCTATGGCATCGGACCCTGACCGATAGGCCATCTCGATCTCGCGACTCATACGCATGAGTGCAACCCGCACGGTGTGGGTACGGTCCTGCGCGGCCTCGATGCGCTGCTTGACCTTGGTGGTCTGGGCAAAAGTTCCCCACAGGAGCGAGGTGACGAAGGCCATGAGCGCGAGCGCGAGCATGATCTCGATGAGGGTGAAACCGCCCTGCCTCTGGTCACGCGGGCGAGTGGTCCTTGCCGACCCCACCGTCCTCGCTCCCCCCATGGTCCACGCGGTCCGCGCGGTCCACGCGATCGGTGCGGTCATCACGATCGTCACGGTGGCGGGACGCGGGCTCGGCGCAGGCATGGTCATTTGCTCACTCCCACCGCATTGCTAGTGCGGGTTGCGGTGCCCGTGGCCGTGCTGGTACTGGTCGCGGTGCCCGTCCCGCCCGTGGTGGCCAGGGTGACCGCCGATTCCAGGCGCGACGGATCGGTGAAGAAGGTGACGATCTCGAGCAACTGCTCGGGCTTGCCGGTCTCGCTCCAGAACACCCGCAGCGTGAGCTTGCGCACCGATTCTTGCAACCCCAGCCGGATCGGGTCCATCAATGTCGCCATGAATCCGCCCATGAAACCCGAGAGCGCCTCCATGGGGTTATTCGACAGGGTGGCCTTGCTCGCCTGCTGCTGCATCTTCTGCCCCGCATCAGCCGGCAATTCGATCCGCTCCATATTGGTGTACCAGCGAAAGCTCGGGAATCCCTCCTGGGCAAAGTCGCCCTTGTCCTCGCCGTCCATCTCGACGAAGCCATACTCTTGCAAGCTTTGCTCCATCATGGAGATGTGGGTGCGGGCCAAGAAGGTCGCGGCCGTGATCATGCGCGCATGGTTGGTCACACGCACGTTGCCGGTCACCACCCGCGCGACGATGACCAGGGCCAAGCCCAAAATGGCCATGGCGACCATGACCTCGAGCAAGGAGAACCCTCCCCTCCTCCTCCGCGCCCCACCTACCCGCCAGGTCGCAAACGTGCTCGCAAGCTTGGTCGTGGCCGTGGCCGTGGCCGCGGCAACTCGCGCGCTTACCGCCCAGGTGGCGGCCCTTCGGGCAGCCGACCTCATCTGACCACCGCCTTGCCCTCATCATCCACCTGCCGGCCCAGGTCAGCCTCGACCAGTGCGTTCTTCACCGTTACCCGTCCGGTCAAGGGATGGACGATCAAGCTGTAGACCGTCTCGCCCTTCGTGTCGGAGAGATGGATGACCGCCGCCTCGGCCATGCCCATGGGGAAGAAGTAGAGATAGCCCTTGCCCTCCGACGCGGGTTTGAGCAAGCGCGGGGTGTAGATGTCGGCCAACGCCACGCCGGACTTGAGCACGACGGGCTTGACCGCCAACTCGCGAAAAGCGGAGAAGCGAGCCCGTTTGGCGATGAAGGGCTTGGGCAGGTAGCGTGACGGGATCAGGGAGGAGCCGAAGGAGGCCTCGCGCTCCTCGGCTTCGCGTTTAACCTCCTCCTCCTTGGCGATCCTCTCCACCTCCCTCTTGCGCGACTCAACGGTCTCTTTCCCGGGCGCGAACACGAAGGCGTCGTCGGTAACCTCGGCCCAGTACTTGCCACTGTCGAAATCGAGCACCAGCCGATGCACGCGGCCCGTGGTCGAGGCTCGATCGAACAGGTAGCGAATAGTCCCGGCCAAGTGGGTGGCCGCCGAACGCAGGTCGCTCTTGGCCAGGGAACGCAGGCCCACTACGCTAGCCGTGACCAGCAAGGCCACTAGCCCCATGGCGATCATCACCTCGATCAAGGTGAAGCCGCGCGCGTCTCGGGCCGTCATGAGCAAGGACCTGACGCTGCTACTGTTCCGCCGCCTTGACGTCGTCGGCGGTACCCTCTTGCCCGTCGGGGCCGAGCGAGACGACGTCGACGCTTTCGGTGTTCACCGTGCCGGGGCAGCGGATTATGATCTCGCGGTTCCAGGGATCCTTCTGCCGCTTGGGCAGGTACTTCTGCGCGACCAGATCGTCCAGGCTCTTGGGGCACTCGCTGTTGTCGGCCATGTATTGCACGATCTTGGCCGCGATATCGTTGACCTGCGCCTGCGCCACCTTGCGCTGCCCCTTCTTGAACTGGGCGAAGACGCCCACCCCGACGGCCGACATCACCAAGCCGATCAGGGCGAGCACGATCATGATCTCCAGCATGGTCATGCCCGCATCCCGGCGGCGTTGCTCTCGAACGACGATTTGACCGCCTGCTCGGTCGCCAACCTGTGCTTGCTCGCTTGCCACTCGCTTCATCTGCTTCTCCTTTGTCCAGCTGTGAAAGCCATCCGCCTGAGGCACTACTGCACCATTCCTCCCATGTCGATGATGGGCATGAGAATGGAGAACACGATAAACCCGACCCCCACGGCCATGACCACGATCATGAGAGGCGCCAGGATGGAGGTCAGGCGGCCCACCTCCACCGCGACGTCGCGCTCGTAAGCCGCAGCGACATTCTCGAGCATGGCCTCGAGCTGCCCCGACCGCTCGCCCACCGCGACCATGTGGCACATCATCGCCGGGAACTGTCCCGACTTCTTCAGCGTGGTCGCGATGGATTCACCTTCGCGAATCGCCAACCGTGCGTCCTCGACGACCTTCTCCAGCACCGAGTTGTTGAGCACGCGCTTGACGATGTCGAGCGCGGTCAGCACGGGCACTCCCGACGCCAACATGGTGGCCAAGGTGCGAGCGAAGCGGGCCACGGCAATGAAGCGTATCAACTTGCCCACCAGCACCAGCCGCAGCTTGAGCCGGTCCATGAAGGCGCGTCCCTTGCTCTTCCTCGTCCAGCGGCGGAGCAAGAGCACGGTGAGCACTATGATGGGCAGCACGATCCACCAGTAACCGCCCACGAGGTCGGCGATGAAGACCAGAAGTTGTGTGTTCCAAGGCAGAGCCTTGCCCGAATCGGCAAAAATGGCGGCAATGGGCGGCACCACCACGGTCATCAAGAAGCCCAGCACCAAGCTGCCAACGATGGTCATGAGGATGGGATAGGCCATCGCGCTCGAGACCTTCGCCCGCAATTCGATCTGGGCATCCATGAAGTCGGCCAGGCGGAACAAGACGGCGTCGAGATTGCCCGCGGTTTCCCCCGAGCGCACCATGTTGGTGTAGAGGTCGGAGAAGACCTTAGGATGCGCGGTCATGGCATCGGCCAACGAGCCGCCCTCGTTCACCTTCTGGCGAATGCCGGCCAGGATGAGCTGCAGCTTCTTGTTGTCCGACTGCTCGGCCAGCGCCCCCATGGCCTCGGCCAGCGGAATACCGGCGTGGAGCAGGGTGCCCATCTGCCGCGTGAACACCGACACGTCCTGGGGCTTGACCCGCTCGAACATCCCCTTGAAGTCGACCTCGCGGCGCATGCCCTTGCCGCCACTGCCCCCGCTCGACAGCGCCTGCCGGGCCTGCCGGCCGGACACCACCTCGCGCACCTCGGTGATGAAGACGCTTTCCTTGCGCAGGGTCTGACGCAAGGACTTGGGACCGTCCGATTCCCGGGTGCCCGAGACGGTCTTGCCGCCGGCCGAAAGCCCTTTCCAGGCGTAGACCGGCATGGCCTAATCGCTATCTCCGGTGGTGATCATCATCACCTCGGCAGCACTGGTCATGCCCGCCAGCACTTTGTTCGCCCCGTCCTCGCGCAAAGTGCGCATGCCCGCCTCCACGGCGGCCCGCTTGATGGTACCCGCATCGGCGTTCTTGATGGCGAGCTGCCTTATCTGGTCGTCGATCAGCAAGAGCTCGTAGATGGCGGTCCGGCCCCGGTAGCCCGCGTTCAGGCAGGCCGGGCAGCCGCCCTCGTGGGCCCGATAGAGCATGCCCGGAGCAGGAGGGTCGCCGGAGCCCTTGAAGATGATACGGTGAAAGCTACCCGCGAAGAACTCGTCTGGGTTGATGCCCAGACTGGCCAGGTCGGCCTCGCTCGGCCGGTAAAGCTCGCGGCATTCGCGGCATAGTCGCCGCACCAGGCGCTGGGCCAGGAGCGCCATGAGCGACGAGGCCACCAGGAAGGGCTGCACCCCCAGGTCAACCAGACGCGTGATCGCGCCGGCGGCGTCGTTGGTGTGAATGGTCGACAGCACCAGGTGACCGGTCAGCGAGGCCTGGATAGCAATTTCCGAGGTCTCGAGGTCGCGGATCTCGCCTACCATTATCACGTCGGGATCGTGGCGCAGAAACGAGCGCAAGCCGGTGGCAAAGGTCAAGTCGATCTTCTCGTTCACCGCCACCTGGGAAATCCCGTCGAGCTGGTATTCCACCGGGTCTTCTATGGTGAGGATGTTGAGATCAGGCGAATTGATTTTGGCCAGGCAGGCGTAGAGGGTGGTGGTCTTGCCCGAGCCGGTGGGCCCGGTGACCAGCAGGATGCCGTGCGGCCGGGTGATGAGATCGTTCATCTGCGCCAGGTGGTCGTCGCCGAAGCCGATGTCGGCAAGGTCGTGCAGCACCGCCTCGCGGTCGAGCAAGCGGATGGTGATGCGCTCGCCGCCCTTCGCGGTGGGCGCGGTAGCGACGCGCATGTCGATGTCCTTGCCCGCGATCTTGCGCCGGATGCGTCCGTCCTGGGGCAGGCGCTTTTCCGCGATATTGAGGCCGGCCATGATCTTCACGCGCGAGATAATGGAGGGAATGAACTGGCGCGCCGCCCGCCGGGTCTCGTAAAGCACGCCGTCGATGCGGTAGCGCACGATCACGTCCTTCTCCCCCGGTTCTATGTGGATATCACTGGCCCGTTCCTTGACGGCATTGAACATCAAGGCATTCACCCAGCGAATAATGGGCGCCTCGTCGTTCACATCGAGGATGTCGACCAGCTCTTCCGCGGCGCCTTCGTCACCCTCGCCTTCCCCCTTGCCCAGGTTGCCGGCGTCTTGCTTGCGCCCGTAGATCTGGTTGATTGCCTCCACCAGCTTGGCCCCGGTTAGCAGTACGGGCACGACGACCGCCCCGACCATAGCCCGCACGTCATCCAGCGCGGCCACGTCGAGCGGGTCCGCCGTCCCCACCCACACCGCCTCGCCTTCGCGGCGCAAGGGCATGACTCGGTGCTGCTTCGCGAATGCGATGGGTATCTTGGCCGCCAGCTCCGCATCTATGTCGGCCACCTGAAATTGGGGAAAGAACTGCATGCCCAGCTGCGTACCCAGCGCACGGAGGACCGCCTCCTCCGAGCAAGCGTGAGCCTTGATCAGGAGCTCACCCAGAAGTCCCCCCTCGCTCGCTTGCACGACCAACGCCTGTTCAATCGCCGCCGGGGCAACCGCGCCGGCCTCGAGCAGTATCTCACCTATTCGCTTACGGGCCACGGGCGCTACTCGTCCCGCCGCGTCGGCGGACCGCCCTGCGGCGTGCTCGAACCCGGGGCCGGACCCGGGCTCAGCTCGCCCGGCCCGCTGGTCACGGGTTGGTTGCCATCGTTCCCGGCCTTCCCATCGCTCCCCTTCTCGCTGCTCTCGGCCTTGCCGTCCTGACTCCCAGACTTATCATTCTGATCATCGGGCTGATCATCGGGCAGCGCCACCGGCTCGATGGGGACCGACTCGTCGCGCATGTCGCGCTCGCGAATCACACGCAGCTGCTTCTCGTCATCCTCCATGTCGCGAACGCTGCGATTGATCTCCTCGAGCATGCCGCGCTTGCGCCGCAAGTCCATCTCGTACTGATCGATCTTGGCCGTGTCTTCGAGCGAGCTGTAGCGCTCGATGAATTCGCGCCGCTCGCGCAGCTTCTTCTCGGCCACCCGCCGCAGGTCAGACAGGTCGGAGATCACGTAAGGGGTGATGGCGATCAGGATGTTGGACTTCTTGACCGTCTTGGTGGTGCTGCGGAAAAAGAAGCCCAGCACCGGAATGTCGCCCAGCACCGGGACCTTGGTGACGCTCTCACTAACGCGATCCTGCATCAACCCCCCGATCACCACGGTTTGCTGATCCCGCGCCACCACGGTGGTCTTGGCCGACCGTTTGGAGGTGGCCGGCCCCATATTGTTGTAGTTCTGCGATTCGACATCTGAGATCTCTTGATCCACGTCGAGGCGTATGATGTTGCGCTCGTTCACGCTCGGAGTGAGGGTGAGCTTGAGCTCGACCGGCTGGCGCTGCACCGAGGTGAAGGGCATGTAGCCGACTCCCCCGCTGCTATTGGCGCCCAGGGCGGCCGTGGTATTGCCCGGGAAGGGCAGCACCTCGCCGATTGAGATGGTGCCCTCCATATTGTTCATGATCAGGATATGGGGATTGGAGATGATGTTGACGTCGTTGTCCTGCTGCAAGAGTTGCAGGAAAACGCCGAAGGAGGGAATGCTGATGGGCAAGCCCTTGAACAGGGTGCTGTTGCCCAGATCCCCGGTGGTCGGGCCGAACAGCGCGGCGCTGAGGCCGCCCAGGTTGCTCACCAGGGCGGTGGGATTCATGGTGTTGCTGGCATTGAAGCCGCCCAGGGCCAACGATGACTGGCCACTCACCGTTGCCCCCCCCCCGCCGTGGTAGGAGACGCCCACGGTACGGGTCTTGTCGAGCAAGACCTCCATGATGGTGGCGTCGACGAAGATTTGCTTGCGCGGAGCATCTAGCTGCTCGATCACCCGGCGCAACGACTGGTAGTCCTTGTAGGTGGACATGATGAGCAGCGAGTTGGTGGGCGCGTCGAACGAGATGCGGATATCGCTCTCGAAGAGCAAAGCGCTGGGGCTGACCTGCCCGGGGGCCGCGGCCGCGGGCGTCGCCGCGGCGGCTCGGCTGTTCTTGCGGCCCGAGCTGAGCGAGCCCGAGATCTGTACCCCGGTGATCGCGCTCAGCGTCGCCGCCAGCTCATCGCAGTTGGCATTGGCACAGTAGTAGACGTGGAAACGCCCCTCGCTGCCTCGCCCCGCCTCCTCCAGGGGCACATCGAGCTTGTGCACCAGAGCCACCAGCCACTCGTGGGCGCGCTTGTTGGCCACCACGATCAGGCTATTGGTGCGCTCGTCGGGAATGAGCTTGGTGATGCCCATTTCCGTGGATAGCTCGCCCGGCGGACCGAGGACAGGCTTGGGTTGGGCGGGCGCGGCGGCCCCGCCCTGCCGGCGTTGTCCGGTGCCCATCATCTGCACCGGCACGATTTCGGAAATGCGCGAGGCCATGTCGAGCACCGACATGTTCTTGACCCGTATCACCCAGATATGGTCACGGGTGGTCGAGGGGGTATCGAACTGCTTGATGATCTCGACCATGCGCTCGATGCTCTCCGACTGGTCGGTGATGATGAGCGAGGAGCGGTAGGCTATGATGTCGCCCGTCTCGGTCTTGATGCGGTTGAGGACGTTGTTGGTGAAATCCAGCGCGTCGAGGTACTGGACCCTGACCAACTTGGTCACGTAACGCCGGTCGGGGGGGGCGCTCTGGTTGGGGCCCACGATGGGTAGGGGGGTGAAGCGCGCCTTGGCGTTCTCAACCACGCGCAGAAACTTCCCGGTGGGCTCCACGGTGAGCCCCAGCGAATCTAGGGCTGAAAAGAACAGCCGATAGGCTTCCTCGGGGGTGATGAGCTGGGGCGAGATGATGGTCAGTTTCTTGCCCGCCACCGGGACCGAGACGATGAACTGGGTACAGGTGATGCTGGAAATCCAGCCGATGAGGTCCATGACCTCGGTGTCAGGCTTGAGGTTGAGGCGCACGATGCGCTTGCCCGCGGGCAGCTTCTTGCATGAATTGAATTCCTTCTCGCCCGGCAACGTGGCAGCGGCGCTGCCCGCGGCGGCTGCGGCCGCGGGCGCGGCCGGGGTGGCCGCCCCGCCGGGCGGCGGCGGCGGGAGGGGAGCGATGGGCAGCACTCGCCGGGGTGCGGGCCGGGGCGGGAGGGGCGCAGCAGGAGCGGCTTGGGCCAAAGCCCTCGACTCGGCAACGAGGGAGGCCAGCGCGCACGAGAGCAAGACCGCAATGAGTATGCGTTTCATCGGATGGTGTAGTCCTCTGTGATTTTCTGGCTGTTGCGCTCGAGACCGAGCGACAGGTGGCTGGCTGACTTGAGCTTGGCGTAGACCTCGAGGGCCTTTTCCGGGCTGGTTATGTCGAGGCCGTTGATGGATGAGATGATGTCGCCATTCTGCATCCCGATCAGCGCGAACGGCCCATCGGGACGGACCGCGAACAAGCGGAACCCGGCCGCTTTGCCGTCCTTCATCTCGGGCACAATGCGCGCCGATCGCGACAGCAGGGCCATGTTGCCCAACACCGATTCCAGGGTGCTGCGCTGGAGCTCGAATTTGTGCTCGGCGACCTTCTTTATGCCTTTGGCCAAATCGGCGGCGAAGGGATCGGTGTCCTTGTTGACCACGGGCGCGGCGGCCGGAGGGGGCGCCGGGGCTTCGAACAGGTCGATGTATTCCGTCTTGCCTTCGTTATCGAGATAGACCCTGGTCTCCAGAATCTCGATCACGGTGGCGCCGTGGATCTTCCCTCCCACCGGGAAGGCCCCCGTCGACTTCTCCTCCGTATCGCGCATGACGGCGACTGACCATCTCATGCCGTTGGGCGGAGGCGCGTACATGATGGCGAGCAGTGCGAGCGGCAAGGTAGTCTTGGTCTGGACGTCGACCGGGGCTTCATCCGCGGTCCCCGCGAGATCATCGAGAATGGGCGGGCAGACCGAGCAGAAGACGTTGCGGCGCAGGATGGCCGACGGATCCTTATTGAACACCGGCTGGGTTGCGGGCTTCGGCGCCTTGGCCATCGGCGCCGGCAGGGGCACTGCCACGCTCGCCAGCTTCGCGGCCACCGCACCCGCTGCCGCCATGCCGAGAAAGCTGGCGCACAGGGCAACGACGGCCAAATCGACCGCCCAGAGGTACTTGCGCAAGATGGTTTCCACGGCTGTCCTCGGCAAGAGCAACAGCGAGGCCAAGCCCGGGCGAAAATAGGCTAGTGATCTTAGTCACTTGCGCGACCAGGCTCACGCGTCGCCCTGCCAATTTGTCACACGTCTTCGCCCAACCCATTGCGGCTGGGTGAGGGAAGCGCTGGGTCGGGCTCCTCGTCAGCGAGCGCACCGTCCCGGTCCTCCTCCAGGCGACGGTAGATGGTACGCGTTGCGATGCCTAGGAGCTGGGCGCACAAGCGCTTGTCGCCGTTGACATGGTGCAGGGTCGAATGGATCACGCGCCGCTCGATCTCGGCCAGCGGCGTGCCGATGGCAAATGTCACGCTCTTCGCATCCGCAGCGCTGCCGCTCCCGGTGCGCACGTCGACTGGCAGGTCATCGAGCTCCACGGTGGCGCCTCGAGACAGAACCACCGCGCGCTCTATGGTATTCTCCAGCTCGCGCACGTTGCCCGGCCAGGCATAGCGCATCAGGGCCTCTGATGAAGACCGGGAGAAGCCGGAAATGTGCCGGCGGTTGCGCTCGCAGAACAAGCGTAGGAAGTGCTCGGCCAGGAGGGGAATGTCGTCTCTCCTCTCGCGCAGCGGCGTCACGCGCAAGGCGATGACATTCAGCCGGTAGTATAGGTCCTCGCGGAAGCGCCCTTCCTTGACGGCAAGTCGCAGATCCTGATTGGTGGCTGCCACCAGGCGCAGGTCGACCTTGGTGGTCCGGCCACCCAGCCGCTCCACCTCGCTCTCTTGCAAAACCCGCAGAAGCTTGACCTGTACGTGACTCGGAATTTCGCCGATCTCGTCGAGGAACAGCGTGCCCCCGTCGGCCTGCAGGAACCGACCATCGTGACGCTGCACTGCGCCGGTGAAGGCCCCGCGCTCGTAACCGAAAAGCTCGGCCTCCAGGATGGTTTCCGGTAGCGCCGCGCAATTGACGGGTATGAAAGGACCGTCCGCGCGCTGCGAGGCACGGTGAATTGCCCGCGCAATCAGCTCCTTGCCCGTGCCCGATTCCCCGAGCAGCAGCACGGTTGCCATCGAAGGCGCCGCTTGCATCACAGTGTCCATCAAGCGGCGCCACGGCAAGGACTGGCCGATCACGGCGCGGTGGCGCTCGGCCTCGAGCTGGGCGCGCAGCGCACGGTTTTCTTGCACGAGATTGCGCTTCTCGAGGGCTTTGGTCACCGCCCGTACCACGTGCGCGCGCTTGAGCGGTTTGGTCACGAAGTCGTACGCCCCGTGGCGCATCGCATCCACAGCGTTTTCGACCGTTCCGTAGGCCGTCATCAAAATAGTCTCCGTTTCTGGTGACACGCTGCGACTGGCCTTGAGCAGATCGAGGCCCGACATCCCCGGCATAACTAGATCAGTCAACAGAACCGAGACGGGCTCGTGGCGCAAGAGCTCGAGCGCCTCGGCGCCACTCTTGGCCGTCAGCACGCGCAGCGATTCCTTCTCGAAGATCTTGGCCAGAGGCTCGACGATACCGGGCTCGTCATCCACGACCAAAATCGTGGGCGGCCCCTCGCCCGTTGGGGGCGATGCCTCTGATGGTCTCCCGGCATCGAGCTTCGTCACTGTGTCACGTCCGGCTTGCGGTAGCGCTTGCCCTGCCGCCTCTTCAACCCCGATGCCAGGGCGAGACCACCCCTTAGCATGCGAAAATCGTTCGAAATCCTCACCTTGCCCGCCAGGGCCTGCGATTCACCGCGCAACATATCTGCCATTCTGTCACAAACCTCGCCTCCATGCCCAACCCCGCGCCATAATGGCAAGAGAGTTGATCCCGTGACCTGCTGACTCGCTGACCAGCTGCCCCGCTCACCCGCTCGCCCGCTGACTCTCGCAAAACTTGACCCGGGACAAATGTTCCGTACCATACGTATGTTCAGTATAAACTCATAGGAGCACGCATGGCTCACCTGACCATCGTACGCGACGAAGAGACAGCGAGCGAGCTAACCGAGCGGCAGCGCCACGTGCTCGATTTCATCAGCGATTCGATTCGCAAGCGCGGCTATCCCCCGACCCTGCGCGAAATCGGCAGCCACTTTGGTATCCGCTCCACCAATGGCGTCAACGACCACCTGCGCGCCCTGGAGAAGAAGGGCTTCTTGCACCGAGAAGACCTGAAGTCGCGCGCCCTGCGACCGCTACTGCGGGACGAGGACTTCGTCGAGATTCCCCTGCTCGGCAAGGTCGCGGCCGGACAGCCCTTGCTCGCCTTCCAGAAGCACGAAGACACGGTCAAGATCGATCGCTTCTTCATCGGGCAAAGTCGAGAGGTGTTCGCTCTGCGGGTGAAGGGAGACTCCATGATCGAAGCCGGCATTTTCGACGGCGACTACGTCTTCATCCGCAAGCAACTGCAGGCCTCGCCGGGCGAGGTCGTGGTGGCCATGATCGACGAAGAAGCCACTGTCAAGCGGTATTACCCCGAAGGCGACACCATACGCTTTCAGCCCGCCAACGCCACCATGGCGCCCATCATCGTGCGCAAGCGTGACTTCCGCAGCGTCAATCTACTCGGCGTGGTAATCGGGGTCTATCGCAAGCTGGCCTAACGCCAGATTGGCCTCGGCTTCCCGTACGACATGGTCGACATGGCCGAGCCGACCGTGCTCGGCGCCCAGCGTCTCCGGCGCCTCCGGCGCCCCCAGGTAGCGATAGAAGACGGCGTGGCCGGCGTAGATTAGCGGCGTGAGCAAAACCGCCATGACCAGCTTGCCTACGTAGTTGTTGGCGGCATTGCTCATGATGTAGCCAAGCGGACGGGCGCCGACCAGGAAAACGAAGCTCACCGAGATGCTGTCGATAGCCTGGGAGAATACCGTCGACCCGGTCGAGCGCAGCCAGAGCAGCCGTTCACCGGTCAGGCGGCGCAGGACTCCGAATACCGAGATGTCGAGCAACTGGCCGACCAGGTAGGCGCAAAGTGACGCAACATACAAGCGGGCCGAGGTGCCGAAGGCGCTGCGGAATACCAGATCGGAAATCGGTGACTCGCCCGTGGTGGGAAGGACGAGGGCAAGATTGATCACCGACCATACGAAGATCGCAGCGACCAGGCCAGCGTAGGTCAGGAGCTGCGCACCCCTCTTGCCATAGAACTCGTTCACCACGTCGGTGAGAACGAAGGTCAACGGGAAAGGGATGATCCCGGCGGAAAGGCTATGGCCGGCAAAGACAAAGAATTTGCCTCCGATGAAGTCACCCGCTATCAATGCCGCCACGAAGAGCGCGGCCAGAAAGACATAGACGCGTTGCGATCGCTGCAAGATTGCCCCGACGGTTGGATGTGCATACCGGGACGGAGTTTCGTTAGCTCAGCCATTGTCACTCCCCTGGCCGTTGCCCCAAGACCGCCTGGCAACGCCCAACCGGGGCAGCCACCAGGCGGCTACCAGCGAGCCACCAGGCGGCTACCGGCCGGCTATCTGGCTGCTGCGGGAGGCTGTCGGCTCACTCGCTATCGCCATCGCCACGACCACGATCACCCTCGACTCCTGCCCGCGCCGAGCGGGCCTGGAAGAAGAGAGCCTCTGCGTCGCCCGGGGCCAGCTCGAGCAATATCGCACAGGCATCCCCTACGTCGTCGGCCAGCTCGGCGCAATCGGCCATCAGACGAATCAGCACCCGCAAGAGAGCTTTGCCCTGGGCGGGCCGGCTTTCGCGCAAGCGCCGCCGCAAAATCTCGACCACAGCTCTCGGATCGCCCATCGCTCGGGCCACCCGCTCGAGCGCTTCCAGCACCCGCGCCTCAGCCGGATCCAAACCCAGAGCCACGTCCAGCAAGGCAGCCGCCTGGGCTAGCCGGGCCGGGTCACGCTCGGCTAGCGCGGCGTCATCGAGCAGGCGACTGAGCTGCTCCGGCAAAACGCCGGCGCAGCCGTCGCCGGCAGCTCCCCCTGCCGCCGACAGGATTTCGCCCCATCGCCCAGCTAGAGCCAGCTCCCCCACCCGAGCACGCGCCGCCTGGCCCATCCCGACGCGTTTCGCCAGGGCACCCTCGAGATGAGCCAGGGCGCGGCTGTTCTGACGGGCCCGCCCGCAATGCAACGCAGCGGCCAGCAAGGCGCAGCTCTGCTCTTCTCGCCTGCCCTGCGCCGCAAATAGCTCAGCCAGCCGCTCGAAGCAGGCTCCCGCCTCGGCTGCCTCTCCACGCTCACTCGCCACCACGGCCAGGGCCAAAAGCGCAGGGGCGAAGGTTGGCCACTCGGCCAGCGCCCATTGGGCCACTTGGCCAGCCTCGGCCAAGGTGCCGGAGTCGGCAGTCAAGACCTGCAGCAGGCGCTGAGTGCCAACCTTGTCCTGTGCCTCGACCGGGGCCAGGGCACGGAGGTCAGTTAGCGCTGCCGCAACATCGCCCACCGCCAGCGCCGCTTCGACCCTCGACGCGCGGGTCGCGAAGTCGCGCATCACCCGCTGCTTGAGCACGTCATCGTGGGCGAGCTGGTCGAGCTGGCCGAGCTGGTCGAGCGCGCCATCCCTCACCTCGGTCGGCCCTAGCACCAGGTGGAGCCGATCGGTACCGGGCAAGCCCCCTATGGAGCGAATACGAACCTGTGCGCGGTCCGGTAAGCGCCAGCCATTCATCGGCAGCAGGGCTAGCAAAGCCAGCTCGCCCACCTCGACACGGATCTCGCTGGCGCTGACAATGCTGACCAAGGGAAGTGGGCGCTCGCCTTCGTCGCCACTGACAGGGGTTTGCCCCCCGAGCGCGGAAAAGATGGCGAGGCCGACCAGGGGCGCCGGAACCGGCAAGAATCCGTAGACCTGCACATCATGCAGGCACAGGCAGGCGGACCGCGGTGGCAAAGGCGAGATGACTGCGGCTGCCGTCATCTCCGCCTCGCGACCGCCAATGACAGCCCGTGCGGCAAGGCCGAGCCGGGCGCCGTCGATGAAAATGCGCGGCTCGAATATGCCGAAGGCACCCAGCGCGGCGGGCGATAGCCACCCTGCCAGATCCTGGGCACCCAGCCCGAGCGCGAGCTGATGCAGGGAAAGACGGTATTTGCGGAAGCGCGCAACCCCGCCGGAAAGATCGCAGGGAAAGCGCAGATTCGGGACATCGAGCTCGAGCACATCGACGTGGCCCAGGCCGGCAAAGTCGCGATCGCGAAGACTCAACCGGCCTCGCCCCTGGGCGAAGGTGAGGGCAAGGCCGAGGGCAGAAGGCATGGGACTAGCTCGACTGCCCGTAAAACCAGCGCATGCGACGACCCGCGAAGTAGGCCAGAAGCATCACGCTGAGCGCCATCCCCAGGACACAGAGCGCTGCCGGTCCACCGATGAGGAAGAGCCCGGCCTGTTCCGCGACAAGATCCGCGGCGGGGGCCGGCCGCCCGAGACGGAGCGCGTCCTCGGCCAGGGCCTCCACCAGCCTCGGCACGATCCAAGGCAAGGCTCTGCGCACCCAGAACACCACGAACGCGGCATTGCCGGTAGAAGCTGCCAGCCCTAGCCAGCCCGCGAAGAGACAAGCGCGGCGGCCGCGCGTATCTCTCGACCAGATGGCCGCAACCGCGAAAAGATAAGCCAGCCCGACCGCGAGGCGCACCAGCGTGTGCAAGGCCATGACCCGAGGCCGATGGCGGAAGAGCTCGTTGTCCAGCACCACTTGCGCGCGCAACAGAGTGTCCTGCTGGGGATCGCGGCTGCCGTCCAAGAGCAGCATCTGAGGCTTTCCCGTCGCAAGACGATAGATATCGTCGATACCACCCAGGAACAGACGTGCCCCGAGCAAGAACATCAAGATGGTGAAGAACCGCATCCAGCGCGGTCGAGGCTGCCGGCCCGTCCCGGGCCCGCGACCGCCTCCCGGCTGATCTAGCTCGCGGCGACCGAACATCAATAGAGCGGAGGCGAGCAGGGCTCGTACGCGATGGCGCCCTCCGGACCACCTTCGTAGCGGAGCAAGTCGGTGTTGACTTCTATGCGCTTGGCATCGCGCGCGGCCCGACAACGATCGAGGGCCCATTCCATGACGACCGCTCCTCCCTTGCGTTTGGCAGCATCCTCGACCAGACCGATTTGGTTCTTCTCGTACTCGGCTAGATCGGGCTGCTTGCGCTCTTTCAGCTTGACCACGATAAGGCTACCCAGCTCTTCGATGGGACCGGCCACCGGCGTCTCCTTGCTCAGCTTGAAGATCGCATCGGCAAGCAGAGGCGCCTTGCCCACTCCTGCCACGGTTGCGCCATGGCGGGAGAATAGACCGGTCTCTTGCGCTTCCACAGGCGGTGCCGCCTTGGCTGGCCTTGGGCTGGCTTCTTCCACGGCAGGATAGAGATCCTTAAGGGTCTTGTCAGGAGAGGCCTTTATCTTGGCCAGCGCAGCGTCGGCCTCGGCCTTGGCCTCCGCCTTGCTCTTATCCGCGCGCAGCTCGCCCTCGGCCAGCTCGAGCTTGGCCGCGGCGAAAGCCACCGACCCCTCCCGCGTTCCCTCGGCGACCGCGATCACGTAGCCGGCGGGGGTCTTGACCGGCCCCACCACCTCGCCATCCTTGGCCTTGGCGATTTTGGCGTCCACCGCCGGATCGAGACTGGCCCCCCCCGACCGCTGCCACCCCAGGTCCCCGCCTCGCGCCTTGCTTTGCGCATCATCGGACGCCGCCTTGGCTACCTTGGCAAAGGTCTCGCCCTTGGCAATGCGGGCCACCAGGGCCTCGGCCCTTTTTGCCGCGTCACCGTCGCTCGCCGCAGTCGAGCCCACCGCCTTGACCAAGATCTGGCGCAGGTGCCGCTGCTTGGGCTGGTTCTCATAGAAAGCGGCCTTGCGCTCGTCGTAGAGCTTTTGCAGAGCACTCTCGTGCGTCGAAGCGTAGTGGCCGATCTCTTCCGGCTTCAGCTCGAGCTCACTTTCGTAGCGATGCACGGGAAAACGCAGGAACTCCACATTGACCTGATCCGCTTGCCTCACCCACTCTTCCTTGACCTCGCTGCGGGACACCGCGACCCCTTCGCGCAGGGCGTCCCGCATCTTGGCGGCCAGCAGCTCGCGCCGTTGCTCCTCAATGAAGGATCGCGGCGTCATGCCCATCTGATACTGGACGAACTTGCGAAAGTGCTCGTACGAAAACTTCCCGTCCTCATCGAAGATGGCGGCCTTTTGCTCCCGGCCCAAACCCATGATCTTCGAATCGGCCAAAAAGTCCTCGACTGCCTCGTCAGTGACCCGGAAGCCTGCGCGCTCGGCCTCACTCGCCAGGATCTCGCGATCGATGAGCATGTCCATGACCGTCTCGTGCAGCCGCATCATCTTAGCCCGCTGCGGCGGAATGTTCTGGGCTCCCACCATCATGAGCGCATACATGTAGTCCTGCCTGCTCAGAAGGTGTCCATTCACCCTAGCGCCATCGATCCCGCTCTGGACGTTGCGGCCCCGATTGCAACCGCCGGGCGATTGGGGCCCGAAGTTGATGATAAAAACTGCGATCACGATGCCGAACAGCACGTAGATGAGCAGCGATCGCGACTGTTGACGCATTTGCTCGAGCATGGACTAGGTCCCTTGGTTGTCTTTCTCTGAAGGTCCTCACTGCCGCGAAAGACGGTCCTTCTCCCGCGAAAGGTGCAGCAATCTAACACGGACTTGCGAATTAGGCAGGCGTAATGCGATGGCCGCTCGGGTCACCGCTGCTGGCCCTTCCGGCTAGCCGACGCCGACATGGAACCCAGAAACCGGGAACCGAGGAACCGGGTACCCAGGGCAGGGAGCCGACGGCCCGCGCCTGCAGCCAAACTCCTCTACATGTGCCCGGACGGCAAAGATCTGTCGTAGCGGATCTTGGACCTGTGTGATAATGAGAGGGCGTCTCAGGGCAAACGCGTACGCGCGCTCCGTGTAACACATGCTGCTCGACTGGGTCTACGGGCTCTTTTCAAATGATCTCGCCATCGATCTCGGCACGGCGACGACGCTCACGTTTGTCCGAGGCAAGGGCATCGTCTCCAACGAGCCTTCGGTAGTGGCGGTGCAGCGCTCGGGCAACGGCACCAAGAAGGTGCTGGCCGTGGGCAAGCAGGCCAAGGAGATGCTGGGCCGTACTCCCGGCAATATAGCCGCCGTTCGCCCGATGAAGGACGGCGTTATCGCCGACTTCGAGGTGACCGAGGCCATGCTCCGGTACTTCATAACCCGGGTGCACAACCGGCAAACCTTGGTCAAGCCGCGCATCATCATCGGGGTGCCCTCGGGTATCACCGAGGTGGAGAAGCGGGCCGTGCGCGATTCCGCCCTAGCCGCCGGGGCGCGCGAGGTGTATCTCGTCGAAGAGCCGATGGCCGCGGCAATCGGCGCCGGCTTGCCCGTGACCGAGCCGTCGGGCAACATGATTGTCGACATCGGCGGGGGGACCACGGAGGTGGCGGTCATCTCCCTCTCGGGCATAGTCGCCGCGCGTTCGATCAGGGTCGCGGGCGACAAGCTGGACGAAGCCGTCGTCGCTTACATACGGCGCAAGTACAGCCTGCTCATCGGCGAGCGCACCGCCGAGCTCGTGAAGAAGCAAATCGGCAACGCATACAAGCTGGACGAGGTCGAGACGATGGAGATCAAGGGGCGCGACCTCATCGCGGGCGTGCCCAAGACCATATCGGTCAGCAGCGACGAGATTCGCGAGGCGCTGGCCGAGCCGGTGGGCGCCATCGTCGAAGCCGTCAAGTCGGTGCTCGAACGGACGCCACCCGAGCTGGCGGCCGACATCGTCGATCGCGGCATCGTGCTCACGGGCGGCGGCTCGCTCTTGCGTAATCTCGACGTGCTCTTACGCGAGGAGACCGGCCTGCCGGTGATGGTTTCCGATTCCCCCGAATGTGCCGTGGTTCTGGGTACGGGCCGCGCTCTGGATGAGCTGGCGCTGCTCAAAGAAGTCGCCCTACCCTGATTAAGCTGGCCGTGGCGGTTTGCTGTGGATTGCCCAGCCGCGCGGCCTTAGATTCGCTGTCGGCAAATGTTCCCCACCGGCCACAGACAGAAAGTGCGCGAGGTCGTGATCGTGGCCGCGGCTTTCGTGGTCTCGCTGTTCCTGCTGCGGCAAAGCGCGCGCTCGCCCGAGTACCTGTCACCTCTAGACCGTGGCATCTTGACCCTGGTCTCACCGGTGCAGTCGGCCTTCGCTACCCTCGCGCGCAGCCTCGGCCGCTTTGCCGGCCGCTACGTCGACCTGGTCCACGTGCGCGCCGAGAACGAAGGGTTACGCATCGAGAATGGGCGCCTGCGCAGCGAGCTCTTGCAGGCCAAGCGCGATGCTGCCGAGAGCGTCCGCTACCAACACTTGCTCGGTTTGCGCGACGCCGTCACAGCGGAAACTCTGGTGGCACGCGTAATAGCCATAGACGTATCCCCTTACTTTCGCGTGGCCCGCATCCAGCTCGACCGCGGCGAAGGTCTAGTGCAGCGAGGCATGCCGGTGATCACCAGCGAAGGGGTGGTCGGTCGCATCAACCGCACCTCGGGCGAAACCTCGGATATCCTGCTCGCCGTCGACCCGCGCTCCGCCATCGACGTGGTCCTGCCCCGCACCGGCGGCCGCGGCATCCTCAAGGGGAAGCCAGGCGAGAATGGCTATCGCTGCGCCATAGAGTATCTCATGCAGGGTGAGCAGGCCCGGGATGGTGACGTGGTCGCGACCAGCGGCCTGGGGGGGTTCCCTCGCGACTTGCCGGTGGGCCGGGTGAGCAAGCTGGTGAAAAACTCAGCCGGTCTCACCCAGGACATCGAGGTCACCCCCGATGTCGACTTCGGTCGTCTGTCCGAAGTCCTGGTAGTGGTAGCTCCTCCGCCTTCGGCAGATCCCGAAGCGGGCAAGAAGCCCTTGCAATCCTCCCACGGCTTGACGGTATATCGCTGATGCGCTCGCTCGCCACCCTCGTAGTAGGCCTGCTGCTCCTCCTCTTGCAATCGACGGTCATGGAGTTTGCGCCCGTGCACCTGGTCACTCCCAGCCTGGGCTTGCTCATGGTGGTCTACGTGGGCATGGCGCCGCTGAAATGGACGCCAAGCTCTGCTGCGCTGGTGGGCTTCTGCATGGGCTACCTCTTCGATCTGGTCTCCGGCGCACCCCGCGGAGTGCATGCCTTTGTATTCCTGGCGATGGCGCTCACCGCGCGCGCCGTGGCCTGGCGTCTGGCGGTGCGCGGTCTTGTCCTCAAGGCGGCGACCGCGTTCGTGGCCAGCCTGGTGGCGGCTTTTCTCATCGTGGTGGTGCGCGCGCAGATCAGTCCCGAGACCGGCTACGGCGGTCTCCGCCAGGCACCCCTCGAGGGCCTGCTAACCGCCGCACTCGGACCACCGGTGCTGTGGCTGCTCGCCCGTCTTGATGGTCGCCTGGACCCGGCCTTATTGCGCGTGGGCCTGGCGCGCCGGCGCGCGCGGGCGCTCGGGCAGGGCATGCCACAGCGCTGAGGAGGGTTCTCTTGTCGCTGATGGAGATCGCAGGACAGGACGCCGAGCTCCCCGAGATCCGCCGGCGCAGCCGATATCTGTCCGCGGGCGTGGCCCTGGTCTTCGTCGGGCTAGCCGCGCGTCTCTTTTACTTGCAGATCGTCGAAGGCGACAACTTCTATCGCCTCACCGCGGAGAACATCATCCGCACCGTCCCCTTGCTGGCCCAGCGGGGACAGATTCGCGATCGCAAAGGCCGGGTGCTGGCCACCATGGTGCCCTCCTACAACATCGAGGTATTACCCTCCCAAGTCACGCGGGATTCATACGAGCGCCTGCGCGCGCTGCTCGGCCCCGACCTCGAGCACTTCCCCACCTGGGAAGCCATCAAGGCCGAGGGCACCAAGGGCCGGGATCGCACCCTGGTGGTGGCCGAGAACGTGAGCCGCGACATCATGGCGCAGATCGAGACCTCGCTCGACAAACCGGGGATTCACATCGTCTCGGTGCCGCGCCGGCAATATCCTTATGGGGCCACCGCCGCCCATGCCATCGGCTACTTGAACGAAGTGTCGGCAGACGAGCTCAAGACCCGCAAGGATGACGGCTACCAAGCCGGCGACAACATCGGTCGCACCGGTATCGAGCGTCAATTCGAGCCATACCTGCGCGGCAAGAAGGGCTTCGAAAAGGTCGTGGTCAACCGGCGCGGCTTGCGCCGCACCGACGTGCGCATCGCTGACCTGGTGACCGACGGCCCCGTCGAGCAACCGCCCGCGCCCGGCAACAACGTAGTCCTGAGCCTGGACCTGGATCTGCAGCGCATTGTCGAGCGCGCCTTGCGTTCGGCGCGGTCGGCGGCCGCAGTGGTGGTCGATGTCACCACCGGGCGCATCTTGGCCATGGCCTCCAAGCCCGCCTTCGACCTCAACATGATGTCGGGGGGCGCCTCGTCGGAGAATATGGCGCGCGCGCTGAGCGACCGTCTGCGCCCCTTCCGCGACAAGGTCTTGGCCGACACCTACAACCCTGGCTCGACCTTCAAAGCCGTCACGGCACTATCTGGCCTAGAGGAAAAGGTCATCGTTCCGGAGGACAAGGTCAAGTGCAATGGCTTCATCAGGCTGGGCAGGCGCCGCTTCCGCTGCACCAAGGCCCACAAGACGGTGAACCTCTACGACGCTATCGTGCAAAGCTGCAACGTCTTCTTCTACGACCTGGGCGGCCGGCCCGGCATGATGAACCGCATGGCCAAATATGCCACCGACTTCGGGCTCGGGGCGCCGACCGGCCTCGGCCTCAACGGCGAACAGGGCGGGTTCATCCCAACCGAAGAGTGGCACCGCGCCCAGGCGGCGGCCGATCCGAAGAACGAAGGATTTTCGATCGGTCACGCGCTCAACACCGCCATCGGCGAAGGCGCGGTCCGGGTCACGGTCTTGCAGATGGCGCTGCTCTATGCCGCCATCGCCACCGAGGGCAGGTTGTGGCTTCCGCAAATCGTCGAACGGGTCGAATCGCCGACCGGACAAACCATCGAAGAGTTTCCGCCCCGTCTGCGCCGCGAGGTCCAGGTGGCACCCGAGTCGCTGGCCTTCCTGCGTCGCGCGCTATACGGGGTGGTCTACGACTCGAAGGGAACTGCCTACAAGGCCCGCCCCAGCCGCGTCGAGATCGCGGGCAAGACCGGTACCGCCCAGGTATTCCAGGGCGGCCGGCGCGGCGGCGACGAACCGCCCTTGCCTTATGAACGCGTTGATCACGCGTGGTTCGCGGGTTTCGCCCCCGCGGCCAAGCCGCGCATAGCCTTTGCCGTGCTGGTCGAGCACGGGGGACACGGCGGATCGGTGGCCGCCCCGGTGGCGGCCGAGATCGTGGAAAGCTACTTTGACACGGTGGTCCCACCGGAAGAGCGTAATCCCCCCAAAGTGGCGCGCGCGGGCGAGCGCCGTCTGAGCGCCAGCCCGGAAAGGCCCCTGGGCCAGACCGCGGGAAGGGCGGGAAAGGCGGAATGAGGTAATGCCCAAGGTCTCGTGGCGGAAGCTCCGGTTCCGATTCGACTGGACCTTGACGGTCGCGGCGGCGGTTTGTTGTGCCCTGGGCCTGCTCAACCTATGGAGCGCCGTGCGCGAGCGGCAATTCAACCTCTTCGCGCAACAGCTTTCCTGGTTGGCGGGCGGAGCGGTCATTTTTCTGGCGGTGGCCAGCTTCGACTACCGCATCATCTCCCGCCTGGGCTACCTGCTCTACGGAGCAGGCATCGCGCTCTTGGTTGCCGTGCTCGTACACGGCAAAGTGGTGAGCGGCTCGCGGCGATGGTTCGACCTGGGAGCATTCCACCTGCAGCCCTCCGAGCTGATGAAGGTGCTCACCATCATCGCGCTCGCCAAGTACATTCATGATACGCCTGCTCTGGACGGACGCACATTGCGCCATATTTTGGTACCCCTTTTCCTCGCCGGACTGCCGATCCTGCTCGTGGCAGCGCAGCCCGACCTCGGCACCGCGCTCATCATCGGCCTAATCTCGGCCACGGTCGTGGTCATCGCCCGCCTGCGCATGAAGACCCTGGGTGGCATCATCGGAGCCGGTGTGCTGGCCCTGGCGCCGCTTTGGGAATACGCCCTGCACGATTACCAGCGTAACCGCATTCTCGCCTTCATCAACCCGGCCCTCGACCCGGCCACCGCCTGGCAACCCCGCCAGGCCATGAACGCCGTGGGCTCGGGTCGCTTCATCGGCAAGGGCTTCCTGCAAGGCACGCAAATCCGCCTACGCTCCCTGCCAGCCCTGTGGACCGACTTCCCGTTCGCGGTATGGGCAGAGGAATGGGGCTTCATCGGCTGCGCCGCAGTGCTCATCGCCTACTCCCTGCTCGTGCTCTGGGTGCTCAAGATCGGCCACAAGTCGCGCGATCGCTTCGGCATTACCGTGTGTGTCGGGGTGGCCGCGATGCTGTTCTGGCAAGTCACCGTTAATATCGGAATGGTGACTGGCGTGCTGCCCGTAGTGGGGGTGACGTTGCCGCTCATAAGCTACGGGGGCTCGAGCGCCCTCACCGTCATGCTCGCCCTCGGTCTCGTGATGAATGTCTCGGTCCGGCGCTTCACCTATTAAGGGTTGGGTTGGGCGCGCGCGGGCGACAGATTTCTGACACCCCTGCCGCAGCGGCGACGCAATCTGCCTTTGCGGCCCGCTGTCAAAGCGCAAGAGGCGGAGTTATGATTAGGCCCGTCAAGGGTTGCCGCCTTACGGCGGCAGCTCTGGCTACCCGATAGCAGACTACCCGATAGAACCTACGGTGCTCCGATGGTGGCATCTCCATGCTAGTCGACTCTGACGCCGATCGCTTGGTCGGTCTAGTGCTGGGCGACACCTATCGACTGATCGGGCGCATCGGATCAGGGGGTATGGGCGCGGTGTACGAAGCTCATCACCTGCGGCTGCAGAGGCGGGTTGCCGTGAAGGTGATGACGCATGTTCGGAATATCAGCCGCGAGGAGGCGCTGGCGCGCTTCGAGCGCGAGGCCGTCATCGTCTCGCGCCTGGGCCATCCTCACCTGGTCAACGTGCTCGATTTCGGCATGTCGGGCGATGGCCAGCCCTACCTCGTGATGGAATTCCTCGAGGGCGAGGACCTCGACCGCCGGATTCAGCGCATGGGCTCGGTGCCCTTGCCACAAGCCGTGCGGATCACGCGCCAGATTGCCGCGGCGGTGGCCACGGTACACGCCAAGGGCATCGTCCATCGCGACCTGAAACCGGCCAACGTATTCCTGGTTCAGGTGCCCGGAGAACCCGACTTCGTCAAGGTGCTCGACTTCGGCATGTCCAAGGCCAGGGCGGCCGGCGCCAAGCTGACCCTTGACTCGACCGCGGTGGGGACGCCGGCCTACATGTCCCCCGAACAGGTGTCGGGGCCGAGCGACCTGGTCGACCACCGGACCGACCAATGGGCTCTGGCCTGCATCGTGTGGGAGATGCTGGCCGGACACGCGCCCTTCTCGGGCGACGATCCCAACGCCATCTTTTACCAGCTTACCCATTCGCCTCCGCCCCCCATAACGGAGTACGTTGCCAACCTACCCGCTCCCGTCGAGCCTGTCCTCCTGCGTGCGCTCTCCAAGCGCCCGGGCGATCGCTACCCTTCGATCCGTGTGTTCGCTCGCGCCCTGGAATCCGCCGCCATCGGCAGCTGGGCCGAGATCACGCTCCTGCAATCGGATCCCACCACCGCGGTGGCGTGGTCCGACCTGACCAAGCTCAAGATCGCGGTCGCGATCCGCCCATTGCTTGCGGGGATGGACCACTTGAGAACCAGGTTCTCCGCCTTCATTGCGCGCCGATGGCAGAAAATTCCGGCGGTGGCGCGCGAGAAGCGCCACGTGGGTGGCATGAAGAGGGCAGCCCTCGCGGCCGCCGCCGCCGCCTTCGGCTGCGCCACGGCCGGGCTGATCCTGGCCAGCCACCACCAAGCCGCCCGGGCATCCCGCCCCGTATCCTCGGCAAGTGCCGCACCCGCCCCGGCGGCGGGTCGGCCGCCCGTGACCCTCCTACCGGTTGCGCCCGGCAGAGTCGGCGACGCTACCGCCGACCCGTCCCCGCCAACCCCGCGGCCCGGCCCCGACAAACCAGTATTGGCGCGCTCCTCTAGCAGCGCGCTCGACGGAGTCGCCCTGCCTCGCTCCGGCGGCAGGGCCGCGGATGCGTCCACGACCAGCGCGGGCGAAAAGGCTGCAAAGCCGGTGCGCACGCCCGGCCGCCGCGGCAGTCGGGCTAGCCGCCGTGTGCAGCAGCTACGGCTCGAGGATTTCTAGCCCGAGCTCGGCTGGCGGCCAGGGCAATCATCTGCACCACCGTGATACCGACGAGGCAGCTCGAGTAGTAATAGGTGGGGAAGGTCTGATGCCAACCGCGCAGGATCACCCACGCGCCGGCCCAAGACCGCCAGCCGGAGAAGAAGACGTAGCCGGCGAAGCCGGTGAAGAGCATGAACGCCGTCCCCAGCGCGCCTTGCGGCTGCTCCAGCTCGGGCGCAAAGAAGAGGAGCGGCACGCACAGCACCAGGTAGTAGTAGTAGGTGGCCACGCTCAGCAAGAAGACGAAGACAAAGCCGTAGGCCAGGGCTTCGTGCTCGGCGAGCCCGCGCAGGAAATAGAGCGCCGGCAGCAGCAACAACGCCACCGCCGCCAGCATGGCCGGACTCCAGGCTGCGGCTGCCCCCAAGTGCGCGTGTCTCGTCGGCACTCCCGCGCTGAAGCCGGCTGCGAGAACCGTGCGCAGGCCCACATCCCAGTCGCTGCCTCCGGCGTAGTGCAAACTGATCTTCTCGGCCCACTCGCGCCAAATAGCCCAGCCGCCGAAACGCAGGCACGATGCCAGGCCGACGAGCACCACCGTCGCGACGCAGGCCGCGAGCAGAGCCAGCCATGGCCGATGTAGCCGCCGGTCGCATAGCCCGTGCCGCGCGAGCAGCACCACCGGTACCAGCAAGAACAGCACGGGGAATACCCGCGAGAGTATCGCCCACCCCAGACACACGCCGGCTAGGACGAAATGGTGCTTCTTGACCGCGCACACCGCGAGCACCGTGCCCATGGCAAAATCGGTACGCAAGAGCGCGCCTTTGAGGTGGCCCCACGACATCAGGTAATGCGTACCGACGAAGATCACCAGCACGAAGGCCGTGCGCCAACCAAACGCCCAGGCCACGACGAGAACGCTGGTAAGGAGCAGCGCGGGATCGAGGAGCAGCATCAGCCAGCGCTCTAGCGGCGCCCGCACCGACAAGTGCCGCGTTACCAGGTCACCCAGGACGAACGACCACGCGGGCGTGCCGTTGTACCCGTGATCCACGAGCAGCAGACTCCAACGTGCGGGCGGCAACTGCTGCCTGAACCAGGTGACGTCGGCCACGAAGTCCGACCAACGTTGCGGGCTGAAAGCATTGCGGTAGCGCTGGGGCTCACGCAGCACCGCGGCGGTCGGACCGAGCTCGGCCGTGGCCAGATCGCGAATCGCCCCCTGCGGATTGTGGTAGCGCGCGCCCGCTTCGGCATCGGCGAGCAGGGTGGCACCGTAGAGTTTGGTGTATCCGAGCTCGGGCGCGTACTTGCTGCCCAGATAGTAGTGGTAGAAATCCCACTCGTTGAGATAGGTGCCGTAGCGAAAGAGACCAAAATCCAGGTACACCGCCACCGACAGCAAAGCCGAGCCGCCCAGAACCGCGATCAGGATCGTGTGCGCAACCCGCCGCGCGCGCGCGCTGAGTCGGGGAGCGAGCCGCGCCAGGACCGCGTACCCGAGGCAAGCCAATATGGCAACCCAGATCAAAGCTCGCGTCATGGCCCAGCCGTGCTCGGGTGCCCAAGAATCGGGCAGCTGGGCCGGACGCCAGGAGAAGAGCCAACTCAAGACCGTGCTCCGCTGCACAGGCACACCATGCCTTAGCATCGCCTGAATCTAGCGTCGACGATAGCTGCAACGCGCTGTAAACGAGCCTTCCACCTCGGCCGTCCGAAAGAGTCCTGACCCCTACCATGGTAGGGGGGAGCCACTATGAATTGGCCGCGTCGGGCTTCCCGACTCTAGCGGGCGTGCTCATTCCATCGGCCAGAGGCGGCTCCCAGGTTTTTGCTTGTAGGGAAAAGAAACCTCGTCCGGGTGTCGAACCGTGCAGAAGGCTCTGAGGAAGATCATGTACCTGGGAGCGGAAGCGGTCAAGGGCTGGGTCGGCAGATGGGCGAGTGGGCGAGTGGGCAGGTGGCAGGTGGCAGGTGGGCAGGGTGCAGGCGTGGTAAAGCTCGAGCAAATGCCAACAGAGAGCAGCGTCACCAAGCGACTCGCCGATCTGGTCGGGTTCGACACGCGCAACCCCGGTGGCGACGAGCGGCCCCTGGCGGAACAGCTGGCCCGCGACCTGGTAGCGCTCGAAGCCCACCACGTCGAAGTCATTCCCGCTGCCGGGCACTTCTCGACCTACGCCCGCTTCGGCAGCGCGAGACCGTCATTGATCATCAACGCCCACATCGACACGGTTCCCGCCGACCCCGGCTTCACCTCGGATCCCTTCGTCCTCGCCCACGGTCACGGCCGCTTGCGCGGCCTAGGCAGCGCCGACACCAAGGGCGCCATCGCGGCCATCCTGGAAGCCATAGCGCTACGCCGAAGCGAGGGCAAGCCCATCCGGGATCTGGCGATCCTCTTTTCCGGAGACGAGGAGCTCACCGGCGCCAGCATGCGCCAGTTCCTGGCCAGCGACCGCACCGCGGGCCTCGAGCGGGCCATCGTGTGCGAGCCGACGGGGTGCCGAATGGGCACCCGCCATCGCGGCGTCTACGCCGCCCGGATAAGCGCACGCGGCACGGGTGGCCATTCGTCGCTTGCCGACACCGTCCCCAACCCGCTCGCCGCGCTGGCGCTCGCCGCAGTGGCGCTGGCCGAGCTCGACGAGCAAAGCCGCTCGCTGGGACCGCCCGGGCTGCAAGGGATATGCATGAACATAGCTGCCCTCGACGGAGGTCTGGCCTTCAACATCATCCCGCCCACCGCCGCGCTCACCTTCTCCATACGCCCCGCGCCCGGCGTCGCCGTTGAGCCATTGTTGGCCGCGGCGCGGGCCCGCGTGCAAGGCGCCGCCCGGCCCTTTGCCACCGACTGGACGGTCATCGCCACTAACCCCGCCTTCGCCACCCGCGACCCTTCCGCCTTCGCGCCGCTGCTGGGCGCGCCGGCCGGCCAGCCGGTGGATCTTCCTTTCGGGACCGAGGCCGGCCAATTCTTGGAAAAGGGTATCGACGCCGTGGTGTTCGGTCCGGGCCACATCGAAAGCGCCCACAAGGCCGATGAATTCGTTTCGCTCGACGAGCTCCTGCAAGCTGTGCGAATCTTTGCCCAGCTCATAGCCTGAGATGGATCCCGAGGTCATTACACGATTCCTGGAGAGCGTCGGCCAGAAGGCCGACGTCGATCTCTACCTGCGCCACTTCCGCTCTCAGCGCAAGGAGAGCTTCGCCATTATCGTCGCCGATGCCCAGATCGTGCGCGTCGCCCTCGATCCGTTCCACTTCGACCTGCGCATCCTGGCCGGACTAGGTCTTTACCCGGTGGTGCTGGTCGGGCTGCTCGACGCGCGCGACGCTGATCAGCAGGCGCAGCGCATATTGGAGTGGCTGGTGGAGGACGAGGTGCCGGCCCAGGTCATTGGCTCCGGAACCGACCTGGCGCAAGAGATCCAGAGCGCGGTCGGCCAGGCCTTGCAGCAAGGCACCATCCCCATCGTGTCGCTCGATGCCGCCAAGGAGTTGGCCATCGACGATCGCTTCCGCCTGCTGCGCACCCTGGCCAAGAGCCTGCAGACCCAGAAGATCATCTTTCTCTCGACCAGCGCCGGACTGGAGCGCGACGGCGCTCCCCGGGTATCCCTGGTCAACCTGCTCACCGACTACGAGCGCCTGCTCAATTCTCCCGACCTACCCCGCCGGCACGCCTCCCTGCTCCGGCACGTGAAGACGCTGCTCGATCAGCTGCCTCAGCGCATGAGCGTCGCCGTGGTCAATCCGCTCCAGCTTCTGCGCGAGCTCTTCACCGTTAGCGGTGCCGGCACGCTGATCCGTAAGGGATCGCGCATAGAAAAGTTGGCCGGCCTAGCCACCGTCGATCGATCGCGGCTCACCCATCTGCTCGAGTCGGCGTTCGGGCGACCGCTCGTGCCGGGAGCGATGGAAGATGGCGGTCTGGTGGTGGCGCAGTCCGAGCTCGTCTATCTGGAAGAGAACTATCTCGGCGCCGCATTACTCTGCGACACCCCCATTGCGCCCTACCTGAGCAAGTTCGCCGTCAATCGTCAGGCGCAAGGTGAGGGCATAGGCCGCGAGATCTGGTCGCTGCTCGCCCGAGACTTCCCGGTCTTCTTTTGGCGGGCCGTTCCCAGCAACCCGATTGTGCCCTGGTACACCAAGAACTGCGATGGCATGATCCGCCTGTCCGAGTGGCACGTGTTCTGGCGCGGCCTCTCCCCCGAACAGATCCAGCCCGCCGTAGCCTATGCCCTGGCCTTGCCGCGTGCCTTCGTACCGGAACAGCCGCGTTGACACCCTACTCGCTTCCCCACCTCGCCCATGACCACGTCCGCCTCCGGTCCCCATAATTTCTTCGTGACGTGCGCCAAGGGCACCGAAGGTGCGCTCAGGCGTGAGCTGGTGGCCTTGCGCATCCACGGTCCCCGCGGCGCGACGGGCGGGGTCGCTTTCGCGGGCAGTTTCATGGATGGCATGCGGGTGTGCCTGCATTCGCGCATCGCCATGCGCGTGTTGATGGAGGTGGCGGCCTTTGCCGCCGCCGATGCCGAGGCCCTCTACGCCGGAACCCGGCAGGTGGACTGGTCGGATTTTCTCGGACGTCGCCTCACCCTCGCGGTGCGGGCAAAGATCGAGGACAATCCCAGCCTGCACCACACGGGTTTCGCCGCGCTCAAGGTGAAGGACGCCATCGTAGACTCCCTGCGCGAGCGGAACGGCCGGCGCCCCGACGTGGACACGCGCCATCCCGACGTCTCGATCGTGCTACACATGCGCGGGCCCCAAGCTCGCTTGTTCGTGGATCTGGCGGGCGAGCCCTTGCATCGTCGCGGCTATCGCACGGCTCAGGTCGAAGCCCCTCTCAAGGAGACCTTGGCGGCCGCCGTCCTGAGCCTGGGCGGGGTGGCCACCGACCGCCCTTTCCTCGACCCGATGGCGGGGTCGGGCACCCTGGCCATCGAGCATGCCCTGCGCGCGCGCAACATCGCCCCGGGCTTGCATAGGCCCATGAGCTTCGAGCGCTGGTGCACCGCCGAGCAGACCCGGATCTGGTCGGCGCTGCGCCGGCAAGGGCAAGAGAGCGCGCTGGCGCGCGCGCCTTTTCCCATCGTGGCCAGCGACGTCGACGCCAATGCCGTGGCCGCCGCGCGCCAGAACGCCCATGCGGCCGGGGTTTTCTCCGACATCGAGCTGCGCACCGCGGACGTGTCCGACCTGGCCCCAAGCGAACCTTCCGGCACCCTGTGCACCAATCCGCCCTACGGCGAACGTCTCGAGCCTCCCGCCTCGAGCGCCGCAATAGAACAATGCTACCGCAACATGGCCCGGGCATTCGACCGTTTGCGCGGCTGGCGCGCCGTCTTCCTGTCGGGCAATCCCGCTCTGGTCAAGGCAATGGGACGCAGGGCCATAATCTCGCACCGCCTGGCCAATGGCCCGCTCGAAGTGCGACTGCTGGTGTTCGAGCTCTAGAGCTCACATACCGGCCACGAACTTCCACTTGAAGCTGCCGTGGGGCGCGGGTTCGAGCACAAAGCGGTGGAAGTCATTGACCCGGCGATAGCGATCGCCCACCTCTCCTTGCAGCTCGAAGGCGCCGGACAGGTACGCCTCGACCTCGGCGCGGCCGTCATTGCGAATCCTTATCGATTTGTACTGAATGTCGTACCTGATGGACTCCACCCGCTGTAGCCGGCTGCTGAGTATGCTCGCCAGGCCTGCGTAGCCGTAGTCGTCGTTGGCTTGCGGCGTGCCGCCATCCTCGAAGTAGTTGGGCGAGGCGAGCAACAACAGGCCCTCGACATTTCGCGCCATCACCCTTTGCCGATACTCTTCGATGGTGTCGATGATCTCGCGGTTAGCTTGGGTGACCTTGATGTTGGTCCCGGGAAAGGTCGCCGTGTGCGCACAGCCGGAAACGCCGCCGAGCACCAAGAGCCCGAGAAAGGTGAGCTTCGCCGTTTTCATCTTGATCGCTACGGCCTAGCATCATTCGTTCCACCAGCAAAGCGCCTAGGGGGCAGCAGGACTCAAAGTGGAGGCCAGCAACGCGGGCTTTCCTGTCGCGGATCGGCCCCAAGCTTTGCCAAGTTGGCAGACCGGTCACCTCGCGTTGCCAAAACCGCGGACCGAGGTCATCCCAGCAGGGTCTCGAGGTAGGTCTTCTCCCACATGCGCGCCCGCGCATAGCCAGGAAACGCACGCTCCTCCCGCGCGAATTCCGGAGGATGGAAGCAGCGACGGCCTTCCACGGTGTGGATGGCATACTTGCCGTGCAGCATTTCGTGAAAAACGATCCAATCGAGGAAGTATCCCGGCACTCTCTCGTGGTCGAGCAAAGGGTGGATGCGTATCAGCCTGTCTTCCACGGAAAAGCTGCCGACCTTGATCGACCTGCGGCTCGCTGGCCGGCGCAGGATGCCCCAGCTGATGCGTGCGTCATGCGCCCCGCCAAAGTATTCGCGGTTGAGGCGTTGATATATGACGGATAAGTCGTGGTGGCGGCCCCGCGTGCGCAGGATCAAGCGACGCGCTGGCCCGGATCCGCGCTCAATCCGGTGCTCGTTGCGCTCTATGAAGTCGCCGAGCAGCCGGGAAGAGCGCTGGTCATTGTGCACAACGTAACGGGCCAGAGCCCGTACCAGCCGTGCCTCCACCCCAGCGAACATCCGGTGCGCTCTAACGCAATACTCGCGACCCCGCCGCACCGAAATAATGGTGTGTCGGTTATCGGTGAGGTGCAGGCGCACCACCTTCCCAGGCGGCAAGTGGCTCGACAGGGCCCGCTCCAGGGCCAGCTCTTCCGTCGGCCTGACCAACGCACTTGGCTGTTCCATCGGGCCAAAATGCTAGCAGTCGGCCACCTGTGGATCAAATTTCTATCACTTCGTAGTTATTTGACTTTTCCTGTTGATAAGTCATGAGAGCCCAAACGGTGCAGATACTACCCAAACCCACATTGGAGCATACCAGTCTCCGGGTCACGAACACACCCCGACGCCGACCGCCTATCGCCTCCCAGCGCTGGCGTAAGCGAGGCGCCCGGACCGGGCCCCTCGCTTGGGGCTGACGCGTACGCCCGGAGATAGCTACTTGGGCTCGCCGCTGGAGCCGGACGTCCCAGCCAAGGTGGCCTCTCCGGATGCGGCAGGAGGCTGACCGGGCAACGCCAGTGGGATCTGGCCTGCCGGCTGGGGGACATTCTCGACCGGCACGGCGTCCGCTGCCCGCGGAGCCCCGCCAGGCTGTTGCTCCGGCGGCGTAGCCACCGGAGCGCTGGTCGCTTCCGCCGGCGGAAGCGGTGCGGTTTCGTCAGGCCGAGCAACCTCGCCCGCAGCCCACCCGACACTCGAGGCGGGCAGGCTGGCCTGCTCCTCCTCGTCCAGCATGGCTTGTACTTCAGCGGGCGAGCCGACCTTCTTACGACGCCGATGACGGCGCGGCTCGTTCCGATCGGCGCCGTTCTCGCTGTGCTCGATGGCCTTTTGCCCGGGCGAGTGAAGCTCGTAGTCCTCGAGCTCGTAGGAGGTGCGCACCTTGACCACGATGCGCTTCTGCAGGCGCTTCTCGATCTCCTCCAGGTAGACGTGGTCGGCCCCGGCCAGGAGCTGCGCCACATCGGGGTGGACCTCCACTACCACCGTGTCGCCCTCGATCAGGTTGCCCTGGCGGCGCAGCTCGCGCAGAACCCCATACGCGACCGTGCGGCGCGACTTGGTGTAGCCCTTGCCCTCGCAGTGCTGGCACGGCTCGGTCAGGTGGTGCAGCAGCGACTCGCGCGTGCGCTTGCGAGTCATCTCCACCAGGCCCAACTCCGAAATCCTGGTTACCACCGCCTTGGAGCGATCCTTGCGGAGAAAGTCATGGAAGGAGCGCGTGACCCGGTTGCGATTCGACGAGCGATCCATGTCGATGAAATCGACGACGATCATCCCACCGATGGAGCGGATGCGGAGCTGCTCCGCCACTTCCCGCGCGGCCTCCAGATTGGTCTGGGTTATGGTCTCCTCCAGGTTGCGCTTGCCCACGAAGCGGCCGGTGTTCACATCGATCGCGGTCAGAGCCTCCATCTCGTCGACGATGAGATAGCCGCCCGACTTCAGCCAGACCTTGCGTTCCAGGGCTCGGTCAATCTCTATCTCGATCCCGTAACCGTCGAAGATGGGCTCGGCGCTGGTATAGAGCTCGATTTGCCCGGGGAAATCCGGCATGAAGGCAGCGATAAACTTCTTGATGCGCTCGAACTCCGGTCGCGAATCGATGATCAGCTTGTCCACGTCCGGAGTGAACATGTCACGCACGGTCCGCAGCAGCAGATCGAGATCGTTGTAGATCAACGATGGGCAACGCATGGTCTCGGTGCGACGGACGACGTTG
>Ga0187889_10000825_pt1 | contig 35772 bp, 33 predicted proteins | sample June2016WEW_7_10_2_FD_132992 | JGI IMG/M metagenome (GOLD analysis project Ga0187889, IMG submission 132992) | Peatland microbial communities from SPRUCE experiment site at the Marcell Experimental Forest, Minnesota, USA - June2016WEW_7_100 | ecosystem: Environmental > Terrestrial > Soil >... | reverse complement strand
GCTGCGCCAGGCGCGCCGAGATCGCCCCGAACTGTTCCGCATAGTTGAGCCACAGTGAGGGCGCGACGAGGAAGGTGGCGATCGTCAACCCGAACGCAAGGGCGATCTGCCGCAGCTGACGTTCACCGAAGAGTGGGATGACCGTGTAGACCTTGAGCGCGACGGCGATCGAGTCCGCCAGTGTGCCGACGCGGCCAGATCCGGCGAGCAGGAGCATGAGAACGACGAGCTGCGGGTTCCCCGAATACAGGGCCTCGGCAGTCGGAGGGAACAGGAGCCACCAGAGCGGAAGCCGGAGCAGGCGGACGATCGCCACGGCGCTCAGTGCGGTGAGCCCGAGCCAGAGCGCCGTGAACTGACCTTCGGTAAACAGCGCGCTCGGCGCGAGGAGGACGGTCGTCGCCGGCGACCCCGCGTAACTGTACGTCACATGGTTCACGACGACGCCTGCCGCCCACGGATCGCCGCCGTGGAGCCAGGCCTGGACGCCCCGGTAGTAGATCTGAACGTCCATGCCGATCGGGTACTTGCCGGAGACGAGGCTCGAGATCCGTATGTATGTCCAGTAGGCGAACCATCCCGCGAGGGCGGCCTGGCCGACGAACCGGAGACGGACCTCGCCCACTTGCTGTCGAACGGTCTGAAGCCGCACGACTAGGGCACCGGTCGACCGGGTCAGCGCCACCGTCGGCTCGCGACTCGACGGCTCGGTTCAGCGGGGTCCAATCCAGGCGACCTCCGGGGAAGTTCCAGCGTGCGCCCAAGATTTCAGGACTGACTCAAGGATAATCCGCAGTGATCTCGGCCAGGCGACTTGAGGCTGAAGGGTGGCCCTTACGGTCTTGCTCCGCTACCCGCCGACTATCCCGGCGTAGTCCTGCCAGTCGAGCGGCTGAGTCGTGGGCCTCCTGCTCCCTGAGGAGGACCGAGAGCGCACACGTGATGGCTTTCATGTGAGCGGCCCATCCCCATGCGAAGCCCCTAGCGCTGACCTCTACTCCTGACTTGTGATCTCGGTCTTGCCCGGCTGCCAGCCAAGCGCCTCAAGAGCTTCGGCGGCAGCGTTGCGAACGTTCGCGTCCCGGTCGTGGAGCGCGGCGACCAGGGGCTGAACGGCGCCCGCGTCGCCGATCTGGCCGAGCGCGGCGGCGGCGTTGCTGCGTAGCCAGCTGTCAATGGGATCTCTGAGAGCGGCCACCAGGGGCCCGACGGCGCGGGTGTCGCGAATCTGGCCGAGAGCTCTGGCGGCAGTCCGACGCACGTCCCAGCTCTCGTCTTGCAGGGCGGCTGCCAGGGGCTCGAAGGCAGGGGTGCCGATCCTGACCAGCGCATCGGCGGCGGCCTCGCGCACGCCCAAGTCCGCGTCCCGCAGGGTATCGCCCAGCGGGTCCACGGCGCGGGCATCACCGATGTCGGCGAGAGCGCCCGCGGCAACTCCGCGCACTCCCCAGCTATCGTCATGGAGTGCGGCGATGAGCGGGCCCACTGCACTGACGTCGCCGATCTGGCCCAGGGCCTTCGCGGCAGCTTTCCGCACATCCTCGGTGCCGCCTTCAAGAGCGGCCACGAATGGCTCCACCGCGCGGGCGTCACGGATCTCGCCGAGAGCCTGCGCGGCAGCCTTGCGCACGCTCCAGCTGTCGTCTTTGAGGGCGGCCATTAGGTACTCGACGGCGTTTGCGTCGCCGAACGATCCGAGCGCCTCTGCCGCATCCCGGCGGACACGCGGGTCCCTCTGGTATCCGAGTGCTTTGATCAGACCCTGAGCGTCTCTGTCTGCCTTGAGCTTCTCGACGTCGGGCGATCCGAACGACGGCAAGAGTGGTTTCTCCTTTGGATCGATCCCACAAGGACGACGGCTATGTTGGAGCTGAATCGTAGCGGCGCGGTCCCTATCGAGGATGCTTTCGGTCGAGCGCCACAGGTGGACCATCGGCCTTGAGATAGGCGCAGCGGCGGCGGATTAGCTTCGATTAGCTCCGCTCATCAGAAGCATCTCGCCATGGTGTTCGGCCGCGGACGGGAGCAGCAGGGGTCTCATAATGGCTCCCAGCCTTGCCCGGCAGCCGCTCGAAGCTCCCTGACCGCGATGTCGCGCCTGCGCTCCCAGCCCCCCTCAGAGAGCCCCAAGCCATCGAGGACGGCGTTCATGACGTCTGCCATGGGATCGGCCTGGGCGGACAACAGCCTGGCCTTGCCCTGCGCATCAGCAGGCACGACGATGACCTGCCCGAGGACCTCTCCCGGACGGCGTGCTTGGAGCCAGCCGATCGCCGCGCCCGCGGCCCCAGACTCCTCGCCCGCTGACTCAACTCGTCAAGGGCCTCGGCAGCGTGGCGGAGTAGTTCGGCCTCGATGTGGGGCCCGGGCGGGGCAGGCGCGTCAGCCGACCCCGCCGCCTTCGCCCCACAGCTGCGTCGCGTGCGCCCGTCGGCGAAACTGGGCTGGCGATCATGCTGGCTTGACCCTCGCAGCCGCCAACCACATCTCGACCTTCGATAGGGATCGTGTAGGTGGTTAATGCGTGTCCGACTCCTGTCGGGCGCGCCACTTTGTGCCCGCCGCCAGACTGACTCCATGCTCGTATGAGGCAGCCGTCGGGCGCGCCCACGATCATCCTGCCGCGACCATGATCCGCTGGTAGAGCGAATGCGACAGGTTCTTTCCGGGCCGGGAGCTACGCACAGGTGAAGACGACTTTCGGGAGCTCGCCGGCGAAGACCCGGCTGGTTTGCCGGCCCGTTTGAGGCCGCGGCGGCCGCGGGAATCAAGTCGCCCAGCCGGCACGGAGGCGTGCGCGATCAAAGGTACCCCCGAGTCCCGCCAAATCGGGGCATGGTGCCAGGCTGCCGACCCCATGAAACTGGACGCAATGCTGCCAGTCGTCGATCTGTACCGGGTCCTGCAAGTCATCCCTGAGGCGGAGCCGGAGGTGATCCGGGCCGCGTATCGGGCCCTGGCGCGGAAGTATCACCCTGACCTGGGTGGCTCCGAAGCACAGATGGCGGTGCTCAACGCTGCGTGGGAAACGCTGTGCGACCCGGGGGATCGAGCACAGTACGATCAGCGCCGGAAGCCGACCGCCGCCGCGCAGACGACGGAGCCAGAGCGATCCGGGGTAGTCCATCTGACCAATCCGATGACTCCGCCAGCGCGGCCGAACTCGTCTCGCGCTCGCTCGGGCACCGTCCTCGACTTCGGCCGTTATGCCGGGTTCTCGCTCGGAGAGCTGGCTATCAAAGATCCCGACTATCTCGAGTGGCTGGCGCGCACGCCCTTCGGCCGCAGGCTCCAGCGGGAGATCGAGGCCATCCTGGTTGCCTCGCGGCCTGCCAGCCATCTGTCGGAGCGCCCTCGCTCGCGTCTCGCCCGGCGCCGGTAGCCGCTCCGGACCGCCCGCAGACGTCGGCGCGGCGTGACACATAAGCCAAGCCGCGAACCCGACTGCGGCAGCGCTGGATCCGGAGCCGTCTAAACGCAGGCGAGGGGCACTTCACGGTCTTCGGTGGCCGTTGCCTCGTGCGACCCGTGGATGGCAATCGCCTGGGCCTCGGGCCCGACCACCTGTCAAGTAGGGGCTCGACGAGCGCATGACTCGCCGTTGCCGATGGGTGGCATGCGGTGGCTGGCTCGCCGGACGGGTCGGTTTCGATGAGACGTGTATGCTTACGACCTTCGTGAACGAATGGGCGCTCCGGTCGGCGCCCCGGTAACGCACCGTCCGATCCCGATTTCACTTCTCTCGCCCTGACCGGTCCCGCTCGAGAAACGCGGGTGGGCCACGTCAGGAGCAACTTCCTAGTGTCTTCCGATCAGCTCGGCTTTGTGCCCGAGCGCCTCATGTCATCCCGTCGCCTCGGGCCCGCGCCCGAGCGCCTCTCGTCGTCCGGCGAGTCGCTTGGCGGCACCGAACCCGCACCCGAGCGACCTTCCTCGTTCGGCCAGCTCGGCCTGACGCCCGAACTTCTGCGCGCCGTGGCAGCCCAGGGCTACACCCAGCCGACACCGGTCCAGGCGCAGGCGATCCCGATCGTGCTGGCAGGCCGCGACCTCCTTGCGAGCGCCCAAACGGGAACGGGCAAGACGGCCGCTTTTGTGCTTCCGATCCTCCAGCTGCTCAATGCCAGCCGGCCCGCCGTGCGCTATCTGCCGGCCGGCAAGGGAAGGCGCGGCGCGACCGGTTTGCCGATACGCTGCCTGGTGCTCACGCCCACACGCGAGCTTGCGCTGCAGGTCGAGGAGAGCGTCCGAACATACGGCGCCGAGCGGCCCGTCCGCTCGACCATCGTCTACGGCGGCGTGGGCTTCGACCCGCAGGTCCGGGCGCTGCGAGGCGGCCCGGAAATCGTCGTCGCCACTCCAGGGCGGCTGCTCGATCATGCAGGTCAGGGGACGATCGACCTGGGCTCGGTCGAGATCCTCGTCCTTGACGAGGCCGGCCGGATGCTCGACATGGGCTTCATCCGCGACATTCGTCGCATCCTCGCCCTGCTGCCCGCGCGCCGTCAGAACTTGCTGTTCTCGGCCACGTTCTCGGACGAGATCCGGGGACTTGCGGACGGGCTGCTCCACCTGCCCGCCTCCGTCCAGATCGCTCGCCGGAACTCCGCGATCGAATTGGTCCGCCAGGTCGTGTACCCGGTCGACCGCGAGCGAAAGCGTGAGCTGCTGAGCTACCTTATCCGCAGCGGCCGAATTGATCGCGCGCTCGTCTTCACGCGCACCAAGCACGGCGCGAACCGTCTGGCCGAGCAGCTTGGGCAGGATGGCATTAGTGCCGCCGCGATCCACGGCAACAAGAGCCAGGGCCAGCGAGTCCGGGCACTCGACGATTTCAAGGCAGGGCGGGTCGCGATCCTGGTGGCCACCGAGATCGCCGCCCGAGGCCTCGACATCGAGAGCCTGCCCCACGTCGTCAACTTCGAGCTGCCGACGGTGGCCCAGGACTACATCCACCGGATCGGTAGAACCGGTCGCGCGGGTTTGGAAGGCGACGCCGTGTCGCTTGTTTGTGTCGACGAGAACGCGCTTCTCCTCGACATCGAGACTCTGCTCCGCCAGGGAATTCGGCGCGAGGTGGTGCCAGGCTTCGAGGTCGATCGATCTATCCGCCGAGAGCCGATCCGGCTGCGCAGCGTCGGCGCCAACCGACCGAACCAGGGTCATCGCGCACCGGCGCGCGAGCCGGGGAGGGTTCGGTTCGGGGCGGCGCCGGTCGGGATCGGCGCGTTGCCTCCCGGCTTCGGTGCGGCCCGTTGGCCGAACGTTCACCGCGACTCCCCGGTCCGGGTCGAGCATGCGCCGGCACGTGGCACGTCGGCTGGGAGGCCGGCGAACGCCGGCTACGCTCGTCCGATGACGAGTTCACGTCCGACGCCGAGTGCCAGGCCACTGCCCAGTGCCAGACCAGTCCCGAGCGTCAGGCCGATGCCGTACTCCCGGCCCGGTGGGCGTGGAGTGCCCGTCGTCTCCCTGCCTGGCGAACGCATCGCGCGGCTCGGCGACCGTCCAGCCTGACCAAGCGAGGCTGACGGCTACGCTCCACGCCGTTCCGGTCAGCGCACGCGAAATGGCGCTCCGTGGCCTGGAATCACGACGTCCACGCCGTCGAGCAACCGCTGACGGTTGCGGGCCAGCTCGGCCGGGTCGGTCGAGTACGGATCCACATCCGGCGTCCGGTCGGACCGCCACCACAGGTGAGTGAAGGCATGGCGGCCCTCCGCCGTGTCGACGACCAGGCTCGCGTCCTGGGGCGTGTGCCCGGGAGTGACCCAGATCGTCGTGTTGGGCCCGAGCTTGAAGCCCTCGCCCTGGTGGGCATTCACTTGGTCGTCGCGGCGAGTCGTCCGGAAGTCGACGATCTCCGCCTCGCGGAAGAGCGCGATGTTGACGGTGTGGTCGAGGTGGTGATGCGAGACGAAGACGTGGGTCACGTCGTCCGGCGAGATGCCGAGCCGCTCAAGCGGGTTCAGGATCAGCGAGCGGCTCTTGACCATGCCCGGATCGACGACGATCACGCGGTCGCCGTCGAGGACCAGGCCCACGGTCCCTGCCACGGACGGCGAATCGGCGTAGCCGACGGCGAGGATCTCGATCCGTGCACGAGCGCTGCTTTCGACCATTGGCCTGCCTCCGGCTTGTTGGCGCGCCTGGCGTCTGATACGCGTCGCGGCCACTACCAGCTCAATTCTCCGTCATTCGCCGGAAGATTCAGGCCAAAGTTCAGGCTTTCGAAAGGTTGCCGGGTTCAGATTGGGCCAACACCGGACACCGAGTGGCCGGGGGAGGCGGCCCTCCAGCGAATGAACCGAGGCAAGTCGATGACGATAGTAGGCACGCACTCTGGCCCGATCTCCGGCAAGACCCACCTCCATCTGCTCCGTGAGAGCGCCGCGGCTCGAAACGCTCGATCGGCGATGCCGCCCCCAGTTGAGCCCCGCGAGCTGGTTGCAGCGGCGGCAGGCGACCCCGATTTCGACATCGAGGCCGCAATCCGGCCCTATCGCGAGGAGGCGGACGACGTCGCGAGTGAGGCCGCATCCGGGCGCTAGCCGGCCCGCGGAACCCTCCCGCCCCCGGAACGCTCCCGCCGACGAATCCTCCAGGACGCAGGTGAGGCGGTTCTGAGGCTTCGATGAGGGAGGCGATAGGCCCGATCGGCCGTCGATCGCGGCGGCAACGAGCGACCAGGCGGGGCCCGAGCACACTCGATGTGCAAACCGGCGGCACGAAGCCGGCGGTCCCGACGTCATGATCCCATTGGCAAGCGTGCGCTTGGGGGATCGTGACAGTGGAACCAGAGGGTCGGATCGTCGACCTCGACGGCGAGGACGGTGAGCTTGGGCCGTGGGTACCGCCACCGCCCGGGCCCGGTCCTGGACCCGTGTTTGCCGGCCTCGTCATCGCCGCCGTGGCAGCTGCTCTCGCCCTGGGCGCGCTTGGTCCGGTGCATGGTTCATCCGGCACCTCGCCTGCGCCAGCCGCCCCGACTTGGTCGACCGTGGCCAGTGGCGGTAGCGTTCTCCCCTCCGCGTCAGATGTCCCCGCGGCGACCCCGCTCCCGTCGGATTCGTACGGGCCGGTGCCAACCCCGTTCTTCCACGTCGTCACGGCCGGCTGGCCGGTGACTCTCGATTACGACCACAGCCGCTATCTCGACGTCGGTCCCGACGGCACGGTGTAGCCGGGGCGAGCCTACTTTGTCAGGAGGTTGGCGGAGAAGGAGTAGACCGTGGCACGGCGGTCTTCGTGCCGGTCGAGCGCGATATCGACCAGCGTCGACACCAGCTGGTCGAAGCGTATGCCTTCTTCCTCCCACAGGTAGTAGGAGAGCGATCCCGGCGTCGTGTTGATCTCGTTGAGGAACAGCTGCCGCTTCGACTGGTCGTACAGGAAGTCGACCCGGACGACGCCGCTCGCGTCGATGGCACGGAATGCCTTGACGGCGAGTTCCTGCACCTCGGCCGTCAGGGTCTCGCCGATCGGCGCCGGCACCTGGCGGGCAAGACCGGCCATGCCAGCGCTGTGCGCCTGCCCGCGGCCGAGCTTCTTGCCACCGCGCTTGTACTTGTCGTCAAACGACAGAACTGCCTCATATCCAACCGGCTGTTCGCAGGCCGAGGCGCGCTCGGGCGGCCCCATGACCGAGCAGTTGATCTCGGAGAAATCGGTCAGCGCCGTCTCGACCAGGGCGCGGCCGTCGAGCTCGAGCGCGAGGTCGAGCGCGTCGTCCAACGCCGGGTGATCGACGCAGCGCGAGACGCCAACGCTGCTGCCGAGAGCGATGGGCTTGACCATTACCGGGTAGCCGTACTTCGCCTCGACTCGCGCCACGAACGCCTCGCGGTCGGACTCCCACTCCGCGCGGGAAATCTCCAGGCAATCGAGGGTAGGAATACCTGCCTGCTCGAGGATCCGCTTCGTCCGGACCTTGTCCATGCCGACGGCCGAGGCCAGGATGCCCGATCCAGCGTAAGCCACGTCCGCCAGTTCGAACAGTCCCTGGAGGGAGCCGTCCTCGCCGTGGGTGCCGTGAATGACCGGGAAGAACACGTCCGCCCACAGCTTCGGGTTCCTGGCCAGGAGGCCGCCCGAGGCCCCCGGATGCACCACCAGCTGCCGGACCGATCGGTCGGGGCTGAGGCTGACGCGGTAGACGTTCTTGAGCCCGGCGGCGTGGAAGGTCTGCTCGCGATAGAGGTCCAGGTTGTGGAGGCCCTCGCCCGCATACCAGTCACCCTGCTTGGTGATGTAGATCGGGAGGATCGGGAATCCGGCCTGGTCGAGGGCGTCCATCGTCTGGTGGCCCGAGATGACGGATACCTCGTGTTCGACGGACCTGCCGCCGAACAGTACGGCCACGGTCGGTTTGGACATCGGGCTCCTCACTCCTCGTACAGGTCGGGGAGGTCATTCTCGAACAAAACGACGTCGCCCGAATGAACGATGCCCTTCAGCGTCTCGAGGGCGGCGTTCAGGTTCCTCGCCGAGACGAGGCGCTCGGCCGCGAACCCCTGCCCCTCGAGCCCCCGCCGGATCGGTGCCGTCTGCCGCGCCCCCACCAGTATCACGAAGTCGCAGACGTCGGCGGCCCTGGCGCCGAGTTTCTCGTTCCAGGCGTCCTGCTCGACGCCGAGCTCGACCATGCCGGGCGTCACCAGGACCTTCCGGCCCGATTCGAACGCGCCCAGGGCGTCGAGCGCGTTGAACGCGCCGACCGGGTTCGAGTTGTAGGCGTCGTCCACGATCGTCACGCCGTCCGCGCCGGTGTGGACCTCGAGGCGGTGGGGGACGGGCTGCAGACGGCCGATCGCAACGGCGATCTCGCGCAGACTCACGCCCGCTGCCCTGGCGACCGACGCGGCGGCCAGGATGTTCAGGACGTTGTGGATCCCGATGAGTCGCGTCTTGACCGCGACCCGCGCGCCGTCCCGCTCGGCCAGGATGAAGGTCAGGCCCTCCGGGCCGTGCGAGATCGACTCGGCGACAAGGTCAAGGTCGCCGGCGGAGGCCTCGATACCGTAGCGGCGAACCTGCGGCACCCGGAGGCTGTCGGCCAGCCTTCGGACGCGAGCGTCGTCGTTGTTGATCACGGCGATGCCGTCGGCGGTCAGCGACTCGAGCAGCTCGAACTTCGCCTTCTCGATCGTTTCGATGCTGCCGAAACGCTCGAGGTGTTGGGGACCGATGGCCGTGAGAACGCCGATGTGGGGCCGGGTCAGGTCGGCCATTTCGCGGATCTCGCCGCGCTTGTAAGCGCCCATCTCCACGATCAGCACCTGATGCTCGGGCCCGAGCTCCTCGTTTACGGCGCGGCAGACGCCGAGGATCGTGTTGAAACTGGCCCTCGTCTTGAGAACGCGGAACCGCGGCTCGAGGAACGCCTCGGTGAAGTACTTGGTGGATGTCTTGCCGTAGCTGCCGGTGATGCCGACGACCATCGGCTTCAGCCGCTCGAGCTTGCGCCGGGCCCTGATGCGGTAGGTCAGGTTGATCGAGCCCTGGACGGGGGTGAGACACAGGTTCGCGGCGATGGTTATGAACGGCGCAGCGTGGACCGAGACGAGGGCCATGACCAGGACGGCGAGGCCGGGCGCGTACGCGGCGGTTACGCCAGCCTCTTCGGCGAGTTGCGATATGGCGAGGAAACCGGCGACGAAGAGGATCGCCGTGAGTGCGGCCGAGACGGCCAGCAGGCGCCTGGCCCGGCCCGTGTAGACCAGCGCCCTTTTCCGAGGCGCTCTCAGTGGCGATCTGACGGCGCTGACGATCGCCGCGCCCGAGGCCACCACCGGCGCCAGGTAGGAACCGGAACCGTTGCCGCCGGCCGCCAGGGAGAGGTGGAGGATCGTCGCGGCGACGTAGATCAGCGCGAGCCGCCAGTGGATGGCCCTGGACTTCGACGCGCCGAGCCACCGCGCGAACCTGGCGGCCGAGTAGTCGTCCTGCTGGAGGGCATGCAAGCTCGACACCAGCCCGGGCAGCGTCAGCGCGAACCCGACCGCGGCCGCGCCGGCCAGGACGGCGATCTGCAGGGGATCGAGCCCGCCGCTCGACCCGGGCGCGGGGCTAGCCATTGAGGAATGGGATTACGGCGAGGCGGAAGCGGCTGTACTGGTCGAGGTAGGAGAAATGGCCCGCGTTCTTGAGCACCAGGAGACTGGCGTTGGGTATCAGCCTCTCCATGGTTCGGGCATCGGCGAGGGGCGTGTCCTCGTCCGATTCGCCCCACACCAGCAGCGTTGGACAGGCGATGCGGCGCAGCGACGGTCGGAGATCCTCATTCACGACCGCCAGGAAGGTGTCTCGAAGCGGGCCGGCGTTCAGATAGTCGGGCGAGGCGATCCGCCGGACGATCGCCCGCCGGATCGTCTGACCGGGCCGGCCGAACCGTCGGGCGGCGGCGTTGGCGAACTTCGAGGCGGCGCGCCGCAGGACGCGGCCGGCGGTTCGAGGCGGTGGCACCCCAGCCGAATCGACGAGCACCAGCCGGTCGACGGCGTCGGGTCGGGCGGCCGCCAGCTTTATTGCCACGCGCCCGCCGAACGAATGGGCAACCACCGATGGGCGCGCGATACCGAGATCCGCCATCAATTCGAGCGTCAGCTCGACGAAATCGTCGACGGTCCAGGTCGTCGCCGGCAGGTCGGAGCTCCCGTGGCCCGGGAAGTCGAAGGCCGTGACCCGGAAGAAACGCCCCAGATCCTGCGTCAGGTCGGCGAAAGCATCCAGCGAACTCCCCCAGCCGTGGAGCAGCAAGAGCGGCTTGCCGCGCCCAACCGAGGCGTACCGAACGCGGATCCCACGAACCGTCAAGAAATGGGAATCGCCCGGCGAAGGTGCGTCTTGCCGGGCAGATGGCGTCTCCGGCTGCGGTTCGCTTGCGGGGATCGCCAGAGACGGTGCCCGTGCGTGGTCTTCGCCCAAACTGATCACCGTATCGAATGGCTGCCAATCTCGCGGCCGTTGGCCAGGCCTGTGAAGGTCATGTCATGGTACAAGAGGCGGCTTGGCCGCAGCTGTTCGCGCCCGATCGGGCCCTCGGCAACGTGGAGGAGCTCACCGAGCGGATGTCGCGCCGAGGCATGCGTCCAGATGTAACTTGCAGCTGCCACTTCTCCGCTCGATCGGGCCGACGGTCCAGCTGCGCGGTTGACCGCAAAGGTCAGTCATGGTCGCGATCGCGTTCGATGAATGAGGAGCCAGAAATGATGGAGATCGTCGACTTCGGCGGCTGGCCGAACTGCATCCGCCTCTCCAACGGGGAGATCGAGCTGATCGCGACGACGGATGTCGGCCCGCGAATCATTCAGCTCGGCTTCGTCGGTGGGCAGAACTTGTTCAAGACCTACCCGGAAATGCTGGGTCGGACCGGCGATCGGGAATGGCTCATCTACGGCGGGCACCGATTGTGGGCGGCGCCCGAGGCCTCACCGCGCACCTACACGCCCGACAACGGACCCGTCGAGCACGTTTGGGACGGAGCAACTCTGACGCTCCGGAATCGCGACGAGCCAAACGGCATCGACAAGGAAATGCGCCTCACGCTCTCGCCGACGGCGCCACGGGTCGAGGTCGTCCACCGGCTGGCCAATCGAAATCCATGGGCGGTCGAGCTCGCGGTCTGGGCCCTGTCGGTCATGGCTCCGAGTGGCCGGGCGGTCATTCCCCAGGAGGATTTCATTCCTCATCCGGACGCGCTCGCACCTGCGAGATCCCTGGTGCTGTGGTCCTACACCGACATGAGCGATCCCCGATGGACCTGGGGTCGCCGGTACGTCCAGCTCCGCCAGGACCCGGGCGCGACGACGGAGCAGAAGGCGGGCATGCTCAACCGAAAGGGCTGGGCGGCGTACCTTCTCGACGGCGCCGCGTTCATCACGCGCTACGGGTACGAGCCTGACGCGATCTACGCCGACATGGGCTGCAACACCGAGACGTACACCGATCCCGACATGCTCGAGGTTGAAACGCTGGGACCGATGACCAGGCTCGAGCCCGGGGCGCACGTCGACCATGTGGAGTCGTGGGTGCTGGCGAAGGTCGACTGCGGCCCCGGCGACGCCGAAATCGACGCCCACCTTCTGCCGCTGGTCGGCGACCGACCGCCCACGCCCTGAGGCCGTCGGTTCAGGGGCCCCGTCGCCTCGAATCCGACCATAAAGATCGAAGCGGCTCCCGAAGGAGCCGCTTCGTTGCTGTCCCGGTGAAGGGTCGAACCGTCAAAGACGGATCGTCTTCTGCCACGCTACAAAGGCATCTATCACGTCGGCTGCACCGACTACCCTAACCCGACCTACCCATGACCCTGTAACTGGGGCAGCAGGCTGACTGGCAGCTTCTAAAGTCTACAGCCCATTCTGCCTTCAATCCAAGGGTTTTGGCGGTCGGTTCGGTTAAAATCCCGCAACTTTGTAAGGCTTCGGTTGGGGTTGTGTTGCGACCTTCGGAACGTTCCGGGGAAGGCGTCACAAAGCCCGACGGAAAAGCGCGCGTTACCCGATTCGGATCGGACGGAGCCGTCCATTCTGGTTGTGCGCAGGAAGACGCCGAGACCGCCGAGCGGCAGGCTCCGAAATGGGCCCGTGGATCCCGGCTATTCGGCGATCCTGACCGAGCGCATGGCCGTTGGCTCCACCGGCTGGTCACGTGAGTCGCACTTGGATGCCGCGATGGCATCGACCACGTCCATGCCCTTCGTCACCGTCCCGAGGAGGGTGTACTTCTTCGGCAGCCGCCCACCCGACAGGTCGGTCAGGCAGATGAAGAACTGGCTGCCGTTGGTGTTGGGACCGGCGTTGGCCATCGCCACGGCGCCACGAACGTAGTCGCCCTCGAACGGCTCGTCGGCGAACTTGTAGCCGGGGCCGCCGGTACCGAGGCGCCCGCGGTCGAGTCGATCGATATGGCCGTGCTCTCCGTCGCCGCCCTGGATCACGAAGCCCGACACCAGGCGATGGAAGACCACGCCGTCGTAGAAGCCTTTGCGGGCGAGCTCGACGAAGTTGGCCGTCGCTCTTGGGGCGCTCTCGGCGCTCAACTCGATCTCGATGGCGCCCTTGTCGGTGACGATCGTGGCCCTGGTCATCCGCGTCTCCTGTTCCGTGTATTTCGGGCGGCGCTTGTGCGGACAAGGGTGCCACGGATCGCCGCATCGCGACGAATGCGCCGCGGCCGAACCGCTTGTCGGGACCGGCCAAGAGCCGGCGGATCGGCCGCCGGCCCCGTTACCGCTACGGAGTGGTGACGATCGTGCTGGTGATCACCACGGGCTGGAGCGGCATCGAGGGCGTGCCGCCGCTTACGTCCGGCTCACCGCCGAGCGGAACGGCTGCGATCCTGTCCGCGACGTCCATGCCGGTGGTCACGTTGCCGAAGATGGCGTAGTTGTTGGCCGTGGACGCGCCCAGGCTAGTCTGGGCCGAGTCATCGAGAACGATGAAGAACTGGGTGCTGCCGGAGTCAGTGCTTCCAGTACGGGCCATGGCCACCGTGCCGCGCTTGTAAGTCGTCGTGACGGGGTCGTCCTTGATGGTCCAGCCCGGACCGCCCGTGCCCATCAACCCGAACCCGAGGTTGGGCAGGCGGGCGTATTCACCGTCGCCGCTCTGGATGATGAAGCCGGGGACCACGCGGTGGAAGATGACGTTGTTGTAGTAACCGCAGCGGGACATGGCTACGAAGGAGCCGGCAGCGTTGGGGCCGAGACTGCCGTCCACCTTGATCACCATGTTGCCGAAATTGGTGGTCATCGTGACCGTGGCCGTGCCGGTGAATGGGGCCGGAGCAGAGGTTGGGCAACCGAACGGCGACGGCGACATCGTTGGGCCGAGGGTGTAGAGCGGGGTCGTGGGCGGAATGGTCGGCAGTGGTGACGGCGACGGCGTTGGAGTGACGTTGGGAATGGCGACGCAGCCGGCGAAGAGCAGCGCGACGAGGCCGACGGTCGCGAGCCGGCGTGCGGATGTCATGTTGTGCGCGAGGATCATGCGGCGGCCTCCAGGGCTCTGGCGAAGTCTATCGCTCCCGACAGAAGTGGCGCTCCGAGGATGATGCCTGCGATCGCGGCGTCTCGCAGGCCCTTGATGGTATCGAGATTCACGGATCCGCCCGCCACGAGCAGCTCGGCGCCGACCGTCCGCGCCAGACCGGCCAGGAACTCCGGGTCCGGAACCGCACTGCCGTATGACAGGACGACCCGGCGGACCCCGCGGTCCTGGAGCTCGCCGACGAGATCGATCAAGCTCGGCGGTGCGAATCTACGCCAAGGATACGCGGCAATCCGGTCCGGCCGTGGGTCCAACCCCACGGCAAGCCAGTCCCCGGTCACGTCAAGGCACTCTTGGAGCAGCTCGGGGCGGTCTGCGACCGACATCGAAACGACCACGCGCGTCGCGCCGGCGGCAAACGCCAGGCGAATATTGTCCGCCCCTTCCATGCCCCCGGCGACCTGGAGTGGCACCGCCACTCGCGAGGCCACGCGGCCGATCGTCTCGAGATTGGCCGGACGCCGGGCGCGGGCCCCGTCCATGTCAACGATGTGGATCATGCTCGCGCCCAGAGCCACGAAACGCTCGGCGATCCGATCCGGTCTGTCGGTTGGGGTGCCGACACCGGCGGCCGCACCAGGCCAGTGGACCAGGCGGGAGCGGCCGTTCGCGATGTCAATCGACGGGATTACCAGCACGACGAGACGCTACCCGTTCGAGGCCGCGGTCACCAGCAGCCTGCGCTGGAAGCTGATCGGTAGCGAGCCGTTGCGCAGCAGCGTGTCGTGGAAGTTCTTGAGGCTGAACCGGTCGCCGAGACGGCGCTGCTCGTCCGCGCGCAACTGGAGCAGCAGAACCTTGCCCAACAGGTAGCTGAGCTGGTAAGTGGGCGTGTACGTGTACCGGAAGACTTCGGCCTGCGCGTTCGCATGCTCGAAGCCGGTGTGTTCGACGAGGAAGGCAGTGGCTTCGTCGACCGCTAGCTCACCGCGGTGCATTCTCACGTCGAGGATGATCCGGCAGGCTCGCCAGATCGCGTCGGTGTGCATCGCCAGCAGGAACTCGGGCCCGTCGTCGAAGCCCTGCTCCCGCATCATCTGCTCGCTGTACATGCCCCAGCCCTCGACGAACTCGGGGGCGTCAGTCAGCAGTCGGACGAGCGAGGGATGCCGCGTCGCAGCGGAGAGCTGAAGGTGGTGGCCCGGATACGCCTCGTGGACGCTGGTGTTGCTGATCGAGGCGTAGTTGTGCTCGCGCATCGCGTTCGGGTCCCCGCCGACGGAGGGAGTGACGATGTAGATACCCGACGGGTGCTTGTCGAACTTGGGCGGCTCGAAGTAGGCCGCGAATGGGATCACCGTTCGCAGGTACTCTGGCGTGGCGATCACCGAAATCTGCTCGCCCGGCGGCATCGTGGCGATGTCGTGCTCGACGATGTGGGCCCGGGCTCGGTTCATCGCGTCCTTGTAGGTGGTCAACGCTTCATCGAACGTCGCCGGGTGGTTCGACTTAACGCGGTCGACCACGACCGACTCCTCGACCGTCGGGTCGATCCGGCGGGCGTCCTCCACGCGAGCGGCCTTGTTCAAGGCCAGCTGCTGGTGCCCGATCTCGAGGATCTGCGAGGCGTCCAGGCCATCGAACGCACGCAGCCCCACGAGCTGGTCGTATGCCTCCGAGCCGAGGGCCCAGCTCTCGACGGTCGAACCCATCGCGCCCTTGATTGTCTCGATGTAGGCGGTCACCGCGGCACCGGCCGTCGCCACGGCCCTGTCCAGGCGGGCCTGAGCGCGCTCGTCCAGGACGCCTGCTCCGGCGGCCTTGACTTCGTTGAACAGGAACGGCATCTGATCGCCGGCGTCGATCTCGAGCTCCTGCCAGAGCCGAACCTGCGGCGCCGTGGCTCGGGTCTTGTGCTGTTCCAGGGCCGCCGGAATTGCCTCCATTCGGGAGGTCAGCGAGGCAAGCCGTTCGGCCAGGGGGGCGTAGTCGCGGGCGAAGACGCTAAACAGCGCGTCACCGACCTGATCCATGGCCGTGGACCGGCGCTCCCAGACGCGGTGGATCTCCAGGTCGAACAGCTCTCGGCGAAGGTTGTGCAGGGCCAGCTCCCGCTCCAGGCGGACGCCCTCGGACAATCCGGCCGGGTCGATCGCCTCCACCTCGCGCAGGAGCCTAGTTGCATCGGACATGTCCTGGACTACGGCGTCGCGCGTGGCATCGTCGAGTCGGCCGTCGCCGTCGTGGATGCCGAGATACGTGCCGAAGATCGGGTGGATCTCGATCATGCGGCGAAAGTCGGCCTCGATCAGATCCCAGAGCGCCCCGTCGAGCGGGCCTGCGGTCGGCTGAGAAACGGGGCGGGGAAGAACGAGCTCGGCCATCTATCGCTCCAGGGCTGTGGCTGCCGCGGCGTTGGCAGGCGTGGTTGTTGGGGCGGCCGGGGTGGCCGCAGTTTCGCGGAGGGCGTCGGCGGTTGCCTCGAGCACGCGCTCGATGTCGGCGGCGGAGACGCCGTAGTGGGTCACGGCCCGGACGGTGCCGTGGTTGTAATCGATCATCAGCACGCCCCGGGATCTCAGGGCGTCGAGGAAGGCGGCCCGATCCTCGCGGACGCGGAAGACCACGAAGTTGGTAGTGGTGCGGCTCGGGTCCAACTGCCCGGGCGTGGGCTGCGCCAGCCCGCCGGCCGATTCGATGCCGTCAATCGCGGCGAGCCCGTCGGCCAGGCGGCGGGCGTTGACGTGGTCCTCGGCCAGCCGGGCAATCATGCCGTCGGGTCCGTCGCTGAGGGCCACCAGACCCGCCGCGGCCAGCACACCGACCTGGCGCATGCCGCCGCCGACGAGCTTCCGGCCGCGCCACGCCCGGTGGATGAAGTCCTTCGAGCCGACGACGAGCGAACCGACGGGGCAAGCCAGCCCCTTCGATAGGCAGAACGCCACCGAGTCGGCCGGTTCGGCCAGCTGCCGCGGCGTCAGGCCCAGGGCGACCGACGCGTTGAAGAAGCGCGCTCCGTCGACGTGCAACGGCACTCCGTGCCGATGGGCGATCTCGGCCACGGTTCGGGTGTAACCCAGGGAGAGCGGCTGGCCCATCGAGTGGGCGTGGGTGTTCTCTATGGCGACGAGCCCACTGATCGCCTGGTGGGCATCGCGCGAATCGCGGAAGGCTTCTTCGAGCTCATCGAGATCGAAGGTGCCGTCGGGGTTCTCGGCCAATTGCCTGATCGAGGTCCCGACGACGACGGCATGGCCAGCCTGCTCGTCGTCGACCATGTGCGTGCTGGCCCCGGCGATCGTCTCCATGCCGCGGCCTAGGTGGGCAAGCTGTGAGACGAGATTCGCCATGGAGCCGCTGGCGACGAATAGCGCCGCCTCCTTGCCGAGCAGCTCGGCCGCGCGCTCCTGGAGGGCGTTGACGGTCGGATCGTCGCCGAAGACGTCGTCGCCGACCTCGGCCTCGAACATGGCCTTGCGCATGGCCGGTGTCGGGTGGGTGACGGTGTCGCTGCGGAGATCGATCATGTGGAATCGAGTCCTCGGTGCACGGCACTGGGCGTGGGACATCATCTGACGGTGGCACGCGGTGGGGGCTGCCGCGTTGCCCGGAAGGGCCTGCCCGGTCGAGTATAGGACGTCTGTGCGCGGCGACCGTCGCGGTCGTCGGTGGCGGACGATTACTATTCGCCCCCGAGACGTACGCCCGGACATCCGAGCCGGCACCTGCTATTCTTCGCGCTCGGCGCGGGCTCGTGGTGTAGCGGCCTAACATGCCAGCCTGTCACGCTGGAGACCGCCGGTTCGAATCCGGTCGAGCCCGCCAGTCACGCTTCTCCCAGCCCCGTCCCCGCCCGGACGGGGCTTTTCCTTGGCCGGGGCACTTGGCCGAGGCACCCGGCCGGCCCCCAGGCGACCAGTTCCGTGGCACCCGACCGGCCGTCATGCGACCCGGCGCGTGCAGCCCGCCCCATCCGACCCGGTCCGAACCGGCCAACCGCTTTTTGGCGTGCCGAGAAGCGCACCCGTGCCGCACAATCTCTGTTGAAGGCGTCGCAGAGCCGGCGCCGCGTCACCAGGGAGGCATGAGCACATGAGCGGCCGCGTGATCGTGGTCGGCTCGGTCAACATCGACCTGGTCGCGCGAGTTCCCCATCTGCCGCATCCCGGCGAGACCGTGACGGGCGGCAGCTACGAGCGTCATCATGGCGGCAAGGGCGGCAACCAGGCCGTTGCTGCGGCCCGGCTGCGCCGACCAACGCTATTCATCGGGGCCGTGGGCGACGACACGTTTGAGGTCGAGGCCCGGCGGGCCCTCGTGTCCGAACGAGTCGACGTCTCGATGGTCGAATCGCTGCCCGGCCAGGCCACGGGAGTCGCGCTTATTCTCGTCGACGAGGCCGGCGAGAACGAGATCGCCGTCGTTCCCGGAGCGAACGGCGCCATCGAGACCGGCTACGTCCGCGACGCGCTGTCGAGGCTCGGCCCGCTCGTCGGGGACACCCTGCTCGTCTGCAACGAAGTGCCTCTCCACGTCGTCCGCGAGGCCCTGGTTTGCGGCCACGCCGCAGGCGCCACGACGATCCTCAACCCGGCGCCGGCCATCGGTATCGACCGGTCGATCTTCGGACTGGCCGACATCGTCACTCCGAACCGCAACGAGCTCGCCACGCTGCTCCAGGCGGAGGCCGAAAGGACCGGAAGGAGAGTCGGCGTCAGCGCCGGTGCGGCCGCGCGGGCGCGTTCGCTGCTGGATCCGGGACCTGACGGGCCCGGCGTCCGAAAGGCCGTGATCGTGACTCTCGGTCCGTCAGGAGTCGTGGTTTTGGAGCGCGCAGGTTCGGGCCTCGCCGGCAACGCCGCCAGGCCTGATCATGTGGATGCGGCCGCTGTGGCTTCGGCTGCGTCCGCAACGCCGGCCTCGCCCGCTGATGGCGCCCCTGCCGATGCGGCTCGCATCGGCGATTACCGCGTCTGGGAAGTCGCGGCCGATCGCGTTGCCACCGTCGACAGCACCGGCGCCGGCGATGCCTTCTGCGGGGCGCTGGCCGCGTCGCTGGCCGAGGGTCGCCCGCTGTCGGAGGCCGTTCAACGGGCGGTTGCCGCCGGCGCTCTGGCCACGACTCGCGTCGGGGCCCGGGAAGGAATGCCTACGGCCGCCGAGCTCGACGAGTTCCTCGCCGCCCGCCGCGCCGGCTAGGCCGTCGGGTTTCCCCGGAACCTGCCCAGGGCTGGCGCGCCCAGTCTCGCCGCGAGGTAGCAGACGAAGGCGATCGTCGTCACGTAGAAGCTCACCGGAACCGCGGTCACCAGGGCGAGCAGGATCCCGCCGAGCGTGGCCAGCAGGGCAACGCCGACGCTGGCCGCGGTCGCCAGTCCCGGCTGAGCCGTCAGGCGTTCCGCCGTGGCTCCGGGCGTGATCAGCAGCGTCAGGATCAGCAACACGCCCACGACCTGGACCGCCTCCGCGACCGCGGCCGCGAGCAACAGCAGGAACAGAATCGAGATGAGCCGAACCGGTACGCCGCGCGCCTCGGCGACGACCGGGTCCACGGTCGCGAAGGTGAGCGGCCTGTACATGACGCCCAGGCCCACTATCGTCAGCGCGGCCATCGCCACCAGCAGCATCAGGTCGCCCTGGCTTACGGTCGTGATCGCCCCGAATAGGATCGTGAAGGCAAGAGAGTATCGGGCGTATAGCGTGATGAAGAGGACGCCGAGGCCCAAACCGAAGGCCATCACGACGCCCACCACCGCGTCCCGCTCGCGGATGCGCAGCCCCAGCGCCCCGATGAAGAAGGCGGTCACGAGCGATCCCGTCAGGAGCCCGAGGACCGGAGAGAGGCCTATGAGGATGAAGCCCGCCGAGCCGGTGAATCCGACTTCGGCCAGGGCATGCACCGCGAACGACATGTTGCGGGCCACCACGAAACGGCTGACCAGTCCGGCGACTATCGACACGAGAACGCCGGCCACCAGCATGTCCTGGACGAAAGCGTAGGGGAGCAGGTGGAGGAGCTGGTCTATCACTAGTGCGCTCCCACCGGCTCAGGGAAATGGTGCGGTTCGTCGATGTCGAAGCCTGTGCCGCTCGCCTCGCCGACCACGACGATCCGGCCGCGCACCCGCAGGACCTCGACGGGGGCGTCGTACAGCCCCGACATCTTTTCGCTCGTGAGGACTTCGTCAGTTGGACCGGCGGCCCAGCGGCCGTTCACTACGAAGACGACGCGGTCGGCATAGCCGAGGACGGGGTTGACATCATGAGTTACGAACACCACCGTGCCACGCCTGTCTCGCGCCCAGCCGCCGATCAGCTCCGTGATCTCCTGCTGGTAGCGCATGTCCAGGCTGGCCAGCGGCTCGTCGCAGAGCAGCAGCTGCGGATTCCCGACGAGGGCCTGGGCGATACGGAGGCGTTGCTGCTCCCCACCGGACAAACGGCCGATCGGCTCATTTGCGTAGGGCCCGGCAGCGACGGCTTCCAGTGCTGCCTCTACTCGCGTCCGACCCTCTCCAGATAGCCGCCCGAAGCCCCAGCGGTGCCCGTCCACTCCCAGGCCGACGAGATCGCGTCCGCGGAGCGGGACGTCGCGGTCGAATCCGGCGTGCTGCGGGATGTAGCCGATGGCCGGGTTGCCGCGCCGCGGCGGCCCGCCGAGCACTTCCAGCGAGCCACTCGCCAGGGGGGCCAGGCCGAGCAGCGCCCGCAGCAGCGAAGTCTTGCCCGATCCGTTTGGCCCGAGCACCGCCAGGAACTCGCCCCGCGGCACGGTTATCGACAGCTCCGACCAGACGACGCGATCGTCGTAGGCGAGGGTCGCCTGATCGAAGCACATTGCGGGTTGATCCGACGGCGACGCCGCGAGGGATGCGCCCAGGCTGCGAGACCTCCCGTTGCCGCTCACGCGCCCCCTCCGAGCGCCGATTCGATTGCGTTGAGCTGGGCCAGCTGCCATCCGACGAACGAGTCGCCCGGGGGCATGGTCTCCGACACGCCGACGACCGGCACGCCCGACTGCGCCGCTAGAGTTTTGATGGACTCGGTCACCGGAGAGGTGGCCTGGCTGTTATAGAGCAGGAGCTTGACCTTGTGGCCGGTGAGCAGGTCCTGCTGAGCGGCGACGTCGACCGGGGCCGGGTCCGTGCCGCCCTCGATTGCCTTGGCGAAGCCCTCCGGCGTCAGCACCGGGAAGCCGAGGGCGGCAAGCAGGTACCCCGGTACGGGCTCCGTGTAGGCGACGGGGGTGCCGGGGAAGCGAGCCTTGAGCTCGGCAATCTTGGCGGTCAGCGGCGCGAACGAGTCCAGGTATGTGTTGAGGTTTGCCTCCACCGTCGACTTCGATGCGGGCTGGAGTCCTTCGAGCGCGTCGGCGACCGCCCGGGCGACCTTCGGCATCGTGCTCGGGTCGTACCAGACGTGTGGGTTTACACCGTCGGGGAGGCCGAGCAGCGTTTGGACGTCGATCACCTTGCGGTCGGAGCGGGGCGAAGCCGCGATCAGTTGGTCGACGAACGAGTCATAGCCGAGCCCGTTCTCCACGACCAGGGTGGCGTCGGCGACTGCCTGGGCGTTCTGCGTGCTGCTCTCGTACGTGTGCGGGTCGACGTTGGGGTCGCTCAGGATGCTGGTGACGGACACGAGGTCGCCGCCGACTCTAGAGACGAGATCGCCGTAGAAGTTCTCGCCCGCGACCGCGTTGATCTTCCCGCCTGATGAACCGGTCGACGAGCTGTCGCTCGACGAGCAGCCGGCGAAGGCCAGCAGGAGTACGGGAGCGAGGCCCAAGGCGAGCCATGTCGCACGGCTTCGAGCGCGATTCCGGGTCATGGCGGACCTCCGATCTCGCCGGCGGCCTCCGCGGCGGCTTCCGCGGCCGCTGCGCACACGAGGCACGTCCCGAAGAGCTCCAGTCGATGGGACGCCACCTGGTATCCGTGGCGCTGCCCTATCTCATCGACCAATCGAGCCAGCTCGCCGTCGGCTACGTCCTCACTCCGCCCGCAGCTCGAGCAAACGAGGTGGTGGTGGTGTTCGTCGGGGTCGCACAGCACGTATGCGTGCGATCCGTTGGGCAGGTCGAGCCGCTCGACGACGCGAAGTGAGGCGAGCAGCTCGAGCGCCCGGAAGACAGTCGCCCGACCGATGGTGACCCGCTCATGACGGCCTCGCTCCAACAGGTCCGCCGCGGTGAAGTGTCCTCCGGTGGCCGCAACAAGCGAGGCCACCAAGCGCCGGTTCGGCGTGGCCTGGTAACCTGCCCGTTCGAGCGCTCGGACGATGCGTTCAGTCGGATCGGCGCTGATACTCGGTCTCATCGGTGGCCGGATGATACCAGGTCTCAACCGCGCATGTCGAGTACCATATGCGGACGCTTCGGCCGGCGCGCCGCGGGCGAGCTCGGCAACTGTGGCCCCACCGGCGCAACACGAAGGCAGGAGGAATGGCAAGAACAAGCAAGGCCGTCGCGGCCGCCCAACCGTCACTGTGGGGCCGGATCAGGCACATCCACCCCGGGCTCGTGCTCGCGGCCCTCGACCTGATCGGTTTCGGGATCGCCTCGTACCTGGCCATCATCGAGCTCACACCAGGTGGGGAGGTCCAGTGCGGTCCCCTGCACGGCTGCGAGACGGTTCAGCACAGCGTCTATTCGCGCCCGTTCGCCGGGATTCCCGTCGCCGTCTACGGCGTGTTCCTGTCGATCACGCTGTTCACGCTTGCGATCGCGTGGTGGCGCACCAACAACTACAGGCTCCTGCTGTTCCACTACGGCCTGTCGCTCATCGGTGTGATCTTCGAGGGCTGGTTCCAGTTCGCGCAGATATTCCTGATCCACGCTGTGTGCGTCTGGTGCGAGTCCTACGGCCTCTCTCTCGTTCTCAGGTTCGTCATTGCCCTGTGGGTCTACCTGCGGACGCCCAACCCAAACGCGGTTTCGGCCGACGGGCTCACGTGACACGTAGCTCCTCACCAAGCAACGCACGAGGGATAACGCGATGACATCAAACCGTCCGAGCGGGCGCCCATCCTCAGGTGGCGGCGTGCCGCCCACGAGCCGCCGCTCGGCCAGGCAGCAGCGCCTGGCGAACCGTGAGGCGAATCGGGCCCTGACCCGGGCCGGAACGCGCGGGTCGGGTGGCAACGGTTCCAGCCGGCTGGTGATGTGGAGCATCGTCTTTGTCGTCGTTGCGGCGGCCATCGTCGGTGCCGCCCTGTTCCTGACGCAATCCAGCGGCGGGACAAGTACCGGCACGCCGATCGCTCCCGGGGTCGTCACGTCGGCGAACATTCCGGAAAGCGACCGAACCCTGGGCAATACCAATGCGCCCGTGACGGTCGACTTGTACGGCGACTTCCGCTGCACCGCGTGCTTCGATTTCACGACCGGCGGGACCGAGCAGAGCCTCATCACCAACTACGTAGCCACCGGCAAGGCGGACCTGGTCTGGCACGACTTCCTCACGATCGACGCCAACGACGGCAGCACCGCCTCGCGCGACGCCGCGAACGCGGCGTGGTGTGCGGCCGACCAGGGCAAGTTCTGGACGATGCACGACTGGCTGTATGCGAACCAGTCGCCGACTGAGGCTGCGTCGGCCTTCACCCTGGCCAGACTCTCCGAGATCGGCAAAGCGGCCGGTCTCGACATGACGAAGTTCCAGCCGTGCCTCGACCAGGGCACGCATGACAGCGCAATTGCCGCCGAGCAGTCCAGCCTCCCCTCGGACGCGGGCGGAACTCCGGCGATCTACGTGAACAAGAAGCTCGTGGGCGTCTCCGGCCAGGTCGCGACGTACGCTGAGATCCAGGTTGCGATCGACGGGGCCCTTGGGCTGGCCAGCCCATCGGCCGGTGCGTCCGGGAGCGCCGCCGCGTCGGCGTCACTCTCGCCGAGTGTTTCGCCGAGCGCCTCTCCCAGCGTCAAGCCTTCCTGAGGTCAGGCTCCGCCTCGGACCGATATTCAGAGCGAGTTGACGGCGCCCGTGAGGGCGCCGTCAACGATTCTGCAGTCGCCCGACGTTGCCCGGTCTTACCCGCCGCCGGTCGCCCCGCTTGTGCCCAGCTGGCGCCGCAGCTCCGCCGCCGCCGTCCAGTCGCCCCGCGCCGACGCCTCGATGCGCTGGCTCTCATGCGCGCTCCAATCCGCGAGCCGGCGATTGGCCTCGCGCAGCGTTCGCTTCTGGGTCAGGCGCTCGCGGACGTGCTGGATGAAGGCGCAGTAGAGGACTCGAGGCGCCGCCCGTGAAACGAACGCCTCGGCACCGGGCACGAAGTCGATCGGGACTTTGATTCGGGCGAAGAACGCGCCGACCTCGGCCGCCAGCGGATCGGTGCTCTGGCTGTGGCCGCTCCAGCGCAGGATCGGGGCGTTCGAACTGAAGTCGACGAGGACCGTTCCGTCGGCCGTCTCCTGGGCTCGGAGCGTGCCGCCGAAACTTAGGAACTCGTTCTTGACGACCAACCGGTCGGTGAGAACGATCCGGCCCCACGCGTAGTCGGAGGCCACCGGGAAGCGGCTCTCGCGGTCGAGCCTGGCGGCGCGGCCGCGGGCTCCGTCGGTGATCCAGTAGTCGATCGACTCGGCGTCGAAGTGCTGCAGCGTCGGCTGAGGCCGGAGCGCGGCAAGCAGGTGGCCGATGTCGTCCCCCCGGGTTGGATCTGGCTCGACCAGCTCGAAGCCGAGGCTGGCGAGAAGACGGCCGACCCATTCGAGCCAGCGGGCGTCGCCGGAACGAACGGAGCCTTGATCGACTGACATTGTGAGAAGCAACATAGCCCCCCGGGACGCTGCCGTCACGGCCCAGGCGTAACTTCCGGGCCGCCACGACCGCGAACGGGAAGCGCCTCCGCGTCGGTGTCGCTGGCAGTGTTCCTCGTCGCGGCACCGGCCACCGCCCCGCGTCGCGTCCAGCCAAGTCGGACAAGGGCGGCTGCGCCGCCGGCCGAACTGACCGCGAGCGTCAGGACGTGGATCAACAACGCCAGGGCCAGGCCTTTGGCGGCCGGCAAGCCGAAGGCCGCGGCGATCGTCTGACCGGCGTACTCGAACGTACCGAGATAGCCCGGGCCCGATGGAATTGCCGTGGCGAGGTTCGTGCCGGCGGCCAGCAACGCACCTTCGCCGACGGTCAGCTCGATTCCCAGCGCCTGTCCCACGGCCAGCACCGCGATCACGGTGCAGCTCCACGCGGCTACGCTCAGGATGGCCGATGCAGCGACCGTTCTGGGGAGAGCGGCCACGCGCAAGCCCTCGCGCAACCGCAGGATGATGCCCTTCAGGCGTGGCCAGCGGCCCAGGAAAGCGCTGATGCGCCGTGCGCCCGGAAGACGGTGAGCCGCCAGGGCCGCGGCCAGGGCAACGACCAGCAGCCCGGCGAGCGCCACGCCAACGAGGATCGCGCTGACCACCACACCCCGGACGTTGAGGACGAGGATGGCCGCCGCTCCGATGCCCACCAGTACGACGGTATCCACGACACGCTCCACGACCACCGTTCCCAGCGTGGCGCTGCGGCTGATGCCCTCGCGGTCGCCCAGGTAGTGGCTCCGGACCAGCTCTCCGAGGCGTGCCGGCAGGACGTTGTTGGCCAGGTAGCCGACGAGCATGTAGCTGCTGAGGCGTCGGATTGGCACGGGCCGGATGGGGGCGATAAGGACCTGCCAGCGAAGCGCGCGGAAAACCAGGTCGGCGGTCACGGCCACTACCCCGAGACCGAGCCAGGGAAGCCGGGCGCCCCCCAGGATGCCGGCGGTCTGACCCAGGTCGACGCCACGAAGGACCAGGTAGAGGCAGACGAGCGAGATGAGGATGCCGATGCCGCTCCGAGCCAGGCCGGTGGTAACGCTCCTCACCGAGTCGTCGGCTTTCGGCCTGCCAGCTTCCCCGAGCGGCGCAGTCGCAGTCGGTGCAGCACGAACCGCACCACCACCAGCAGCGTGGACAGGCCGTAGACGACGCTGCGGCGGAAATTGACCGAACTCGCCTCCGCGAAATACCGGGTCGGGACGGAGATCTCGCCAACACGCATCCCGCACGCCACTGCCTGAGCAACGAGTTCCTGATCGAAGACGAAATCGTTGCTGTTGAGGCGGTACGGGATCGCCTCGAGGAGACCGCGACTGTAGGCGCGGAAGCCGGTGTGGTACTCGGACAGATGGAGACCGAAGGCAAGGTTCTCGACGGCCGTGAGGAAGCGGTTGCTCACGTACTTCCAGCGCGGCATGCCGCCCGCGAGTGGGTCGCCGAGGAAGCGGCTGCCCAGCATCAGGTCCTTCGTCCCGTTGAGTATCGGTTCGACCAGCTCGGGGATTCGAGTGGCGTCGTACTGGTAGTCGGGGTGAAGCATCACGACCGCGTCGGCGCCGACCTCGAGGGCCGCGTCGTAGCAGGTCTTCTGGTTGCCGCCGTAGCCCAGGTTCTGGCGATGAATGATCACGTCCAGACCGAGCTGGCGGGCGACGGCGACGGTGTCGTCCCCGGAGACGTCGTCGACGAGGATGATCCTGGAGACGATCTCGTGCGGTATGTCGTGATAGGTCCGCTCGAGCGTCTTAGCGGCGTTGTAGGCGGGCATGACGACGACGACCCGCCTGCCGGCGGTCTCGACCGGCGCGGGGGCCACGGCGTTCTGGTCGGTGGCCGGCTTCGGCCTCTTGCCTGGCACGGCGATAGCCTACCGTAACTCATAGCGTGGCCGGGCGAAGCCTGCCGCGGACGCCAGGTGCCATCGTGGCGCGATGCTAGGATCGGCCCACCCGGGTCTCGTCGTCCCGGCCGGTCGCAGCGGAGGATCCGTGAGGGTTCTGGAGTCGGTTCGGGGTCGCGCGACCCAGCTGCGGGACGACCCCGGCGCGGTCGCCTGGATGCTCCTGGTCGCCTTCGTCTACGGGGGCGCCACGTTCGTCAGGAGCCAGGCCTCGAGCTGGGGCCCGGACCACATGATGATCCTGGCGAGCGATCTGTTCGTGGGTCGTTCCGATCTCAGCTCGCTGACCACGATCAACGACATCGTGACGATCGACGGCCGCAATTACCAGGCGATGAGCCTGCTACCGACCGTGCCCTACCTGGTCTTCGTTCCCTTCCAGGTGCTGTGGCCGTTCTCGCGCTGGATCGTTTCCGCCGGGATCGGGATCGTGGCCGGCTGGCTGGCCCTTCCGCTGGCCCGTCGATACGGGCCCGGGGGATCTGCGGACTACTGGCTGGCCGCGCTCGGTGCCTTCGGAACGCTCCTCTTCACCCTCACGATCGAAGGCGACTTCTACTACCTGGCCCATCTCGAGGCGGTGCTGCTGACCTTCCTGGCCCTGATCGAGTGGCACGACCGACGGCGGCCCCTGGTGGTGGGTTTGCTCATCGGCCTGGCCGCGCTGGCTCGGCCCACCTTGCTGGTTGTCGCAGTGCCCTTCGGTCTGGCGCTGCTGGCCGAGGCGAAGGATCGAGTCAAGGTCGCGGTCGCCTTCTCTCTGCCTCTGTTCGGCGCACTGGCCGTGACCGGGTGGTGGGATTGGGTGCGGTTCGGCTCTCCGTTCGAGACCGGCTACGACATCGCCTGGATCACGGGGCCTCTGCAGGCGCTGCGCGATCAGGGTCTCTTCTCGATCGTCCACGTCCCCACGAACCTGGCTCTGTTCATCGGAGGCGGCTACACGGTCCGAGACGCGTTCCCCTGGCTCGTGCCGAGCGTCGAAGGCCACTCCATCCTGCTGACCACTCCCGCGCTCCTCATTGCCGTCGGTGCCGGTCTGCGTGAAAGAGTCAACCAGGTGATGTGGTCGGCTGCGATCCTGGCCGCTATCCCGGTCTTTCTCTACTACGGCGGCGGAGGTGCGGACACCTACGGCTATCGCTACGCCATGGACTTCGTGCCGTTCCTGCTCGTCCTTGTCGCGATCGCATTGCGAGATCGGTTCGGCAACCTTGAGCGGGTCCTGATCGGGCTGAGTTTCGCCTTCGTCTGTTACGGCTTCGTCTGGCAGGTCTACAAGTAGCGGATCGCATCGCCCATCAGCCGGCGCATTCCTGCGTTGGCTCCTGCGCACCGGGCACCTGGGTCGGGCTAAAGCTCGCGGCGGCGCAACAGGAAGATCCCGACTCCCAACGTCCCGACCGTCCAGACGACGCACCAGGCCAGCCAGAGCGGGCTCGGGGGCGAACCGGCGAAGAACGGGCTGATCCGGAACGTATCCGCGCCGACTCCCGCCGACTGCAGGACGCTGTCGGTCGGCGACAGCGCGAACATTGACCCTCGCCACAGCACGTCGCTCGGCAGGATCAGCCGGGCGACGACACCCGCGCCGCGCAATACCGGGCTATCGAGCGTAGAGCCGACACCTCCGAGGATGCCGCCCATCCAGGCCAGCCCGTAGGCGACGACGGCTACCGCCCCGCCTGCGACCGATGCGATGCGAGTGCTGAAGACGATCGCCAGGGTCAGCAGGACGAGAGCCTCGGTGGCCAGATATGGCGGGGCCAGGACTGGGTCGGCCGGCAGGTAGCCGGTCGCCCAGGCCACCGCGCCGATCTCCAGGTACCCGGCCACCATCGCGTACCCGATCAGAATCGCGGCCAGCCCGAGCCAGCGACCGAGCAACACCTCGCCGCGGCGGATCGGTCGAGCCAGGACGGCCAGCAGGAGGCCGTTCTCGATCTCCGGCCCGATGGCTGGCGAAGCGGCGAAGACGGCGGTCATCGTCAGTACGAAGCTGAACATGAACGCGAGCATCACAAGGACCTGCGACATAGCCAGCATCTCGAGGGGGCCTGTGACCGGCGACGCCTCCGCCAGCCGCGAGAAGCCCCATGCCGTCAGGAGAACGATGAGGACGGTGAGCCCGACGAGAGCCCAGAGGAGTCGGCGTCGGAACGCCTCGCGGAGGGTCAGCCTGGCGACTATGAGGATCGAGGCGATACCACTCACGGCCGGGCCTCAGGCGTCCCGGGCGTGCCCGGAGGCCGTGGCCCGTCGGCGCCCGGTCGATCCGCGCCCGGTCGATCCGCGCCCGGTCGATCCGCGCCCGGTCGATCCGCGCCCGGTCGATCCGCGCCGCCCGCGCCGTCCTGCGCCAGCAGCGACATAAACCGCTCTTCCAGGGTGTGGCGGGTGGGGATGACGGCGTGGACCGCGCCGCCACGCGCCACGAGCTCGCCAACGAGCCGGGGCACATCCGCCTCGGCGATGCCGTCCACGAACAGCCACTCCCCGTCGACGCGGGCCGGGGCGTAGCGGGCCGCAACTTTCCGGCCGACGTCGTCCAGGCCGGTGACCCGCACGCTGACGCCGCGCTCTCGCGTCAGCTCCGCCACGCTCAGCTCGGCCACCACACGGCCGTGATCGACGATGGCCACCCGATCGCAGACCCTCTCCACCTCGGTCAGCAGATGGGAGTTGAGGATGACCGTCGTGCCCCGATCGCGGAGCGAACCGATGATTCCGCGGACGTCCTGACGCCCGACCGGATCGAGCGCCGAGGTCGGCTCGTCGAGAAGGACAAGATCGGGTCGACCGAGCAAAGCCACCGCCAGACCGAGGCGCTGCTGCATTCCTTTCGAGAAGGTCTCCGTTCGACTGTCCGCTCGATCGACCAGCCCGACCAGCTCCAAAGCGTCCCTGATCTCGGGCTCCCACTCGGACCGAGGCAGGCGAGCCAGCTCGCAATGCAGCGCGAGGACTTCGCGCGCGGTCATCCAGCCCTGGTATCGGAACAGCTCGGGCAGATAGCCGATGCGCCGCCGCGCGGCAACATCGCCGAGCGGCGCCCCCATGACGCGTCCATTCCCCGCCGTCGGCCGTGACAGACCCAGCAGCAGCTTCACGGCCGTGGTCTTGCCTGCTCCGTTCGGGCCCAGGAGGCCGAAGACCTCGCCGCGCGGGACGGTCATCGTCAGCCCGTCCAGGGCCACGATCCGCCCGAACTCCTTGCGCAGCTCGTGCGTCTCGACGGCGAAGCCGTCTGCGGGCTCCCCGGTTGCGCCGCGGGTCGTTCCGCCCGCCACCTCGGCGGTCATGCGTGGCTACCCGTCGATCCGCTCGACGATCGTGGCGATTCCCTGGCCGACGCCGATGCACATCGAGGCCAGACCGTAGCGGCCGCCGGTCCGGCACAGCCCGTGGACCAGGGTGGTGATCAATCGCCCGCCACTCGCGCCCAGTGGATGTCCCAGGGCGATGGCCCCGCCGTCCACGTTGACGCGCGCCGGATCCAGGCCCAGCTCCCGGATGCAGGCGATCGACTGGCTGGCAAAGGCCTCGTTGAGCTCCACCAGGTCCATGTCGGCGACGCTCAACCCGGCACGCTCCAGGGCCTTGCGGACCGCCGGGATCGGGCCGAGGCCCATCACGGCCGGGTCCACTCCCGCCACGGCCGTGGCCACGATCCGGACCAGCGGCCGCAGGCCGAGGGATCGAGCCCTCTCCGCCTCTACGACCAGCGCGGCAGACGCGCCGTCGTTGACGCCGCTCGAGTTGCCGGCGGTCACGGTCCCGCGCTCTCGGAAGACCGGTTTCAAGCGGGCCAGGCCCTCGAGGGTGGTGTCGGGGCGCGGAGGCTCGTCCGAGTCCAGGACGATCGGATCGCCCTTGCGCTGGGGGATCGCGATCGGCACGAGCTGGTCGCGATAGCGCCCCTCGGCGATCGCCGCGGCGGCCTTACGCTGGCTCGCCAGGGCGAAGGCATCCTGGTCCTCGCGACTGATGCCCAGCCGCTCGGCCACGTTCTCGCCGGTCTCGCCCATCGAATACGGGTGGTGCGCCGCCGCAAGTGCCGGATTGACGAAGCGCCAGCCCAGCGTCGTGTCGACGAGCTCGTGGGTTCCGCGTTCGTAGGCGGCCTCGGGCTTCAACATGACGTAAGGAGCCCGGCTCATCGACTCGACGCCGCCGGCGATCAAGACGTCGCCGTCGCCGGAGGCGATCGCGTGGGCGGCCGAGTTCACGGCCTGGAGGCCGCTACCGCACAGCCGGTTGACCGTCATGCCGCCGACCTCGACCGGCAGACCGGCCAGCAGGGCCGCCATCCGGGCGACGTTCCGGTTGTCTTCGCCGGCCTGGTTGGCGCAACCGAGAATCACGTCCTCGACCAGCGCCGGATCGATGCCGGAACGTTCGACCAGGGCTCGGATCACGGCCGCGGCCAGGTCGTCGGGTCTGACCGAGGCCAGCGCCCCGCCGTAGCGCCCGAACGGAGTGCGCAGCGCGGCAACGATCCAGGCTTCGCGAATCGGTCGATCGAGCTTACGTGCCATCGGGCGATTGTAAGGCTGCGCGGCCCGTCGACCTCGGCCCTGCGGTCAAGGCAGTTTGATCAGCGCTTCCAACAGGAGCGACGAGTCGTCGGTGATAACCGTGTACAGGACGCTGTCCTTGGCGAAAACGTAGCCGACCGACAGCCCGCCGGACGCCGCCGCGGTCGGGTCGATCATCTGCAGGACCGTCTTCGTAGCAACCGTCTTGGTTTCGACCGGCCAGCCGGCCTTGCGGGCCACGTCGGCGAACGTCGAGCTCAGGGTTGCGTCGGCGACGCCTGGAACTTTGATAGCGTGGACGATGAAGTTCTCCTGCCCGGTCAGATCCACAGCCACGGCCAGGGTCACGTCGTCGGGGATCTTGCCGAACTTCACTAGCCAGGGAGCGTAGAGGGCGTCGTCGCCACCGCTCGTGGACGCAATGTAGGCCGAGAGAGCCATGCTGCACTTCTCAAGTTCGACGCCGCCGATTATCGACGGCAGCAGATCCTCGAGCTTGGCGTCGAGGTGAGGCCCGCATGAAAAGTCGTTCGTGGGCGACTGGAAGGGCGATCCGGAGGCTGCCGAGGCGGAGGCGCCTGCCGCGCTTGAGGCACTGCCCGAAGGCGCGCTCGACGAGGACGCGGCCGCTACAGCCGGCGAAGCCGTGGGGCCGGCAGGTAGCGCTTGCGTCGTCGTCGCGGTGCCGCAACCGGCCACGAAAGCGGCGATCATCGCGGCGCCGAGCAACGCGGACATCGTGGTGCGGGAGCGGCGGATCATCGATTACCCCAATCGCAGGAGAGTCACGGCCAACCGGATCGGTCGCGGCCGGAATGGCGGCGTTGAGCATCGCTGCTCGCCGGCTCGCGTGTCAAACCCGCCCGGAGCCGGCCTCTGCGTTTCTACCGTCCTGTCTGCCCCAGGGCCCTGAGCCTGCGGCAAGTGGATGAAGCGGCTCGTGTGGCTCGGTGTCGCCTCCTCCTAGGTAAGCGCCGCCCTCGACCCGTGATCCTTCCGCGGCCGTGGCGCGCCGCATCCCCGGCGCGAACCAGGAAGCCGCTATCAGAGCGATCGCCCACCACCACTGCAGGCCGTCGGGCGCCGAGGTGATGCCGATCGCCAGCCACAGCCACAGCGCCCTCAGCGACAGCATCGAAGGAACGGCCACGAGCAGCCCGTGCCCCCACAACGAGGGCGAGGCGACGATCGTGGCGGTGCCGAAACGGGCCAGCGACTCCCGGCCGGAAACGCACAGCGCTGCCAGCAGGGCGGCCGCGGCCAGTGCCACGAACGCCCATAGCGGGACGAACTCCGGCAAGCCGAACCCGTAGAGCACCGGCACGTTCTGCTGGGAGGTTTGATAGAGCCGCAGGCCCTCGATCCAGGCCTGCCAGGGGCCCACGCCGGTGATCGGCAGCGCGAGGAGGGCCAGCGCGACGACGAGGGCCGCGCCGATCGCCAGCTGCCTCCAGCGGCGCTCGCGAACCAGCCACAGCGCGGCGAGGCCGGTGTAGGACTTGAATATCGCTCCCACTACCAGGCCCTCGCCGAGCCACGGCCCCAGCGCGAACAGGGCCAGGGCCGGCACGGCCACGTTGCCCACCCAGAGCCCCTGGAAGAGTGGCGGCCAGGCCGCGGCGAACACCAGCCAGCGCCACGGCAATCCGAATATGCGCAGTGCGACCAGCCCCAGCGCCAGCGATCCACTCACCCAGATCGCCTGGGCTATCGACGTCGGAAGCTGTGCCATGACCGCAAAGAGCGGCAAGGTCAGCGGCGGGTAGAGGAACGGGTAGTCGGTCAGGTCCGCCGGCCGAGCCGTCATCGCCGCCTGCAGGTAGACCGGAGTTCCGGCCAGGTAGTGCTGCCCGGCCTTGAGGTAGATGCCGAGATCGCGCAGCGGCTGGTAGGTCATCGTCAGGTCCGTCAGGACCATCGCCGCCACGGCCAGGACGGCGGCGGCCTCCACCGGCCGCAGCCACGGCCCGGTCGGGCGGAAGCGGCGTGCGAACAGGCTTGCCCCGAGCAGGGCTGCCGCGACCGAAGCGCCCCAGGCCGGCCAGTAGTCGACCCCCGACCCCAGCGGAACCGAGCGTCCCTGGGTAGTAGCCAGCAGGTAGATCCCCAAGAGCGCGACCAGGAGCCAGCCGCCCGGGCCGTCTACCGAGGACTGAGGCAGGCGATCGAGCAGACGACGGCGCTCCATGTCGGCCAGCCTACACGAAGCTGCGGGCCCGGCATTCGACCACGCCGCCCCGACCGGCCATGTCTCGCCCAGCTTGCCACTCAGAGGCAGTCCGGGGTCGGCGAGCGCCTCTAAACTCCGAACGATGCCTCGACTTCGACGAGTTCGTCATCGAGCAGCTCGAAGACGCGGCGGTCGATCGGCTCGTCGGCCGTGCGAGCCCGGTCGGCCACGTAGTCGGCGAACATCGCCCCGAACTCGTCATCACCTTCGGCCAGCCCCGCGGCGATCAGGAGGTTTCGTTCGGGCAGCCCGACGAGGATGCGGTGCGCCGGTGACAGGTCCGAAACGAGGCGGCTGCGGACCTCCGCGAGCAGGATGCGGGCTGCATCCAGGCCCTCGCCCCAATCCGACCATACGACCCTGCGGCGCCCGTCTCCCTCGTCCAACCAGGAGGCACGAGTGGACCAGGCGCCCAGGTTGGACATGGCCGCGGCGTGAACCTGATCGGGTCCAACACCCCAGGCGAGGAGGTGCTCGACATCGACCAGTACGTCGAAGCCAGGTCCGGGGATCACGTAAACGATGGGCAGGCCGGCCGGTCCGGCCCTGATGATCGGCTTGCCCGGTCCGCTGTTACCCGCCGGAACGCGTAGATCCAGGCCGTCCGTGCCCGAGGTGCCCACCGGTCGGAGAGCCGGCCGCACCAGCCGCGCCGCGGCTGCCCAGTCGTGCTCGGGCGCCAGCGACCGAGGGAGTCGGGATGCCGGATCGAACTCCATCGTTACCTCCAGCTCGGTTGGCGGCGCCGGTCCGAACTGGTCAACCTTACACACGCGCGGCGGTTTGCGACTTATCCGACCGGGCTGCGCGGCGTGAAGCGGGCCGGGTGGACGCGCCCGTTGCCGCCGGCTCTACGCGCAAAGGAAACCGGCGGGCTGGTAGCCCGCCGGTTCCGTGGTTTCAGGAGACCGCTCCTGCGGCCTGGCTTCTCGGATCAGCCGCGGATCGAGCGTCGCTGGGTCTGAACGGCCAGCAAGCCGAGGCCGCCGAAGGCGAGGCAGATCAGCAGCGCGAGCAACGGCGCCGAATTGCCGTTCGAACCGTTGCTGCTGGAACTGGTGGGCGGCAGGGTGGGTACGCCCGTCGCGCCCCCGATTGCCTGACTGTAAGTCGGGGTCGGCGTCGGGGTTGCGTTGATCACGAGGGTCTCGGACGTGCAGGCGCTGGCGGCGCCGCGGTTGTTGCCATCGCCGCTGTAGACGGCCTGCCAGTACCAGGTCCCGACGGTGCTAAAAATGACGGGGTTGGAGTTGGGCACCAAGTGGTTGGTCACGGTCACCGTGCCGGCGCCCTGGGCCCCGAGGGTGCACGTGTTGTTGGTGTAGACGGTGTAGGTCACCGTCCCGCCGGCGTTCGCAGTTACGCCGTAGAGGGTCGCCGTGTCAAAGACCCAGTCGCCGACCTTGCCACTCGACTCGGACAGCGCTGTCGTGATCGTCGGGATCGTCGGGGGAACGGTGATGACGACGGCCTCTGCGCCGCAGCCGGAGGAGGCGGGGTTGTTGTTGGTGTCACCGCTGTAGTAGGCGGTCCATTCGTAGGTGCCCACCGCGGCGGTGTGGAAGCCGGGCGAGGTCGCCGCGCTCGTGCCGCTCAGGCCCACGGTCTGGGCGTAGATCGGGGTGCCGGCGCACGTCGTGTTGTTCGGGCCGTAGAGCCTGAAGGTGATCGAGCCGGTCGGGATGTAGCCGCCGGTCACGGTCGCGCTGTCGTTCAGGACGCTGCCGAGCAGGCCACCCCCGCTGGGGGTGGTGGGCAGGGTCGGGTCGGCCATGCCGATCGTCACCGTCTCGTAGGCGCCGCCGCAGGCGGAGTAAGAGTTGTTGTTAAGATCGCCGATGTAGCTGACACCCCATGTGTAAGTGCCAACTGCGGTCGGTGTCCAAAGCGAGGCCCCGGTGGAGAAGATCGCCACGCCGTCGAGGATGGCGGCGCTGCCGCTAACCACCGGGGTGCCGGTGCAGACGGTGCCGCTGTAGAGGGCGAAGCTGACCAAGCCCGTCGGGTTGTAGGCGCCGGAGAAGGTGGCCGTGTCACCCACGGTCATCGCCACGCCGATCGTGCCCATGGTCGGGCTGGCCAGGGTCGCGATCGTCGGGCTGTTCGGGTTGACCACGATGGTCTCGCTCGTGCAGGCGCTCGAGACCGGGCCGGTGTTGTTGGTGTCACCGCTGTAGGCGGCCTGGAAGTAGTAGGTCCCGGCGCTCGTGAAGGTGTAGCTCTTCGAGTTGGGTGGGACCCCGGCGACCAGCGCGTTGGCAGTGGGCGTCGGTGTCGGGGTGAGGTTCGCCACCAGCACGGAGCAGGCG
>Ga0187889_10000822_pt1 | contig 35848 bp, 33 predicted proteins | sample June2016WEW_7_10_2_FD_132992 | JGI IMG/M metagenome (GOLD analysis project Ga0187889, IMG submission 132992) | Peatland microbial communities from SPRUCE experiment site at the Marcell Experimental Forest, Minnesota, USA - June2016WEW_7_100 | ecosystem: Environmental > Terrestrial > Soil >... | reverse complement strand
GCCCCCGGGTCAGCCTCCGAGAGTCGGGCGATCTCGTCTGCGTTGAGCGCGCGGCTGAAAACGCACACCCTGGCGAAATCACCGATGAACCGGCTGCCACCGTCGCTATCCGCCCCGATGCGAAGCGGCAACTCGTTTGCCGCGATGACCGGTGCTTTCGCCGGACGCGGCCAGGCGGCCAAAGCGGGCAGGGGCCGGAGGGAGCAGTCGGATGGGGGAACCTGGAACGCTTTGGTCTCCGCTCCTCCCCGGACAATTTGGACCGCGGCCTGTTCGGGCGTGGATTGGTAGGGCAGGAAAACCGAATCGGCGGCGAACGATTTCCAGGCTTTGCCGTTCACCCACACCGATGTTATAGGGCCGCTGCCGGCCGCCGCCAGATAGAGCCGCTTGGTTCCGAACCGGATGGGGAAGCGCTGCTCGATCCGGGTGATGCCCTCGGGAATGTGCAACGCCAACCGCAAGCCCTCGGCGCTATAAAGATACTCGAAAAGCCCTCGGATCAAGCCGGACGGAGCTCCGAAGGCATCGTAGGTGAGGTTGATGGCTTCTCCAGGCTGATAGACCGCATTGCCAAAGTTGACCAGCGGGTTGTCCAGCCTGAACTGGCGGGCGAAGGTCATTATCTTCTTCATCGAGCGCCGCGCATCCTCGTATTGGCCGAGGCGATAATAGGCCATGAGCGCCCGGGCTTCGCAGGTGGTCCAATGGCCGCCGTTGACCCATGTGCCGAACCCCCAGAGTCCTTGCGGGGCTTCATACATGTCATCGAGAGACGGGCAGTTGGCCAAGATCAAATCATGGGGACGGAGCCCTGGAATGGAAGCGAGTTTCTGGTAAATCTTGCGGGATTGCGACTCGTCCACTACCCGGAAGCAGATGGCGTCATGATTTGGGGAAGCCTCGAAATAGCCGTACTGGACGGCGCCATGGATTCCGTGCCGCGTTCCGTCCGGGTCCATCGATTTGATGAAGTAACCTTCGTCGGTAGCCAGCAGCGCCAGGCCCTCGCGGGCGGTGGCTCGGCGCTTGAACCAAAGCTGGACCTGGTCGGTTCGCCCCGCCAGTTTCTCAAGTTCGATCAGTCGGTCGAGGAACCCGATGTAGGTGACAGAAAGGCCGGTGAGGTAGGCCATTCCGTAAGTGCCATCGGGCCGTTTGCAGCCGGCGTAGCTGGGGGCCAGGAGATTGCCGGCCGGCCCGGCGAGGAAGAGATTGTTTTTGGGGTCGCGCCGGGATTCGATGAAGCTGGCGCAGCGCTCCAACTTCGGCAGGTATTTGGCCAGGGCGGCTGGGTCGCGGCTGACCAGGAGCAACTCAGATTGCATCAGCCCGCCCGCGGCCGTGAACTCCAGGCCCCAGTCGTGAATGCTGACCCGGCCATCGCCCTGCCGATGCATCGCCCAGGTGTCGTTCGCGCAGTCCATCAGGCAGCCGTCGGGCGGAACCCAACTGTCTTTGCCGTTCCATACGTAGCTGGTCTTGCCGTCACCCATCCTGTCGAACCAAAGATCCTGGGAGTTCTGCAGAAAGGTGACCAAGGGCTCCTCGTAAAAAGGAAGGGCGCAGTACGTCGGGCCGTAGCTGTTCTGCACCCACCAGGCGCCCCAGGTCGGGCCCTCGACCAGTCCGTTCCATTGGGGCGTGTAGAGCATGGCCAAGTTCTGAAACTCGGGGTCGGCCTGGTACATCCGACGGGCGTTGTCGAGAAGTTGCAGGTATTCGACATCACCCTCCCCGGTGAAGAAGCGGCCGTCGAAAAGCGCTGCCGCCTGGACGGGGCCGAGCGCCAGGGGCGCCAACAGGAGAATCACTGAGGCGGTTGCGCCAACGTAGGTTTTCATGATCGGTGCTATTCCGCTCGATTTTGCCTGTGCGGCACGGCCTGGCAAAGGAAAAACGGCGACAACGCCCAGTCCTTCACCGCCCTGGTCTCGGTTCAGAATAGTGATGACACAGAGATCTCGAAGCGCGTTGGGCTCAGTCTGCGGGACGGAAGTTGGCATGTAGTGGAGGATCAATGGACTCCGCTCAAGGGCCTCTTCGGGCCGAGCGTCACGCAACCAGTCGAGAACCCGAAGCCTGCCCAATAGAGACGTTGGAGGAGTCCGAACAACAAGCCCTGCCTGCACAACGAGCCGGTCGAAAATGCTGCCGAAAAATGAAAAGTTATGGCTGACCCCTGCTATGACGTTGCTTTCATCCGGTCCAGGGCACGGCGCAAGACCCACAAAGCCGCCGCTCACTGAAACCACTCGGTGGCCGGGCGGGAGAAGAATTCTTCCAGCTTGATGCCGGCCGCGCCGACCAGCCAAGCCTTGGCCTTCGGGTAACGTTTGCGAAACGCCACCATCCCGCTGACTTTGCCGCCACGCCCGCTTTTCACCTCGACGGCCCAATCTTGCGTGCCCTGGCTGACGACGAAGTCCACTTCCTCGGTCGCATTACGCCAGTAGGTCACGCCCCAGGCCGAGCCGTGCAAGCCGTTCAACAGATGTGCGCCCACGGCGTTTTCCACCAACCGCCCCCACCAGGAGCCGTCGGCGAACGCCTGCTCGAAGGTTTTGAGGACAGTTGCGCTGACCAGGGCGTTGTTCCACAGCACCAACTTGGGGCTGCTGCCGCGCTTGCGCGCCTGGCCCTTGGAGAACAGTTCCAGCCCGCTGGCCAGAAACGCGGTTTCCAGGAGACGCAGGTAGTTGGCCAGCGTCACGGTGTTGCCGGCGTCCGTCAGTTGGCCAAGCATTTTGTTGTAGGAAAACATCTGCGCAGGGAAATGCGCCGCCAGCGCGAAGAGGTGCCGCAACAACGTGGGCTTGGTGACGGGCTGCATTTGCAGCACGTCACGCGCAAGCACGGTCTCGATGAGGGAATCGTTCACATAGCGCTTCCACACGGCTTCGTCTTCCACCAAGGCCGCCGCTCCGGGGTAGCCGCCAAAGTAGATCCACTGGTCCAGTGTCCACGCGAACGCCGCGCGGCACTCGGGCCACGACCAATGCGTGCAGCGATGCAGGAAGAACCGTCCCGCCAGGCTCTCGGTAAGGCCGCGTTGCACAAGCAGCGCAGACGAACCCAGCAGCAGCGGGCGGACCTTGCCCGCGTTCGCCAGTTCCTCGTCCCAGAGGCGTTTGATGACCTCACTCCAGCAGAGCAAGAATACTCAGTCAGCGAGTAAGTTTGCTCAGTTGGCGGGTGAAGTGGCAGATGAGGGCGGCGACCCACCGGGAAAAGCACGCGATGGGGCTGCTGTTTCTGAGGCAGTGGTTCGCGGGGCGGGGCGCGGAAAGAGACTTCAAAGGAGAATCCCGGTCAGTTTCAAGGCGTAACCCCCAAGGCCGGTTTGTCGAATTTCACACCCTTGCGGAGGGCGTGGTCAACCATTTCTGCGACGTAGCGGCGGCGTTCCGCAAGCGGCAGGAAGTTGACCCTGGCCATTTCCTCGCCAAAGGCGCGGACATGGAAGTCGTACGCCACGCGGTGGAGGTGATCCAAAACGTCGGCCGCAAGCCAGTTGGGCGTTGTCTTTACGTCACTCATGCCGCCAAAAGGTTAAAGCATTTTCCCGCATCTGGCAACCAACGGAGTGCTCCCGCTGGAAGAAACCGGGCCGCCTGGGCTTGGGCTTCGTCAATCAGCCGCTCGATTCCGTACTGGCGCAAAGGACTAACCGGCAACAACTGCCCGGCATGTTCGAGACGGACCTGGTGCTGCACAGCAAGCGCTGGAGCGCTGGAGCGAGGGTCGCCTTTGACGGCCAGCATATAGGGCCGCACGGCGCGTTCATAGACCTTCACGCGAAGTTGATCGAGCCGATTCCAGAACTCGATTTCGCCCTTCAGTGCTAACTCGAGGCGCTCGTCCGCCTCCGCCAACAGGGCCAGTGCCGGGCGCAAGGCGATCATCGCCGCCGGGCAACGCAGCTTTCTCGCCGTCTGGACCAGCACGTCGTAATTGAAGAGGTGCAGCCAACCGCGCGGGTCGCCAGCTTCAAGGAGTTTAACCCCCAAAGCCGTAGCGAAGGGCCAGTCCTTTTCGCGATTCGTGCGTTTCATTTCCGCCACGGTGTGCGGGCCGGCGTACAGGCCCTGGACCTCCGCTTCCCAGGGGGAACTGCCCCGCGGCGCAACTCCGAAAATGTCAAGATACGCCTCCACGCCGGGCGTGTCCCAGACAAAATGGCTGGTCCAGCCGCCGCGCAGCCAGCGCGAATCAAGTGGCGGGGTCAGATGGCCCCGATAGCTGGGCATCTGGCCGCCCAGACTGGCCTCGCCAAGCAGCTTGAAAAACTCACCGGCGGCATCAGGAGCGCAGAGCAGACCACAATCCTTCGTCGCCTGGGCCACGCCAAAAGCCACGCAGGCCATGCCGCTCGTAATCCCGCAGGTTATCCCACGACCGCGCGCGCGGGAGACCAACCCTTCGTAGAATTGTTCTAATTCAGCGTAGCTCAACGGCATGGCCCAGCTTTACCGTTCCCGGTCCCTCAAGTCCAGAGTCAAAGTCGTGAAAAGGGTCAAGCCTCTACTTTGCATATGCTTTCTCAGATCCCAAGATGACCCTGAGTGGGGACGCCAGACGTCGCTTTTCTCATGGCGGCCAGCAGGCAGACGCTTGCGCCGGCCGGGGTGCCCAAGTGAAGGCGAGCGGCGATTTCCTTGACCGAGAGCGTGGTTTCCCTGCGCAGGCGCACGGCTATCCCCAACTTGCCGGGGTCGCGCTTGCGCCGTGAGGCCAAGTCCAATTCCTGCCAACCCAGCCGGCACAGTTCCTCGCTGATGATGCGCTGCGCCTTGGCCTGCGCCACCTCCAGTCGCATTTGCCCGAAGTGGTGTTCCCCCACTTGGCCGTCCAGCTCTTCGAGCTGCTGTTGCTTGAACTCTTCGCTGCCCAGGCACCAGCCCCGGCGCAGCGCCTTGAGACTCTCCTCCTCGCCCGGCCGCAGTCGCTGCGCCTCAGTCCGCCGCTCGAATTCCTCCCGCGCCGCGGGGCTGTCTCCTTGCAGCCCGTGCTCCCCCAGCAGCCGGTCCACCCGCATCCACCCGGGCCGGTGCGCCGGGGCGGCCAAGTAGTAGCCCAAACTGCTCCAAGGGTAGGCCAGCAATCGCTCATCGGCTCTGAGCAAGCCGGCCCGCACCGGGTTCAAGTGCACGTAGTCGCACGCCGTGCGCAAGTATCCGTTGCCGCTGCCCTCGACCAGTTGCGATTTGTAGCGCCCGCTCAGGACGTGCCCCACCAGCTTGTGTCGGTGGTTGAGTCGGATGGTGTAGGTGCTCTGCAACCAGGCCATCCCTGCCACCAGGTTCGCGTGCGGGGTCTCCACCACCAGATGGTAGTGGTTGCTCATCAGGCAATAGGCATGTACTTGCCAGCCGGTCTTCTGGCACGCCTCCGCCAGGGTCTTGAGAAAATCCTGGCGGTCCACGTCGTCCAGAAAGATGTCCTGCCGACGGTTCCCCCGGCTCATGACGTGGTACATCGCGCCGGGATATTGGATGCGCACCTGACGCGGCATGGCGCGACTGTGCCAAAGACGCCGGCGGACCGTCAAGGAGGATCAAAGTGGAGGCCTGAGCCCTTTTTAAGTAGAGGCTTGAGCCCTTTTTCGCCTGGCTCCAATCCCTCGGAGAGGGTTCTGCCTTCGTCCAAACCCGTTCCGACCCACATTTGTCCCTTATTGCACAAATGTGGGGCTTGCGGTATGTTTGCGGATGCTGAAGATCGTATGAGCAGAATCTCAATTGACTTCACCGACGACGAACATAAAAAACTGAAGGCCATGGCCGCGCTTAGAGGAAAGACGATCAAAGACTACGTACTCGAACGGACGCTGGCCACCGACGAGGTCGATAATGCCGCTCTCCAAGAGCTGGAAGAACTGCTCGATAACCGCATCCGGGCTGCGCAAGCCGGGGCCGTCAGTCGGCGGACTGCATCGGAAGTCTTTGCTGAGGCGGCTCGCAAAAAGGGCAGGTGACATGCCCAATTACGAATTGGCCGAGGCTGCGGAGGCGGATCTCAAGAGCATCGCTCTTTACACCATCTCAAAGTGGGGCCCTGGACAAGCGGCTCGTTACGGAGCCATTTTGGATTCTCATTTCGAGGCTTGGCTCGGCACAAGACGCTGCCCGTGGTAGCGGTTGCTGTAGCCGCCCCCACTCCATTCCGGCCACCAGGCTGGGGGGCGCGACCACCAGATGGTAGTGGTTGCTCATCAGGCAATAGGCACGTACTTGCCAGCCGGTCTTCTGGCACGCCTCCGCCAGGGTCTTGAGAAAATCCTGGCGGTCCACGTCGTCCAGAAAGATGTCCTGCCGACGGTTCCCCCGGCTTATGACGTGGTACATCGCGCCGGGATATTGGATGCGCACCTGACGCGGCATGGCGTAACTGTGACAAAGACGGCGGCGGACCGTCAAGGAGGATCAAAGTAGAGGCTTGACCCCTTTCCCGGATTATCGCGGAGGGGGTTGGACATCCGCTGGGGAAGGGTCGAAAAAATGTCAGCGCGGAGCCAGAGGTGAGATTATTAGAACGTCGTATGCCAATCATCGTCTCAACCTTCACAACGTCTCAGTGGCCGCAATCGATTCAAACTGCGAGAAAATGTCAGAATAGTTCCCGCTCAAGAATCTGACCACCCTACCGTTTTCGAGGAGCTTCTTGATGTAAGCGCGAGCGCAAGTCAGGTTCAGCACGTTCTCCCCGTAAGATTCCTCGACAGCTTTGAGGTCCTGCTTAAGGGCTTCTATCTCGTGTTCCATCCGAGCGATTTCCTCCGCCGACAACCCCTCCTTTTTCTTCGGCTCTGCCGGATTTGCCAGTTGGTCCTTGGGCGTCCCGAGAACCAGGGCCTCCGCGTAACCGCTGGTGAAATTGTTGACACTGACCATGAGGTCCGCAATTTCGATCTGACGCACTCCAGTTACCCTTTTCATCAGGCGAATGGCCTTTGGCGCGATCCCCTTGTGATCCCCTTGTCCTTCAGCAGGTCGGCGGCCTCGGCGTTAGACCTGAGTGTGGCCGGGTCAATCCCCGACCCTCATCGTCCACATCCCTTTGGGAGCGTTCAACGTCCCGCTCCCGACGGTTTCCTTCATCCGATAGATCCCCACATGGCCATCGTGGAAAAGGTAGTTGAAACGCTGCCCATGGAGCCCATAGGTCGTGGCGCCCCACTGCTGTTTCTCCCCGGTGACGACCTGATAAGGCGTTTGTTCCGGGTAGGCACCTGCTTCGGCCGGGCCAGTAGGTCCCATGCAGAAGGACGGCCAGTCGTTGCCGCAAATGTTCCCGCCTTCAGGTTGTTCAACCAGGAAAATGGTCCCTGAGGGATCCTGAGCCACGCTGTCCTTATACCCCCGCGCGTCCCAATCCGGAAGCGATCCGGGGGCTGTGTTATAGAAGTCGTAATAGACCCCGACACCGTAATCCGGCGGAGGCAGGGCCGCCGACGCCGAGGTGAGGGTGAAATCCGGGCCGGCGTAGTTCATAGCGTAGGTTCTGCGCTGGCCGAATACGGCCCAAGCAATCGTGATCTCGATGCGGTCGGCGGGACATTTCAGGATTTTGGGAATGGTGGCCTTGTCGGCAATACCTCCCGAGATGCCCACGATCAGATCCGCATCCGGCGCCGTCCCCCCGATATAGCGGTGGATGTAATCGTCCCACGACAGTTGGTACTGGTAGTCCCCGCTCGCCCAGGCGGTCGGCGGATACTGATTGAGGTGATCCAAGGCGAACACTGCGAACCCTGTTCCCAGCTGCTTCATTTGAGAAGCACACTGCAGCCGCTGTGCCCGGGCCTTGGCGCTGGCCAAGGCCGGCAGCAGCAGACTGGCCAAAATGGCAATGATCGCAATCACCACCAGCAGTTCGATCAACGTAAACGCGTGGCGCCAACCCCGCTTCGGCCCTGACACGGCCACTGCCGCGGCGCGGAGGCAGGGTGTCTGCCTCGGATGTGCGGACCACCATTTCGCGTGAAATACCGTCATACTCCCCTCCTATTGGTTCGCCAGGCAAACCTGGAGATTCTTGTTGATCGCGAACTTCTTCCCGGCAGGCGCGCTGGGAATTGCAGCCAGATAACCCTTGGCCACCAGCTCATCCAAGGTTGTGGGCGCACGATGCTGTTCCACCGCATACTTCCTCACCGCTTGCGTCAACTGCTCGAGCACAGGGTCGATTTGTGCCGAATCCGCTGCGCCCGTGGAACCCGAGGCTGGCGATGACTTGCCGCACCCGACCAAGAGCAGCATCAGCAGCACCATTAAGACGCGAGCGACCATAGCTCACACTCGTATAGCAGAAACCAGGGAAAGACTCAATGAGAATTGCAGAGAAGGCGTCAGGGTTGACTAAAGGAGTATTTCGCATCGGCGGGGCATTATTTCCGGGCCGATTGGATCAGGCGTACCGCGTTGGCCGCCGTCGTCTTCCTCCCACCAGCACTTCCCAGGGTCCGTCCCGTTGGCGTAATCCCCAGGCCCGGCGCAGATCAGGGGCAGGTCAACCACCGGAGCCTTGCGTTTCCCGTTTCCGTTTCCCTGGGGGTCCAAAGGCGGGAAATGGGAAACGCCGCCTCAAAGACCAGCCGCCGTCCAGTTCAGGTCTCTCGTCCGCCGCCAGACCCGCAGATCAACCGCCCAAGTCGCGCGAGGTCAATTCAGGGTTGTCCGCCGTGATTGGGTGGGTCCATTTCCCTGGCTTCTCGCGTGATCTTGATCTGGTTAAGGGTGGTGAGGATGGGGGCGGATTCTCTCATTTCGGGTTTTGGCTTTGAGTGCTCTCAGGACAGCCGTGAACGCTCTTGAACACGGGTGAAACTATTGAACGCGCTAGCACTTTTGCTAGCACTTGGCGACATTTTGAGATTTCTGACATCAATCATCGCCCTGTTTTTACAGGCTTTTTCACACACATGATCAATAAAAGCCTTTATTTTCAACAGTTTCGTGAGGTCATGTGCATAGAATCATTGATTCTATTGGGCGAGATTACATTGGAGCGGGTGAAGGGAATCGAACCCTCATCTCAGGCTTGGGAAGCCCGCATTCTGCCACTGAACCACACCCGCTGCCGTTGGCCTATTCATTACTACATCCGTGGGTGAGAGGCAATAATTCATTTTGGGTATTTACTTGATCCCCGGCTGCCGTCAATATGGGGGGGTGTCTGCCTAATATGAACACGCCAAATTACAGCCTGACGACTCGACGGGAATTTCTCAAGACCTCGGCCATGATCGGGGGCGTCCTTGCGGCGCCGGCCATTTTGCCCGGAAACCTCCTGGCCAGGGCCAACAGCGAAACGCTGCGGGTTGGCCTGATTGGATGCGGCGGACGCGGCTCAGGGGCCGCGACCCAGGCACTGAAGGCCGACGAGAACGTCGTTCTGACGGCCCTGGGCGACGCTTTCCCGGAGCCGATGCCGGCGTGTCTTCAGTCCCTTCGCTCGGACCTGCCGGCCAACGTCAAAGAGAGAATCAAGGTGAAGCCGGAGACGTGCTTCGCCGGGCTGGATGCCTACCAGAAGGTCATCGAGAGCGGCGTGGACGTGGTGCTCCTGGCCACGCCGCCCGGATTTCGCCCCGTCCACCTCAAGGCGGCCATTGACGCCGGCAAGCACGTTTTCTGCGAGAAGCCAATGGCTACCGACGCGCCGGGGCTGCGCTCGGTCATCGAGTCGGCCAAGGCCGCCAAGGAGAAGAACCTTTCGCTGGTGGCTGGTTTTTGCTGGCGCTACGACTCGGCGCGGCGCGAGTTCTACAAGCGGATTCACGACGGGGCGATAGGAGAGATCCGGGCCGTCTATGGCACCTATTACACCGGGGCGGTCAAACCGATGCCCCCGGCCGACAAGCGGCCCGCCGGGATGGGCGACCTGGAATGGCAGGTGCGCAACTGGTACAATTTCGTCTGGCTCTCGGGGGACGGCTACCTGGAGCAGGCCTGCCACAGCGTGGACAAGATGGCTTGGGCCTTGAAGGACCAACCGCCGCTCAAGGCCGTGGCTGTGGGCGGACGGCAGACGCCCAACAACGAGGGCAATATCTTCGACCATATGTTCGTCGTCTATGAGTTTGCCAACGACGTGCGCGGGTTTCTGGGCCAGAAGCAGATCGGCAACAGCTACAGCGACAATTCGGATTACCTCATGGGCTCGGAGGGCGTCGGCAAGTCCGGCTGGAACCCCCCCTACGTCAAGGGCAAACAGAACTGGCGCTACAGGGAAACCCCGGGCCGCATCGACATGTACCAGCAGGAGCACAACGAACTGTTCGCCAGCATCCGCTCCGGCCAGCCAATGAACGACGGCCATCGGATGGCGCAAAGCACGCTCATGGCCATCATGGGCCGGATGGCCGCTTACACCGGCCAGGAAGTCACCTGGGAGCAGGCTATGAACTCCCAGGAGAAGCTCGTGCCTGACCAGCTCGATTGGAACATGAAGCTGGACATCGCCCCCATGGCAATGCCGGGCACAACCAGGGTGAGCTGATGAACCGCCGCGATTTCCTCAAAGTGGGCGGGGGCGCGCTGGCGTTGGCGGTTGCGGGCCAGGGAGCGTTGGCTGCCGGGGAGCAGGAGGGCGCTCCCGCCCCGAGGCGCAAACTCAAGAAGGGCATCATGTGGGCCACCATCGGGTTGACAGGCTCGGTGCTCGACAAGATGAAGGCCGTGAAGGAGGCCGGCTTCGACGGCGCCGAGATGATGAGCCACATGGACCAGGATGAAGTGCTGCGGGCTCGAGACGAGGTGGGCCTGGTCATCCCCAGCGTCTGCGGCAAACTTCATTGGGACAAGCCGCTGTCGTCCCCGGACCCCGGCGTGCGCGCCGAGGGTCTGGCCGGGTTGCGGCAGACGTTGCGCGATGCCAAGCGTTACGGCGCCACCTCGGTCCTGCTGGTGCCGGCGGTGGTGACCCAGGAGGTCACTTACACGGAGGCCTACGCGCGGTCTCAAGCCGAGATCCGCAAAGCCATCCCGCTGGCCGAGGAACTGGGCGTCAAGATCGCCATCGAGAATGTCTGGAACCAGTTCCTGCTCAGCCCGCTGGAGGCGGCGCGTTACGTGGACGAGTTCAACAGCCCGGCCGTGGGCTGGCATTTCGACGTGGGTAATTCCCTGAATTACGGGTGGCCGGAGCAGTGGATTCGGATTCTGGGCAAACGCATTCAGAAACTGCATATCAAGGAATTCAGCCGCAAACGCCGGGACGAGCTGGGATTGTGGAAGGGCTTCGAGGTCAAGTTCCTGGAAGGCGACAACGATTGGCCGGCGGTCATGAAAGCTCTCGACGACATCGGCTACACGGGCTGGGGCATCGCCGAACAGGGGGGCGCCGACAGTGCGGAAGGGCTGGCCGAGTTGGCCCGGGGGATGAGCCGGATCTTCCAGAGCTGACTTATTGGATCAACTCACGTCGTGCCCCGCTCAGGAGTTGGTCGATGAAGTTGGTGGAATAGACGCCGCGCCGGAAGTTGGGATCTTGCAGAATGGCCTGCTCGAAGGAGATCGTCGTTTTGATGCCCGTGATCATGTACTCGCTCAGGGCGCGGCTCATCTTGTCCATCGCTTCGCGCCGGTCGCGGCCGTAGGTGATGAGTTTGCCCACCATCGAATCGTAGGCAGCCGGAATGGTGTAGCCGGCATAGACATGGGTATCCACGCGCACCCCCCGGCCGCCGGGTTGATAGTACATCTCGATTCGCCCTGGGCTGGGTCGGAAATCGTCGAATGGGTCCTCGGCGTTGATGCGGCATTCGATGGCATGGCCCCGGACATGGACATCACCGGTGGAAAGCCGGAGCGGTTCTCCCATCGCCAGCATGATCTGGTAGCGAACCAGGTCAATCCCGGTCACTTCTTCGGTAATCGGGTGTTCGACCTGTATGCGCTTGTTCATCTCCAGGAAGTAGTAATTGCCGTCGTTATCGACGATAAACTCGACCGTGCCCGCATTGGTGTAACTGGCCTCTTTGGCGATGCGAATGGCGGCTTTTCCCATTTTTTCGCGGAGTTTTTTGAATTTCGGGTTCTCCAGAAACGGGGAGGGACACTCCTCGACCACCTTCTGGTTGCGGCGCTGGATGGAGCAATCCCGCTCGCCCAGATGAATAATGTTGCCTTTGTTGTCGCCCAGGATTTGGAACTCGATATGATGGGGATTCTCGATGTACTTCTCGATATAAACGCCGGAGTTTCCAAAGGCCTTTTCGGCTTCACTGCGAGCGGTGTGGAACCCCTTGACGAGGGAGATGTCATTGTGGGCCACGCGCATCCCGCGTCCGCCGCCTCCGGCGACGGCCTTGATCATGACGGGGTAGCTGATGCGTTTGGCCACTGCCAAGGCATCCTGCTCGGTGTCCACCACGCCCTCAGAGCCGGGCGGGACGGGGACGTCGGCCTTCTTGGCCAGCGCCCGGCTAACGGCCTTGTCCCCGAGGGCGCTCATGGCGCGTGAATTGGGTCCGATGAAGCGAATGTTGCAGCTCTCGCAGACATCGGCGAAGTGCCCGTTTTCGGACAGGAACCCGTAGCCCGGGTGAAGAGCATCGACGTCGGTTATCTCTGCGGCGCTGACGATGCGATCGATGCGCAGATAGCTTTCGCTTGCGGGCGCTTTGCCGATACAGATGGCCTCGTCGGCAAGTTGGACGTGCATGGAGTTGGCGTCGGCTTCAGAATAAATGGCGACGGTGCGGATGTTCAACTCCTTGCACGCTCGGATGATGCGGACGGCTATCTCGCCGCGATTTGCTACGAGGATTTTTTCGAACATGCTGCCTCACCTGGTGAGTCCGAGGGCTCTCCTGGACAGTTCATGCAGGACGGAGTTTGAAGAGAAGCTGCCCAAACTCCACCGGTTTGGCGTTTTCGACCAGCACCTCGGTAATCACGCCCTTGGCTTCGGCCTTAATCTCATTCATGACCTTCATTGCCTCGATGATGCAGACAACGGTTTCGGGGTTTACCTCGACCCCGGCCTCGACGTAGGGGGCGGCATCAGGGGAAGGGGCGCGGTAGAAAGTGCCGATCATGGGTGACTTGATCTCAAGCTCCGGGTTGGGGGGGATCAGGGGCGGTTGTGGGGCGGTGACCGAGGCGGCGATCGGCACGGGTGGCTGTCCGTAAGCTGCCACCGGGGGTTCCTCGAAGGACGCGGCGGGTAAATTAAGCCCGTTGACTCCGCGTTTGAGCCGGATCTTGAAATCTTGCTTCTCAAGCTCGAACTCCGAGACGGAGTTCTTCTTCATCAACTCGATAATGGCTCTGATATCCTTTAAGTCCACGGTCTTATATCGTTAGAGGCGTTATTATCGTGCGTTTCAGACCCAAACATTGCAAGAAAGCTGCAGCCAAACCGGCGTCATTTCCAACCGGTCCATCCGATGCGGCCTCAACATACCTTTGTGGCTCATGCAGCGTCAAGCAGCAAAAAGAGCTACGGGTTTTGGGCAGGGCCGACTCAAGATCGGGGGTGGGGACGGCTCGTCCCCGGTTTGAACGCGCAAATTAAGAAAACCCGGGGACGAGCCGTCCAATGTCACTAGGATTTCATGCCCGTCCCGGAGGGACGCACGATAATAGCCCAACGTTTCAACGTTGGGTTTAGCCATACAAAGGCCAACAAGTCCCGAAGGGACGGCTGACATCCGCCCCCCACTCAACCGTCCCTTCGGGACTCGTAACGGTGTGGACGCTCCTACCCAACGTTGAAACGTTGGGCTATTGTCGGATGTCCCTCCGGGACAAGCACTTGGCGGGGCGCGCCTTTGAGTTCGGCGTCAAATCCTAGTGCCGAGGAGCGGCTCAATGGTGGGGCGTCTTTTTGGCGTTAACGTTAACTGCGGCTTCCAATGCCAAGATATAAGAGCTTGCGCCAAATCCTGCTATCAGACCGCAACAAACCGGTGCGATGCAAGACCTGTGCCGGAACTCTTCTCGGGCCTGGACGTTTGAAAGGTGAACTTCGATGGTTGGCAAGCCAACTGCCGTGATGGCGTCGCGCAGGGCGATGCTGGTATGCGTGTAAGCCGCGGCGTTGAGCACAATTACGTCGAATTGCCCTTTTGCCTGTTGAACCCAGCTTACCAGGTCTCCTTCATGGTTAGACTGGCGGAAATCAACTCCGACACCGATTTTGTCGGCCCTCATGCGCACCGAGGCTTCGATGTCGGCTAAGGTCGCACGTCCATAAATCTCCGGCTCGCGCTGGCCGAGCAGGTTTAGGTTAGGGCCGTTTAGAAAGAGGATTCGCATTGTGGGGTGGTAATCTACTAAAGCTGCCAGGATTTGTCGAGGGCCGAACCCCGGGACCAGAGCCGGGCTGCTGTGAACCTAAGAGCCATCCGATGAAGGTGAAGGCGGGCCAAGCCAGGGCGGGGATATAGAGGCCGAACTCGAACAACCCCTGCAAACTCCACCCCAGGACACCCAGCCAGACGGCAAATCGCCAGCGATCCTGGGCCAAGGCCGGGGATGCGCTCGCGGTGATTCCGATATGTGTGGCTGCCGAGGAAAGCGGTTTCAAGAAGGCGGCCAATCCCCCGGAAACCGCGGGCGCCTGCCGCGGACGGAGGCCCGGGGGGCGATTGGGAGCACTCCACAGCAACGCGCCGAGGACAAAGGCACTGTAGGCGACAAAGCCAGGCAAACCGGAATCAGAAGCCTGCTCGAGGTAATCATTGTGGGTCAATCTGGCGGGCTCGGACTCGGGACGTTTGATTGCCAGGTAGGAGGAACCAAAAGTGCCGGGGCCGGAGCCCAGCAGAGGGTGGGCCCTGGCGATGCGCGCGGCCGCCTCCCAGTAGTCGAGGCGGGCGGAGGCGCTGGGGGCGCCCCGTTTCAAGAACGCGGCGAACTGCCAGAAGAAGCCGATCAAGCCAAGGAACAGGACACCGGCGACAAGGGCGATTCGGAATCTTTTGTCAAAAGGGAGGCGGAGGAGGGCCACGATGCCCAGGAGCAGCATCAAGAGCCAGCCTGCCTTCGAGCCGGACCAACAGAGGCAGGCAAGGGCGGCGAGGGCGATGACCGTGACGAGGAAGGCCCTGGCCGGGATGGTCAGGCGCCTGATGCCGGTGACGGCCATCAGGACCGGGGGCAACAGCAACAGGAGCGCCCCGGCGAGGGTATTGGGGTAGAACAGCGTAGAGAAAATCCGGGTGCTATTGAGCTTTTTGAAGTACTCCGGGGGCATGGGCGATTTCAGGGTGGGATAGATGTTGGCGTAGAAGTAGCGGCGGGTATCGGCCAGACCGCCGAAGTGCTGTTCGCCGCCAAGGGCCAGGACGAACAGGAAGGCGACGCTAATGCCCAGCCAAAACGAGGCGAGGGACCTGGCTGTGCCGAGTGAAAACAGGCCGAGGTAGAAACAGACCACGCAGGCAGCGAAGTGGACGACGATGGCGCGTGAGGCGTGGGGTTCGAGGGAATAGCTTGCTGCGAGGAACTGCCAAATCAACCAGGCCAGCGGCAGGGCGACGAGCCAGAGCGGGGCGTTGAGCTTCCATCGGGCGGTCATAAGGCCCAACAGGGCGGCCAGGCCCAGGAGGCAGTAAGCCCAAGGGATGGGCCAAGGCGACACGAAAAAGAACTCCCAGACGTCCGTTGGGGCGGAAACGAACGATTCCATGTTGGGGGGGTTGCCGAACTTGAGGAGGGTGAGGCCCAGGAAGGCGCCGAAGAGGGTGACAAAGAGGCGCGGCAGCCAGCCGTCCGGCGGCGCAGGTTTTGGTTCAGGCTTCATCCCAGGCGCAGCTTGAGCAGGCCGACTTCGAGGGCGAGGGCTTCCTGGACGTTGGTGCCGAGCCAGCGTTGGAGTTGTTCGATGACTTGGAGGTTCTCCACCGCCTGGCGGCAAGAGATTCTGCCGGCAACCTGGGGGGTGGCGGGCAACTGGGGAAAACTCAGGAGGCCATCCGCCGAGGCCGCAGCGGCTGAGTTAGGGGACTGGCGGGCCGGTTCTTGCGAGCGGGACTTGAGGGTGAGGAGCCAGACATCGCGCAGCCACCACTGGAGGAGGGCGAGCAGGTCGGCGCGCTGGCGCTTGTATTCGGCCTCGATGGCGGCGGCCAGTTCACTTTCCCATTTATCACGCAGTTCTTCTTCGGCTTCCTCGTATTGCTGGAGAGGCGAGCGGGCATTGAGGTTCTGCTGGATGTTTTCCCTGAGCTGGTTGAGTTTGCGCAGGAGCACATCCAGGAGGCGATAGCGTCCGAGCAGGCTCTTGTGCGGCGCGGCGGCCAATTGGCTGAAAGAGGAGAGCCAGTCCAATTGGGCAGGGTCGAGTTGCCCGGCCCCCTCGCCGGCGAAACTCAAGCGGAGGCACCGGGAAAGGATGGTTTCCAGGAGCCTCTGGGGATCGGTGGTCAGGAGGATGAGAACGGACTTGGGAGGCGGCTCTTCCAGCGTCTTGAGGAAGGCATTGGCGGCCTCGGTTTTCAGGCGGTCAGCGCCGACGATAATGGCGAGCTTGTAGTCGGCTTCGGTGGGTTTGAGCTGGATGTCTTTCATCAAGTCGCGCATTTGCTCGATTTTGATGATGCGCATCTTGGATTCAGGGCGGACCCAGTGGACGTCGGCGTGGTTGTCGTGGTCGATCTTTTTGCAGGTCAGGCAGGCATCGCAGGAGTCGATGGGCACGCCGGAGGGGCTGCGGAGCGGCTGGCGGCAGTTGAGGGTTTTAGCCAGGGTACGCGCCAGGGCCTCCAGTTCCGGGAGTTGGTGGCCCGTAAAGAGATAGGCATGGGCCAGCCGCCCGCGTTCGAGGGACCGTTGGAGCAACTGGATGCCCTGTTTCTGTTCCGGAAAATTCTCAAAGGCCATCGCGGCCTTCAATTTAAGTGATCGCTCAATTTGATTCAATCCCGTTCATCGAGTGGTAACTGTTCAGGTGTGGGGCAGACCTCCGGTCTGCCAGTTCACGGAGCCTCCGGCTCCGTGAACCTGGTGCGGCCCGAACACCGGGCCGGAGGCCCGGCTAACCGGCAGACCAGAGGTCTGCCCCACCCTCCCACCTGAACAGTTACATCGAGTGTTCAAGGAGTGTGGAACGGCCGATTCAAGATTCTGTAGGAGCCGACGTGAGGAGGCTTTGATCTGAATGGAGCTTGTCCCAAAAAGCCCGGCGGAACGGGCGGTTTTGCGTTTACTGCTTTCGCGTCTTGCCCTTGCATTTGACTTGAAAAGTACGCACTTTTAATCCGTGAAAGCGACGTTGACCGAACTACGCAGAGACACTGGCCGTGTCCTGGGTGCGGTGATTGACGGCCACCAGGCCGTTGAGCTCACGCAGCACGGAGAAACGGTGGCGGATATTCAGCCACATGCGAAGCCTTTAAGGGGCGCTGAATTTGCCATGCGGTGGAAAAACCGCAAGCCGCTGGACAAAGCGACGGCTCAAGAAATCGCCGCCGCGATCAAGTCGATGGACTCCGCTAAGTGAGGTTCCTCCTTGACACATCCATTCTCGTCGAAGCCGAGCGCCAGAGATTTGACCTGGAGAATCCACCCGCCGAGGCCCGCCCCTGACGTTGGAATCGCCATCCCCCGAATCACCCACCACGACTTGCGTCATTTGTTCGCAACCCGCGGCATTGAATCCGGCGAGGACGTTCCCACCGTCTCCCGTTGGCTCGGCCACGGCGACGGTGGCGCATTGGCGATGAAGGTTCATGGCCATGTGCGCGACCAGCGCCAGACGATATTGGTTGCGCATCAGGCAGCAGGCATGCACCTGCCGCCCGGTCTTCTGGCGCCCTTCGGCCAGCGTCATTATGAAGTCCTGGCGATCCACGCCATCCAGGGAAATGTCCTCGCGCCGATCTCCTCGGCTCATCACGTGATACATGGCACCGGGATATTCAACCCGTGGTTTGCGCGGCATGGGCTCTTCTTCGCATTCCTCGCATCAAAAGCCAACACCAAAACGAACCATACTACGGTTTGACCCCTTTACGCTCAACTTGGGCAGTTCTGCAAAGATATCCGCTTTGCTCATGGGCAAAATCTACCAGCCAGGGGGCACGCCGGCAAGCAGGAGCCACAGAGAAAATCCAGGTTAACGAGCCGGCCGGTCGTGGGCTCGACTTGGGCTTGATGTCGAGGGAAGAAATGACATCCGGTTTTCTGGCACGCCTCGGCCAGCGTCTTTATGAAGTCGTGCCGATCCACGTCATCCAGGAAAATGTCCCCGCAGCGAGCGTTACCAGTTTGACACTTGCCCGCCCCAATGGGATACACCAGATGTGAAACGGCCCAAGAAACCTGCAGCAAACAAGACGGTCGGCACCTTGATCGTGGAGAGGTACCGTCCGCGGATGAACAAGCTGACACCAGCGGAGCGCCAGCAGTTGCGGGATCGTGCCATGCAGCTTGCATTTGGCCATGAATCTGAAAGCGCCCCAAATCCTCGCCGCTGACACGAACGTCGGCATGGATTTGGCCCGGGGCGACGAGTGGGTCTTGGATTCCCTGTCCACTATTCGACGCCGGCTACCAGGCTCCTCGCTACTGATTCCGCCGACCGTTTCAGAGGAACTCGCGTGGCTCGCGCTTCACGCCGAGGAAACCGCGGAGCGCGCAGCGGCCCACGCGTTTCTCCGCGGGCATCGCAATTGGGGATTTCAGTTGCTCCACGCTGTCCCGCTGGGCGATGCCTACGTCGAGAAGATCGCCGTGCGTCTGCGCCAAGCGGCCCTGCTCCCTGCATCCGAGGTCAACGACGCCCACATCCTCGCCGAAGCCGCCGCCCTCGGATGCTCCATCCTTTTGACCAGCGACGAGCACTTGCGCGCCATTGATTTCCAGCGCCTCCGCTTTGAACTAACCCCATTCGAGCTTGCAGCCCCAGTTATCGCTGCCCCACGCGACATCGTCCGCGGGTTCTTCCGATAGCGCCTGTTTCTCCGATGAACGACGCGATGGCAGTTGGCACAGAGAATGGCGAGGTCCTTCATACGGGTTGGGGTGCTGGGCTCGACATCGGACAGCGGCAGTAGGTGATGGACCTCGCAGTAGTCGCTGGTGGCGCTGCCGTATGCGGCACCGAAAGAGAAGTTGCATACCTGGCAGTCGAGCGACGCCGCCTGATTCTTCTTTTCCCGCACGATGCTTTGGTTGCGTTCGCGGTTAAGGTGCAGGACCAACCGCCTGCGCCCCTCGGTAGCTGTGTCGGGGTGGATGTCCAGGTCGAGGCTGGGCGATGCCGCGGTGTCTGGGAAGCGCTTGTAACCGGGAAGCGCCGCAATGCCCTGTCGAACACCGATTTCCTTGCCGATTTGGATTGGGGACGCTCGATACGCCTCCTCGTTGGGAAACAGAATGTAACCGTTAGCGTCAAATAGGGCGGCAGGAAAGTGGTCGAGTTTGTGATACCAATTGCCATTTTCCCTGTAACGAGATTGGACCGCGCCGACATTCCACTTTTCGTTAAGGAGGAAAGCCAACGTCCTGTGTTCGGCAGCCTTTTCGTATCTTGGTCATGAGCGACCGGTAGCAACGTTTAACAATACACGCAACACTTTTTGCGCGCGGTTTGGAGGCTCATTTGGCTGGGCTTCACCGTGCCTGGCCGTTCGGTGGCGAGTCCGCTGCCCTGGCCTGCCCTGCGTGGCCGCTCGGTCCCCAGGACGCAGTTAGGCGTGTAACTGTTGAGGGGAGCCGGGGGAACAACTTATTTACCACCCTCGACCACGTTCACCAGGCCGACGTCGATGTTTTGTCCGCCGGTCGTCTGGAGGCAATGAACGGCCAGGGTGACGTTTGCGCCGGGTTTGAGCAGGGCCCGGGCCTGGGGGGCTATGTCCAGCGTGACGTAGCTGGTGGTGAACCCGGGTTCCGAGGCGGCAAGCACGCCGTTGACATAAATCTCAACGTCCTCGTCGTGATAAACGTAGAACTGGAGGTTCGGGAAGTCGCCCTCGGGGAGGGTGAGGTCGCGCCGGAGCCAGATGTCCGATAAGTTCCAGAGGGTGCGAACGACAGCGCCGGGCGTGCCTTGGGTCCCGAAGCCGGCGGGACCTTGTTTCCATTGGCTGGAGTCAAAATCGGGCCTGGTCCAGTCGTTGCCGGGTTTACGGGTGGTGTAGCTCCAGGTGGCCGGGGCGAGTTTGGATGAGGGCACCACCTCGGTCACCTGGGGCGGTTCGGGCAGGGGCGCCCAATGGGCGGCCTGGTTCGGGTCGCGCCCGGCCCACTTCTGCCATAGGGACCGGTCAGCCAGCAGCTTGACGAACAGGCCCCCGACTACCGGTCGGGCGTGCATGCCGCCGCTCCGCGCCTTGTCGGTTTCATAAGAATCGGCCAGCGGGTCGCGCGCGGTGGTTTCGTTGAGATAATCCCAGATGGGCGCTATGAGCGTTTGAAAATCGGCCGGGTTTTCCGCCAGCGTGGCGCTCCACAGTTCCCAATCCGTCTTGGTGAGGCGGGTTCGCGAATCGAGCGGCACGCCGTAGCGCTGCAGCGCGCCCTTATACCAGGCAACCTCTTTGGCGGCCACCTCCGGCGGAAAGATGTTCAAGCCCAGGATTCGGTCCCAAACGAGGTTGTATTTCTGGCTCCAGGTATTGGGTTTGTCGAAAGCCAGGCGATAGTGATCGCCCTCGGCCGCCACTGTCAACCAGTGCTCCGCGTCGGCCTTGGCCAAGTCCCGGTATTTTCGGGCGTTGCCGGTTTCGGCGCGCAGACGGCACAAATCGCCGTAGGCCGCCAGGCCCAGGATGGCCTTGACCGAGAGATTGGCGTTGTGGGCCAGGTGCCCCATGAAATCGTCCGTGCACAACTGGTTCTCCGGATCGAGGCCGAATTTTTCGAGGTACTCCGCCCACTGCGTGAGCTTGGGCCACCAGGGCGACACGAAGGCGGCGTTGCCATCCTCCTGGGCAATCGCATCGCACAGCAGCAGCATATTGCCGCTCTCTTCGACCGGCATGCCTTCGCCGCCGTCGTCGGTGCCCCGCGCGATGGGATAGGTCCCCAGGTCATGGGGAGCATTGGGGAATTTCCAGTGCCACGAAGAGGCGTAGCTGAGGATGGGAACAATCGAGGCCTTGGCCAGCGTCGGGCTCAACAGGACAAGCTGCGGGGCCATCGGGAATATCACGTCCACCGTGGCGATGTCGCCGTTGCTGGTGTTTTCTTTGGTGAAGAAGAGCGGCTGCCGGTTGCTATCGGCGGCCAGGCCGCAGGCGGCCAGGCTCTGGCGGTGGGCCAAGGCGCAGATCTGCGCATACTTCTGGCCGCCCACGCGCCGGGCGTCGGCCATGAGTTGCGCATCGAACTCCGCGCAGCGCGCGGCCAGACCAGGGTAATCATCGGCCGCCCTTTGCAGCATCAGGGCGGCCGTCGCCTAGTTGCGCCGCCAATAGGGCCGCAGCTTCTGCCCAAAATACTTGATGGCATAGATCTCATCGTAGGCCACGATGACCTGGCGGGAGACGGCCCGGGCGCCCACGGCACCGAGGTCAAAGACAAATGCCATCACCGGTGGTGCATCGTTGGAGGCCCTGGGCATCCGCGTGTCGTCTTGGGCCGGCAGATCGCGGTTGGCGGCAAAGGCGGCAATCAACTCGCCCTCCGCCCCGATGGCGGCCTTGGCCTGTTGCGCCGGCGCGGCGGCGTAGGCATAACCCCAGTTGATGCGGTGGTCGTCCCCGGAGGAGCCCAGGATCCCTTGCGTGACGGTGCCTGAGCGGAGGGCCGTCAGTTTGCCGGCCGCCTCCCGCGCCCACTCCACCTTTTCCCCGGGCTGGTTCACGGCAAGCTGCGAGCTGGTGCTGTCGTAGAGGGACACGGTGTGCTCGTTGCCATCCACCGAGCGGACCTCGCAGGTGAGATAGGTGAGCGGCAGGGCCAGCGCGTCGAGATCGTCCGGAAGCGCCGGCCGCAGGAAGGTCAGCGTGCAATGAACCTGGCCGTCCTCGAAATCATAGATGGTCCGGGTCGGCAGCACCTGCAAATTGGTCTGCGGCAAGGCGGGCGCGCCGGCCGGATTTTTGCCCATGAGCCGGCGCAGCTTGCCGTCCACCCGAATGAGGCTCACCAGCGGATGCTCCCGGCGCGTCCAGTGCCGCGTCACATCATCGGTGAGCCGGTCGGCTTCCGACCAGATGCTCAAGTAAGGGTCGCAGGTCACCAGAGGCACGGCCGGGGGTCGAAAAGGCTTTTCGGAAGCCAGGAGCCGGTTGGTGTTCGCCGGAATCACCAGGGCGCAAAACAGGGCCGCGGCGCAAATGCGCAGTCGGGGGGCGGTATGCTGTTTCATATATGGCGGGAGTTTAGCGGCCTGGGCGCAGAAGACAATGACGGAGCAGCCCTAAAGTGCGAAGGGGGCGCATCCGGACACTGCCCCCGGAGCGCCGGCTTTAGCCGGCTTTGCGCGCACCTGGACCCCTGCTGTGCCACAATTGAACCTTGGACGTCCAAAGCCGGCTAAAGCCGGCGCTCCGGTCCTTCGGCACTGGCTGCGGGGGCAGTGTCCGGATGCGCCCGTCCGAAGGTCGAAGGTCGAAGTCCGAGGTTCGAACGTAGTGCCGCATTGCCTTTTGCGGCTGGCTGGAGCAGGCTCGGGGGTGTTATGTGTCCGACCAACGCACCCATCTCCTGTCCCGGAGGGACAAGACGCAGCAATGGACCGGCCCTGGTCTTCGCCCTGTTTCTTATTGTCCTGGTATCGCCGATGCGGGCCCAGTCGCCAGGCGGGCCGGGCGCGATTGACGACTGCCAGTACTCGGACGCTGCCGCGGCGCAGGCGGCGTGGAAACCGATGGGCGAGACCGCCCCGGCTTCGGCAGCGGTCGTGGACGGACGCAGGGTCTTGCGCCTGGGCTGCAATTTTGCAGGCACGAAAATCGAACGGGCGTCGTGGGACCGCGCGGTCCAGCTTGACCTGGCCCCCGCCCGTGGGGTCCAGTTCCGCATCCGCTGTCTCGAGGCCTCGCCGGTGTCCTCTTTCAGCATCTACTTCCAAAGCGGAGAAGGCTGGTACGGCGCCACATTCTACCCCGAGTCTTCGACGGATTGGAACACGATTACGATCGACAAGACTGAGACCGCCGTTGAGGACAAGCCTGCCGGCTGGGGCCGTATCAAAACCATTCGCATTTCCGCCTGGCGCGGGCAGGATGTGAACACCGAGTTCTGGCTGAGTGACATCCGTCCGATCGGCCTGCTGGGCGCCGACGCATCGGTAGCCATCTTGCGGGCTGAGTCGGCGGCCCGGCGTTCGCCCGAGGAGAAGGGGAGCATCGAGCAATTTACAGAGGCGGTGGCGCGGCACTTTCAGGCCCTGGACATCGGCTGCGCGGTCGTTAGCGACCTGGATGTGAGCGCGGAGCGGTTGAAAAAGGCCCGGCTCGTCGTGTTGCCGCATAACCCGTCCATGCCCGACCGGGCGGCCGATGAGCTGATTCAATACTTGAGAGGCGGAGGCAAGTTGCTGGCCTTTTACGTCGTCCCGGAAAGGCTTTATCCGGTTTTGGGAATCGCAAGCGTCCGTTATGCCAGAGCGCCCTACGCCGGCTATTTCTCGGCGATGCGGTTCAAAGAAGGGGCGTTGCCTGGCGCGCCCCCGCTGGTGAGGCAGCAATCGTGGAACATCAACGCAGTCCAGCCTTTGCCGGGGCAAGGCCGCATCCTGGGAGAGTGGCTGGATGAGAAGGGCCGAGCCACCGGCGAGCCTGCCGTGGTGGCGACGAGCAACTGCCTGGTCATGACCCATGTCCTGCTGCCGGAGGACCCCGCCAACAAGCGGCGTCTCCTCCTGGCGATGGCAGGTTTCCTGGCCCCCGAGCTTTGGCGGCAGGCCGCCGAGGCCCAGATTGCCCGCATCGGGGCCGTCGCCGGATTCAAGTCATACGACCAGGCGGCCGAGCAGGTCGCCCGGCTGAATCCCCAAAAGGCCGAGGTGGCAACCGCTCTCGCAGACGCCGCCCGGCTCCGCCAATCCGCTCGGGACCTGGCGGCCGGGCAGGAATTCGCCAAGGCCATCGAGAGAGCCGGGGCCGCCGGCCAGCGGGTCAGGGAGGCCTTCTGCCTGGCGCAGCAGCCCTTGGCCGGAGAGTTCCGGGCCTTCTGGTGCCACAGCGCTTTCGGAGTCCAGGGCCTGGACTGGGACCAGGCCATCGAACGGCTGGCCCGGAACGGGTTCACTGCCATTTTGCCCAACATGCTGTGGGGCGGGGCGGCCTTTTATCCGAGCCGGGTCCTGCCGGCGGCGCCTTCGGTGGCCAATCGCGGCGACCAGATCGCCCAATGCCTGGCCGCCTGCCGCAAACACGGCCTCCAGATGCACGTGTGGAAAGTGAACTGGAACCTGGGCTCGGCGGCGCCTCGGGAGTTCGTCGAGCGAATGCGGCGCGAGGGCCGGCTCCAGGCCGGCCCCCAAGGCAAGGAACAACTCTGGCTCTGCCCGTCCCACCTGGAAAACCAGAGGCTCGAGGTCGAGTCCCTGGTCGAGGTGGCCCGCAATTACGAGGTGGACGGCATCCACTTCGATTACATCCGTTACCCGGACGGCGAGCACTGTTACTGCGCCGGCTGCAAGGGACGATTCGAAGGTTCCGTCGGCGCCGCCGTTCAGCAGTGGCCCCAAGACGTGCTCCCCGCCGGCCCGCTGCGCCAGCAATGGCTGGACTGGCGCCGCAGCAACATCACCGCCCTCGTCAAAGCCGTGAGCGAACAAGTCCGCGCCGTTCGACCAAAAATCAAGCTCTCGGCAGCGGTCTTTCCCAATTGGCCGGCCGACCGCGACAGCATCGGCCAGGACTGGAAACTGTGGTGCGAAAAGGGCTACCTGGACTTTGTCTGCCCGATGGATTACACGCCCAGCGACCGGAGCTTCGATAACATGATCGCCCGGCAGGTGCAATGGGCCGGGCCGACCCCCTGCTATCCCGGCATCGGCCTGAGCGCTTCGACGTCGCATTTCGGAGTGGATCGACTCATCGAGCAGATCAACCTCACCCGCCGTCACAACACCCATGGGTTTATCATCTTCAACTACGGCGTGCCCGAGAGCAACGACTTCCTGCCGCTGTTGGGAATGGGAATCACCGCAGCGCAATCACAATGAATCGCGCCAATGACGCTAATACATATACTGAGGGGTCCCTGGGATGCGCTACAGACAGACGGCCCCTCACCCCGGCCCTCTCCCCATCGGATGGGGAAAGGGGGAGTGGTTGGTCGCCACACGCTGGAGGGCAACCCGAGGGCTGAGTAGTATATGAGCCGCGAAAACCAATCGGATCTGACTCATGACCTCGTCCTGCCGACGCTGCTTTTTGCCGCCTTGGGGGCCATGGCCTGGGCCGTGCGCGGATGCTCCGGTTTCGGGGCGATGAACGGCTGCATCTTCGCCGGGGTGACCTGGGGGACCGCCTGGTGGTTCATCGCCCGCGACCCGGGCGCCCGGCAGTCTCGTCCATACGCCTCGGGCTGGATCATCCTCGCCCTCACGGTGGGCATCGGCTTCTCAGGCAACCGCGGCTGGATGCAGTGGCCCAGTTTCTTCGACGGCCATCTCCAAACCAATACCGCCCTCGGGCAGAGTGTGCCGATACCCAGGGCCTACGGTTTCCTCTGGCTTTTCATTGCGGGCGTCCCCTGGGCCGGGCTGGGGGCCTGCCTGTTGGCCTGGTGCGGTTCTCATCGGACTGTCCGCCCTGGGGAGTGGTGTATTCGGCTGGCTTGCGGCATTGGGGTGGCCTGGCTGGCCAGGGTGCTCTTCGACAATTTGCCCGAGGTCTTTCTTCCGCTCTACAAAGCCATGACGCCCCAGTACCACGACCTCCGGGCAAATCCGAATCTTGGCAGGCTCCTGAACGACAACCGGGCCGCGATCACTCACCTGGGGTTGTATCTGGGTTTCCTGGTTTATGAAATGGGACGCCGGGACTGGAGAAACGTGACGCTCATCCTGACCGTCGGCCTGGTGAACGGAGCGGGCTGGGCTTTGTGCCAAAACTGGCGCTGGGCGCCGCGAGCCTGGCCCCAAGCCGGCTTCAACTGGTGGCGATGCTGGGAGTCGTGCGGCGGCATCAGCATCGGCATCGCCTACGGCCTTGCCTATTGGCTGGCCAACCGCAGATTGTCCGCATCGGACCGGCCGTTGGACGCAATGGGCCCAGCCGGTTGGCATCCTAACCTCGAGCGGTTCGGCGCCTATCTCGGCCTGCTGCTGGGCCTGGGCCTTTCAGTCAGAAACGGATTGAAGGGCTGGGCGAACATCTATCTCGGAAACGAGAACTATTGGGACGCTGTCCTCTGGCGGGTCATCGGTCCGTTGCTCCTTCTGGCGCTGGTGGCGCTGCCCATTTGGATTCGGCTTCGGCCCGTTCCGGGGACTTATCAGTCGGAACCGCCTCCCAGTTCCGGCACTGGCCCTGCGGGACCGGGAGTCTCCCACGGCGACGTTTTCCCCCAGGCCTATCGGCTTGCCTGGCTTGTGCTGCTGGTGCAGAACGCCATCGCTCAACTGATCACCGGACCCCGCTCATCATGGAATGAAACCGCCTTCGCCCTCTACTACGTGCTCCTGTTTCTCCTCTCAGCCGTCATCCTCCATCATTTCCAATGCATGAAAGTTATCCGTGCCGCGCCGCCGGTTTATTGACGCTGCGCGGGTGAGATGGCCCGGGCGAGCACGAAGTCCACCAGCTCCTGGCATTGGAAGAAGCCGGCCCACATGTTGTGTCCCTGTCCGGGCGGGACGATGAGTTGCATCTTGCCGCCGAGGGCGTCGTAGCGTTTGCGCATTTCGCCGGAGTTCGCCGCGAGCGGCACGGCCTGGTCGCTGTCACCCTGGATGGCGAAGAGCGGCACGCCCGCTTTGGCCAGGGCGTCGAGGCGGTCAATGGGATTGTGTTCCGCCAGTCGTGCCGAAAGCTCCTCCGGTGTCATGCGGTAGGCGGCGCTTGCCTTCGCCGCTCCCGGATAGCTGGCCAGGTTGCAGACGGGGTAAATGCCGGCGAACCCGGCGACCTTGTCCGCATTCTCCACGGCCCACGAGAGGGTCATCAGGCCGCCCCGACTTCGCCCGAGCATGACCGCCCTGGGTGCAAAGCCGCGATTCCTGGTTAATTCTCCGTAGAAGGCCGAGTAAAGGGCCCGCCCGTCGGGACTCCCATAGGATTCCCCGACATCGATGCCAGCGATCGCGATGCCGGCGCGGGTGAAACGTTCGAACATCCATTTCTCAGCGTCACCGGGCAGGCCGGGAAGCGTCGGTGCATACCAGACCCACGGGATCGGCCGGTTCGCGGGTTTCGCTGGCGGAAGAATCACGAAAGCGGTTCGGGTCTGCACCAGGAAGACCTCGCCTGGCAGTGGCAGAGATTTCTGGGGTGCGTCGGCAGCGCGCGGCGCGGCCAGGGGAGCCAGCAGCAGGGCGATGAGGATGGAGAAAGAGGTGATAGTGATTTGCCTGTTGCCGCGCCGCCGGTTTATTGACGCTGCGCGGTCGAGGGAGAATTGGTTTTGGGCCTGGCTCATTCTTGTTCCATGCTGCCAGACGGGGACGAGGGTGTCGAGCGGCGAATTTTGGCGGGAGCCAAAGGCACTCCATTTGACTTCTCCCGGGTTTGGGATGATGCTGCCGAACGATGGACCTGAACACTGCGACGAGGCAGAATCCCGGCTTTGCCCAATGCAACTGCGCTTTTGCCGCGACCTCTTTGGTCTGGCTCTTGCTCGGGGTGGCGGGCTTGGGGATTGGTCCCGTTCTCGATGCGGCCGAAGCGCGCAGCATCAAGCCGCGGGGCCTGCTGCTGGTCGCCAACAAAGGAGATCGGACGCTGGGAATCGTCGATCCGGTTGCCGGCCGCCAAGTTGCCGCGGTGCCGGAGGATGGCATTACGGGCCACGAGGTGGCCGCCTCATCCGACGGCAAGTTGGCCTTTGTCCCGATTTACGGCAACTCGGGCGTGGGCGGTCCTGGCACCGACGGCCGCCTCCTGCGGGTGATCGATCTGGTGAAGCGCCAAGTGGCTGGCACGGTGGATTTCGGCAAAGGGGTGCGGCCGCATTGTGCCGTCATGGGTCCCAGGAACGGTCTGCTCTATGTGACCACCGAGCTGGAGAACTCGGTTACGGTCATCGATCCGAGCACGCTGAGGATCGTGCAGACGATCCCCACAGGCCAATCCGAGTCGCACATGCTGGCCGTTACTCGCGACGGACGCCGCGGTTACACCAGCAACGTTGGCCCGGGGACAGTCTCCGTGGTGGACCTGGAGGCAAAGAAAGTGCTGGCCGTGATTGCGATTTCGGGCCGGACGCAACGCATCTGCCTTTCGGTGGACGACCGCTGGGTCTTTACCGCCGACCAGACCAGGCCGCAGTTGGCCGTGATCGAGACTGGCATAAACCAGGTGAAAACTTGGGTAGCGCTGCCGGGCCTTGGCTACGGCACGGCACCCACACCGGATGGGCGCTGGCTGCTGGTGGCCCTGCCTGGAGTCAGGCAGGTGGCGGTCATTGACTTGGATTTGCTGAAAGTAGTTCGCACGCTGGCGGTGCCGCCGGCGCCGCAGGAGGTGCTGGTCCAGCCGGATGGGGCAACCGCCTACGTCTCTTGCGATGCCGCCGGCCAGGTCGCCGTCATTGACTTGAGAAACTGGAAACTCGAGAAGCTAATTGCCGTCGGCCACGGGGCTGATGGCCTGGCCTGGGCCAAGGCGGATTGAGGGGCAGCGCTGCCTCTTACGGTTTCTTGAGGCTTGCCTTCAACCCAACCTACGCTAGAGTTCGGACATGGCGAACTCGAACGATCTGGGCAGTCTGGAACGGCTTCTGCGGCCTTTGCGGCGGGAGTTGCGCGCGGAGTTGGCAGACACCTTGCTGCGCCTCAAGGCGGACGCGGAGGTGCAGGCCCGCTATGACGAACTGGCTGGCAAGAACACCGAAGGGGCGCTCACCGCCCCGGAACGTGCGGAGTTGGAGTCGTTGGTCCACGCCAACTCAATCCTGAGTCTTTTGAAAGCCGAAGCGCGCGCCTTCTTGCAGCAGCCGAAGGCTGCCTGATGGACACGGCATTGCGCGAGTTGGTCCGCAGCCCAGCTGGCGGTCGTTGTGAGTACTGCCACCTCCCGGAGCAGTTTTCCGAACTCTACTTCCATATCGAGCACATCATCCCCCGGCAGCATGGTGGCACTGATGGCGCTGAAAACCTGGCGCTGGCTTGTCCGGAGTGCAACTTGGTGAAGGGGCCCAACCTTGCCGGCGTTGAGCCGGGCACACACGCCGTCGTGCGGCTTTTCCATCCGCGCCGGGACAAGTGGACTGAACATTTTGCCATGGACGGTGCGCTCATCGTCGGCAAGACGCCGATCGGACGGGTGACTGTCTCGCTACTCCGGATGAACGACGCGCGGCGGTTGCGTGTTCGTGCGCTGCTGTCGGGATTGTGAAGTGCCTGAAAAAACGCAAGGTGGACCGGCCCGCAAGGGAGCTGGAGCTCCTTCACGCGATTGACCGCGGCGTTGCGGATTTCGCCCGCCAGCGTCGAGAGAAATTGAACCATACGCTGGGTTGCCTCTCCTTCTGGGTCAATCCTCTTCCATGGCGACACCAAAACTCACCGGCGATCCGAGCTCCGCCCTTAACGTTCCTATCCGGCTCGGTATAGTCGCGCTCAAGTCTTAACGCGCATAGGCGCTGTGGTCGAAAGAAAGACTTACGGCATTGAACCTTAAAAGGGAACAGATATGGAAAGCTTTTCGGATTTTCTATCACCGATTGACGTTCAGCTCCACGAGCTGTTGCTCGACCCTAACAACCCAAGGTTCGCGGAATTGGGTGAGGAGATTGACCAGGTGCCTGAGGCCAGATTCGCAGAGCCGAAGGTTCAACAGGCGGCCTTCGACAAGATGAAGGCAACCAAGTTCAGTGTGACGGAGTTGCGCGACACGATAAAAGAACTCGGGTTTCTTCCGATGGACCGCCTGGTCGTCCGCTCCTGGAAGGGAGCCTCCCCAGAAGGCAAAAGGTACGTCGTTATCGAGGGGAACCGTCGCGTTGCGGCGCTGAAGTGGCTTCTTGACCTCCACGAGGCTGGGAAAGAGACGTTCAGCGAAAAACAGCTAAACAGCTTCAAAGGTTTTGAGGTTCTTCTACTTGATGACCAGTTGGCTCCCCAAACGGCTCGATGGATTCTTCCGGGTCTCCGCCATGTTTCAGGTATCAAGGAATGGGGGCCGTATCAGAAGGCGAGGATGGTCTTCGAGCTTCGCGAAACCGGCAAGACAGCACAGGAGGTAGCCCAAAGCCTGGGGCTGTCGACCCGCGAAGCCAACCAGCTCTGGCGGGCTTATCTTGCGCTGGAACAAATGGGACAGGATGAGGAATACGGCGAGTATGCCGAGCCTCGGCTCTACAGCTACTTCGAGGAGGTCTTCAAACGTCCCAATGTTCGCGAGTGGCTCGGTTGGGATGACGAGCAGCAAAAGTTCACGGAGGACACAAAGTTGCGAGAGTTTTATGGGTGGATGAAAGGTGAAAAGACTGACGACGGGGAGCTCGGGCAACCCAAGCTGCCCGAAGCGAGAAGTATCCGGGAACTTAGCCGGGTGCTAGAGGATCCGAAGGGCCTGGCCGTTTTCCGCTCGAGTGACGGCGACTTGCCTCGCGCGCTAGCCCGCGTCGAGGCCGACCATCAGATCGAGTTTGCGCCGACAGTCCTGATGTGCGAAACAATCCTCGGATCCCTTTCACCCGATAGGCTTCGTCGCATGACGGCGAGTGACATTGGAACTTTAAAGGCGCTACGTACGAGAATCGATCAACTTTTAGAGGACAGAGCAAGGCTGGGGGGAGGCGCGAGTGGCCAAGTTCAACCCTGACGTTCTGGCCCAGTGGATCGAGCGGGACTGCCTGCAGCCCAATTTCCAGGCTCTTCGTGATCTTCTGGTAAGCTGTGTTCGTCACCGCATCAGCAAATACTCCGACGAGCCGGTCGCAGAACTGGCGGAAGAAATGAGTCCCTCGGTTAGTCTCGCGCTGGAAAGGCGGAAGGCGGAATACATACAGGACGCAGTTAACCCGCCCTTTGAAGTATCGGTTGAGGACGAGGACTTCTATTACAAGGCACTGCCCCGACCAGAAGTCGGGCTGTTGAACCAGCTCAGGATTTGTTCCCCTCGTGCCTTCGAAGTCTTTTGCAAGATGATCCTGTCGGGACTCAAGGCCGATGCTGTAGTCGAAGGAGGACCACATGATGGGGGCATTGACTTCTACGCCATCGGATTCTCCCCAGGGGCACAAGTGAATCCAGCACCGCCAACTTCGAAAACAGTTGTGATCGGGCAGTCCAAACGGTATTCGGCCACAAATGATGTTGGGGAGGTGGATCTAAGGTCGTTCATCGGGGGCACAGTCAGAAAAGCCGAAGAACTTCGGCGGAAACATCCAGACGGATTTGGACTGCTGACGCCCGTTCTCCTCGCATTTTGGACAACAGGCGACTTCACACCACAGGCAAGACAATATGCTCGAGACCTTGGGATCTGGCACCTCAATGGCATTGCCCTCGCGCAACTGGCGACACGAATCGGCCTCACCGTGACTGATATCCGCAAAGCAGAGTCAGAGGCCGCGCAAGTTCATAGACTGGAACCTTCGTAACAGCGCGGGCCTTCTGATGTCGAGGCACGGACACGGACTGCCGGTCCCCGGCCACAGATCCCGGCGCGCGGTTTGCTCACACCGGATGGGCGCTGGTTGCTGGTGGGCCTGCCCCGAGCCAGGCAGTTGGCGGTCGTTGACTTGGACTTGCCGAAGGTCGTTCGCACACTCGAGGTGCCGCCGGCGCCGCAGGAAGTGCTGGTCCAGCCCGATGGCGCAACGACCTACTTCTCCTGCGATGCCGCCGGCCAAGTGGCCGTCGTTCACTTGAGAAACTGGGGAGTCGAGAAGCTAATTGCCGCCGACGCCGGGGCTGATGGCCTGGCCTGGGCCAAGGCGGATTGAGGAGCGCGAGTCTTCGGAACACGGGCCGAAGCTGGCTGCTCCGGGGGATAAATCTCTCAGGGCGGCAACCTCTCGGACTCTCCGTTTACAAGCCACGACCGCTCCTGCAGGCCCGGTGCCCTCACCGGGCGAGCCACGCTCACCCAATTTCCACGCAAAGCCAGAACTCCCTCTGGGCGTCAGGCTGCCTGAGCCCAAAGGCCCCGCGACTCGGGTTCAAGGCAAGCTCGCCGCATCAGCCGGCGTGAAGAGTGTGTATTCCTGGTCGAAATGTTCACGCAACGTCCGCGGCGCCGGGGCGCCGGGCGGGGGCGGCTCCGATCGAGGCACAATGAGCACCTGGATGGCCTGCCACTCGAGGAGTTGCTTATAGCCCGGACGGAGCGCGGAAACCACCACGGTCTTGACGCCGGCTTTTTTCAGCGCCTCCAATTCCGGTGCGGCTAATTGGGGGAAACCAAAGAACGACACCACAGCGGCCAAGTCTGGATGGCTTTCGAGCGCCTTGAGAAACTGTTCGGCCGGCAGGCCGCCGCCGGTGCCCCTCATCAGCACTGGGGACACCGGAATTGTTTCGGTCACCAAAGTTAGGCCCGCGTGTTTCTTCAACGTCTGTTGGAAGGCGTCCAACTCGGCCTGGACCCACGGATTCTTGACGTTGCCGGTGTCCCGAACGAAGACCATCACCCGGCCTTGGCCCCCTGCCAGCTTGGCCGTTTCTTCCGCCGTCACCGCACCCAGGACCTCGTAGGTATTGTTGAGATCGACCTTTGGCCCGGGCACGCCGCAACCCAAACAGAGGCAAACCGCCGCCACGCCAACGGCCAGGCTCCCGACCGCCATATCTCTGGTTCGCTTGTTCATTCACCTCGCGCCGGCGCGCTGCAGGGGGTCCCAGTATCGCGAGTTGATCAGCGCCTTGGTACTCCCATCGGCCGGGTTGGCCGGGGGATTGATCATGGCGCTCTTGCGGGACTCAGCGTGCGCGTCATTGAACCCCACCACGCCCTCGCCGAGGTGACGCGCCGGCTCGATGCCCTCGTAAGTCGGAAACGAACTGAACTCCACGACGCTCGGGATCATGCAGGACGACTCCCACCAGAGGCTGGAGCTCCAAACCGCAGGGCTCCCGTACGGGTGCTTGTCACCGTTGACCAGGTTCTCCGAGGGGCGGAGAACTGAACTCCGCTTGAAGGAGGTGGGTATGTTGAAAGTGACCCCGCCCACGACGAGGGTTTGAGCATCGTAGGGATGGTGGCCCAGGAAGAAGCCATTGTAGCCGTAGCCGACCAGGTTACAGTCGAACGCCCATTGCCAGAGGGTCCCATTGTCCAGGCGCTTGCCTTTGATGGCGGGGTCTCGGAACAGGTTCGTCCAGCCGACCGTACTGTAGCTGACAAGGCTGGTGCCCCACCAATTGGTCAGCGAGATAGTGGCGTCGGCGTTATTGACATTCCCGTTGCGGTGTGCGGGAAAGGTGTCGAGGTTGTCCGTAGTATAGAACTGCATGAGCAGGCCGATCTGCTTGAGATTGTTCAGACAAGAGGTGCGCAACGCCTTGGCCTTGGCGTTGGAAAGCGCCGGCAAGAGCATCGCAGCGAGAATCGCGATGATCGCGATCACCACCAGCAATTCGATCAGGGTGAATGCGCGGCCGCGCACCCTGTAATTGGCCGCTTGAGGAGATGGAGTGTTCATCATGTTGTTCCGAGTGAGATCACTTGTTTTGAATCATGCAGACAAAGCAGAGTATTCCATTTCGCGTTGAATAGCAATCGGCGTCTTGCCCTTCACTCCGGGTCGAGCTTTATGTAGTCCAAGCCAGCCATGTAACTCGGGATCGCTTTGGGGTTGGCTCCGACGATCTCGAGGGTGAGCTTGTGTTGCCCGGCGGCCAGATCGCGCCTGCCGAGGGCCAACGCGCCGGTGGGCACAACCGAGCCATGGTAAAGGTCGATCGGTTCGCCGAGTTTTTGGCCGTCGAGATAGGGCTGGACGATGCCGTAGTCCGGCGCTCTGGTCAGTTGCAGGCTCACTCGGAACCGGCCAGTTTTGCCGATCGGGAGGGCCAAGTCGAGCTTGTCGCCGGGCTTGGCGCCCGTCCACCACAGATGCGCGTCGTTGCTCCACTGGCCGGCGAAGCCGGTCATGTCCTGCTCCTGCGCATCGCCGCCGGTCTTGGCCAGGACCCTGAGGCGCTCGCCTTCCAGGACGCCCGGGACCTTGTAAACCTGGATTCCAGTCCAGTATCCGACCCGCTCCCGCAACGGCGCTGCGGGATAGGGGTCTTTGCCACCGGGCGCCTGGTACCAATAGGCCACGGCGGCATAGAGAGTGGGCCGCTGGTTGGGATAGTATTTTTCGATGCAGCCTTCGAAGGACTTTTGGAACGGTACGGAGTCGGTGATGTGCCAGCGGTTGACGGAGACATGGCCCTTGTTGTTGCCGTCGTTGCGGGTCTGGTCGTGGAAGGCGTTTTGGAAGACTGCAGGATCGCACCAGGCATAGCCAAAATAGTCCTCCGAACCGGTGCCGAAGGTCGAGGGAAACTTCTCGCCGTCGACAAAGAATTTCTCGTCGCCCTCGCCCCACCATCCGCCGCGCGGGTTCCAGATGTGGAGCATGACGCCGACAAAACGGCCCGGGCCTTCGGTTTTGAGAATGGGCCAATCGATCCGGCGCTCCGGCTCGGCGGGCAGCAGGGCATCCCGATGCCACTTGGCGTGGAAGCGGGCGAACCGGGAAAGATCGCCCTGGAGCGGCCGGGTGGCGACTTGGTATTCGAGCTTGAGCGGGAGCCGGCCCTCCTGCTTGAAGGTGAGCTCCGCGCTTTTGGCAAAGGGCATGAACCAGTTGCAGTACCACCAACCGTCTTCCGTCAGGCCCAGCGGCAGGGAGCGGTAAGGATTGGCGCCGGGGGCGGTGCCAAAGAAGTCGCCCAGCGGCGCCCAGACGCTCGGTTCCGACTCTCCATCCCAGCGGAGCTGGAGGGTGACCGAGCGCAAGGCCTCGATGTTGCCGGGAGCAGGGGGCAGTTGAACCTTCACGCGGATGGCAGTGATCGCCGCCGGACCATCGCACCGTACGCTCTCGGTGGCCACGTCTCCCTCGAGACTGGCGCTCTTGCTGTTGACTGAGCCGCCAGCGTCCGAAGGCGGCCCGCACGCGCTCAGCAGGCGGTTGGCCTCATCCAGCGCCGCGTCTTCCTCGGGGACAAGTTCCCGCTTGAAGGTGGGCACCGTAGTGCCTTCGGGGAAGGTCGAGTAGGTAAAATGGTAGTACAGGCCCCAACCCGGGTCGGCGACGACCTTGCAGGATTTCTGGTAAGGGATGGGGGTGTAGTTGTTCCAGCCGCGGGCGACAGTGTGGACCAGGGCGGGACGAGTGAACGGGGCGTGCTTACGGTCAAAGTACCCCACAAAGGGGAGATCCACCGCCGGCTCGGCCGCGCCGTCGAGGTAGATGCGGACGTGGCCGTCGCGGGGGTCGGCGGACCAGGTGCGCCAGATGCACCCGGGGCCGCGCATTTCCGCCAGAACGAGTTGGCTGCCCTCCTTGCGGATGATGCCGTCGCCATCGCCGTTGGCGTCCCAGTCAACATACTTTCCCGTGGCCTCGTCGTAACGGCTCTTGCGGTCGTAGCTGGACCACTGGGCGCATTGCTCACCGGGCGCAGGCAAGGTGGCCAGACGCTCCAGGTCCGCCAGGCGTTGGACCAGGTTGACATAAGAGAACCGGGGCTCGGCTGCCGCGGCCGGCGCCGAAGCGGCCATCGAGCAGACAATCACGATGAGCCCGATGGCCACCAGCAGTTCGAGCGGAGTGAATGCCGACCCCTTTCTTGGACGGCCGCTGCGCTGCGATTTGGAGATCAT
>Ga0187889_10000811_pt1 | contig 36046 bp, 30 predicted proteins | sample June2016WEW_7_10_2_FD_132992 | JGI IMG/M metagenome (GOLD analysis project Ga0187889, IMG submission 132992) | Peatland microbial communities from SPRUCE experiment site at the Marcell Experimental Forest, Minnesota, USA - June2016WEW_7_100 | ecosystem: Environmental > Terrestrial > Soil >... | reverse complement strand
CTGCCAGGTCGTCGAGCAACTCGGCTACCTCGGCAGAGACGTCCACCACCGGCTTGCCGGCGACCTGCTCACCCAGGGGGATGGACCAAGACTCGAAAGGTGCGTAGTCCCCTGGTGTTCCGACCGCCTTTATCATGGCCCAACACTCGTCCACCAGGGCGGAATCGAACTCCACTACCCACATGTCGAAGTCGGGAGAGAAGTTGCCCATAACGTGGGGCACTCCGGGCAGAACCCAGCACAGTTGGCCGGAGCGGACGACCTGGGTCTGCGTCGCCACGCAGAGCGTCGCGCTGCCCCGCCGGATGAGCAGACACTCGAGCTGGCCGTGGAAGTGGGGCGGCCGGATATAGCCCCGGTCGAACGGCCACACCGCGCCTTCGCGAAGCGAGTCGTATATCAATTCCTGCAGCACCACCTGCATGCCTATTTCCCTTCGCTGGAGCATAGTCCGAACAAGCGCCATCTTACTTCGCCGAATCGCACCTGCCCAAAATGCCCATAACTGGTCCAGATCGGATCGTCAAGCGCTCCCGGAGGGCCGTTGACTTGTGGAGCCAGCCGACGTGCACCGTCGCGAGACGTCCAATCCAACTAGCTCCACAGGGAAAATCGGCGAAAACATGGCCGAGAGCGTCGAGGATCTTCGCGTTTCTTGGGATCTCTTTCCGTGTCCTCTTGGAGACCATGGCATAGACGTTCATCGTTTGCGAATGATCTCCCAATTGGCGCCCGCTCGAAAGCGAGGTGTTACCAGGCGTCTGAGGCTGCCATCGACAAGGTCGGGGCAGAAATCATGGTCAGCCATACCCCCCCCTCGACAGATCCGGACAGGCGGCATTACCGCATCCCGCTCTTGCCTCGGGCGGTGACGGCAAATCGCACGAGGGGATAGGGATGGCAGACGCGGGGGCATGGCAGCCAGGGCGACTTCTTCATTCCTTTTCAACTTGCCGGTTTGACCGGCGCACGGAGAACCCATGAATCGCGTATTTCCTCTAGTGGTGACAGTAGGGCTGCTGTTCAATTGCAGCCAGAGCAGCACGACGGTGCCACAGAGCGGTGGAACGACCGCCAGCGGCGGGAGCACCAGTGGCGGTCATGGTGGAGGAACGGAAGGACCGGGGGCGGGAGGATCGAGCGTCTTGTCCGCCGGGGGAGCCGGCAGTCGTGCTCAGTCCGAGGGAGGTACTCTGGCACGCGGTGGAGTCTTGGCAGCGGGCGGCAATGGGAGCGGCGGGGCAGGCGGTGTGGTCGCCGCGGGCGGTCGCGGGGGGAGCGGCGGTTCTGCGGGCGGCAGTGGTGCCGGGGTAGCTCCCGACAGTGGCGGACAGATAGGCTCTGACGGAGGTACGAGCAGCCCCGATGGCGGACAGGCCATTGCTCCCCGCCTTATCCAAAACTTCAACCAGTCGTGGAAGTTCCAGCGAGCCGATGTCTCGGGGGCAGAGGCGACCACCTTCGACGATTCCTCGTGGGGCAGCGTCGGCCTGCCACACTCGTTCGGTCTGCCGTACTTCATGTCGTCTTCGTTCTACGTGGGCTACGGCTGGTACAGGAAACACTTCACCGTCCCGTCGTCCTGGACGGGCAAGAGCGTGTCTCTCGAGTTCCAGGCAGCGTTCGATCAAGCGCAGATCTACGTCAATGGCACGCAGGTCGGCCAACACATCGGCGGCTACAACGGATTCTCGATCGACATCACCTCCGCCATCAACACGGGCGACAACGTGGTGGCGGTTCGGTTGAACAACAACTGGAATGCGCAAATCCCACCCCTAACGGGCGATTACACCTTCCAGGGTGGGCTGTATCGAGACGTGAATCTCGTCGTCATCGACCCGCTGCACGTCACCTGGTACGGCACCTGGGTCACGACGCCGACACTCGCGACGAATTCCGGCTCGTCCAGCGCCGTGGAGATCAAGACCGAGGTGCAGAACAATCGCTCGGCCGCCGTCAACGCTACGCTGAAGACTGACATCGTGGACAACGGCGGCACGGTAGTCGCTACCGTTTCGTCCGAGCAGCAGATCGCCGCGGGGGCGACAGTGACGTTCGACCAGACGACACCCGCAGTCAGCAACCCATCGCTTTGGCACCCCGACCATCCGACCATGTACCAGGCGCTTTCCTACCTTTCCGACGACACCGGGATCGTGGACAACTTCACTACGCCATTCGGTTTCCGCTGGTTCACCTGGTCGGCGGAGCAAGGCTTCTCGCTGAACGGCTCGCACTACTGGATCCAAGGCGGGAACGTCCACCAGGATCACGCGGGCTGGGCGAACGGCGTGGCCGATTCGGCGCTTTATCGCGACGTCAAGATGGTCAAAGACGCGGGGCTCAACTTCATCCGCGGCTCGCACTATCCGAAAGCGCCGGCGTTCGCGGATGCCTGCGACCAGCTCGGAGTCCTGCTCTGGTCGGAGAATTGCTTCTGGGGTGGGGACGGCGGTTCGGGGGGATGGCCCTATAACGGCGCCTACCCGAGCACTTCTGCCGACTATGACGCGTTCGACACCAACGTTCTCGCCAGCCTCACGGACATGATCCGCATCCATCGCAATCACCCGAGCATCATCGCGTGGAGCATGGGCAACGAGGACTTCTTCACCGGGGGCCCGGCGGACAGGGTGATTGCGCTGCTCAAGAGCGAGGTCGCCTTGACCCACCAGCTCGATCCTGCGCCGACGGGACGGCCCGCGGCCATCGGCGGTGCGCAGTCGGCTATCGGCGGCACGCAACCAGACACGCTTGGGGATGTGGCCGGCTTCAACGGTGACGGCACGGGGTACAATGACCCCGGCATGCCCAATCTGGTGTCGGAATACGGCAGCACGGTGAGCGCGACTCGGCCGGGCGCCTATGATCCGGGCTGGGGGAATCTCGCGGTTACGAACAACATGCCCACCCAATACGCGTGGCGTAGCGGAGCCTCCAAATGGTGCATCTTCGATTACGCCAGCCAAATGGGCGGCACGTACGAGACCACGGGTATCGTCGACTTCTTCCGCATACCGAAGCGCGCATACTACTGGTATCGCAACACGTATGCGAAGGTGGCGCCGCCGACCTGGCCGACATCGGGTACGCCGGCGGGGCTGCAGCTCACGTCGAGCACCACGGCGCTCTCGGAGGTGGACGGCACGCAGGACGCGTGGCTACTGGTCACCGTCGTGGACTCGAGCGGAAACCCGATCAGCAACAACGTTACGGTGACGCTGACGGTCACCTCCGGGCCGGGCGAGTTCCCGACCGGGCCGAGCATCACGTTCACCCCGCCGGGCAGCGGTTCGTCATCGGACATTGCGATCCTAGACGGCCAGGCAGCGACCGAATTCCGAACCTACTACTCGGGCACCAGCGTCATCACGGCCACCTCGACGGGGCTTACCTCCGCCAGCGTGACCATAACCTCGCAGGGCAGCCCTGCCTGGGTCGAAGGAGTTACGCCTGCGGTGAAGCCGCGCCCCTACAATCCTACTCCCTGATCTAATACGGTAACGGGTCGCACTCTGCTAGCGGTGCCAGCAACGGCTCGTGGCCGGTTCCCACTCCGGCTCCTGAGAATAGCAATCCCTATCCCGATCCGCGTGCGGGAAACAATCGCGATCCGGGCACAGGCAGCAACGGGCGCAAAGCCGAGTTCGAGCTACCCGCATCAACAATTGGGCAGTTGGTCGCTAATGCCCTCGCCGTCAAAGTCGCCACTGACAGGACCCTGGCCGTGGTGCATGACCATGGGCGGTCTCGACGCAGCTGTGTGCGCAGACATTCCGCACTTTCGTGTACGCACCATCGACGCCCCTAATATCATTGGGCTTTCGGCTGGCCTGGTGAGTCAGGGCGGGTGATCCTTTGGTGATGCTGGACACCCCCACGGCCACGCCCTGGACACGCTGCACATATGACCATCGCCTTCGCGCCAGGTGGTCAGGTCAGGCACCAGTTGCCTGCCCAAGGACATCAGGATCCCGCGCTCCACCGTTTCCACTTGGCGGCGCCGTGGTTCTCGTCCGGTCGTCACCATGGAGCCCTTGGAGCTGGACCGCCAGCAGCTGGTCGATACCATCGCGAAGCTTGAACTGCAAAAGCGCATCCTCGCGGCCGTTGTCCGAGTTCTCCTGGCCATGCTCCGCGCCTCCGGTTTCACCCTCGCTGGCGAGCGCCTCCCCGAAGGTGACGCGAAGTCCGGGATCCTCCGCGCCATCACCAGTGCCACACTCTACCCTCCGCTCGCCGTGATCTTGCGGATCGTCCGCCTCGAACCCGGGCGATACCACGCATGGAACAGCCGCGCCTCCAGCCTCGCCTGCGGTTTGGACGACCGGTCCTCCTGCCCGCGAACAAGCCCGAGTCAACTAACACCGACCGAGGTAGCCGACATGAAAGACATGGTGCTCTCGCCCGAGAAGCGCCACATGTCTCTGCGCATCCTGGCCATGCACGCCCAGCGCATCGGCAAGGTCTTCGCCTCGGCCACCACCTGGGGCAAGCTCGTCCGCGAGCGCGGTTGGCCGCGACCGCGCAAGCGCATTCATCCGTTCATCCGCGCAAACCTACCGTCGGCGTGCGTGCATCGGCAGCCAACGAGATATGGCATATCGATGTGAGTGTACTGAAATTGCTCGACGGCACGAAGGCAAACGTGCTCGCCATTATCGACAACTATTCGAGGAAGATTCTCGCGTGGACGGTGGCCGAGCGGCTCGATCCCACCGCAACCTGCCAGCTGCTTCTCGCCGCTGGCAAGCACATGGTATTCGCAGGGTTGCCGCGTCTGTTCGCTGACTCCGGCATCGAGAACATCAACGGCGCGGTGGACGACACCCTGTTCAGCGCCTGCCTGGAGCGCGTCCTCGCACAGGTCGAGGTTGCCTATTCCAACTCAATGATCGAGGCATTCTGGCGATCCCTGAAGCACCAATGGCTTTACCTCAACGCCCTCGACTCGATTGAGAGGCTCCGATCTCTCGTAAAGTTCTTCGTCGAGGAGTACAACACCCGGATGCCACATTCGGCCTTCGCCGGCCAGACCCCCGACGAGATGTACTTCGGCACGGGGGTCGACCTGCCGGCGCAACTGGCGGCGGCCCGGAGCAAGGCACGAGGGGAGCGCCTTGCAGCGAACAGGGCGATGTGGCTACGCTCTCCCATGGTGTAAGGGTGGAATGAAATCGCCCTTGCTCACACGCGTCGCAGATTGGATTCGAGATGTCGCTCGACGAACCTTCACGCAGCACTTGGCCAAGGTCGCGAGCGATGGAACCGTTCAGCACATTGTCTACTTCCTCTATCCGGAGCTTCAGACCATCCCTGGTGTGGCCGCCTTGCGGCCGGGCGTGCAGCAAGCGTGCAAGGATAGCCTTACCCCGTGCGACTTTCTCGATCTCCAGCCCCTGTGGGCCCCCGAATACACCGCCGCCGATGGCATCGATGCCTCGGACGCTGGCGCCAGCCTGATAGCGAACCAGATCTGGACCATCATGCAACGGAACTGCATCGCCCAGTGAGGGCCGCTCGAATCCGCGCGCGACCAGGCCGCGACCAGGGTGGATACGACGTTCAAGAGCCATTTTTCCTTCAGTTAAGCGAATGGGAACCGCACCAGACGTCCGATAAGCCTCATTACGTTAACTAGACGAGCCACAGCCCCGTGATCCGCGAAAACCCCATACACACGGGGAATCCTGAGCATTCTGGCCGGCGGAGTAGGATAGCGGACCCACGCGCCCTCTCTCGTGTCCCTTCTGGTCTGATTCCTCCGGGCGGCCATCACGTCGCGTCGTTCTCTAGCCCTCGAGAACCTCGCTGGCAACAGCTCGCAGCCTACATCCGAGCCGGAAGCGAGCCGGCGGCCATGCGCCCGACGTGGCCGCTCTCGCCCGCGATAATGGCCTTGGTCGTGCGCATCCACCCGGGATCGACATCCCTAGGGCGCACGGATGTGAGGTTGGCAAAGGGCCGAGGCCCACGTCAGGCCTTCCAATTTTCGACGGTGAGACCAGGGATCGTGCCGTCGAGCAAGGAGCCGTCATTCGTCACCAGCGTGGCGGCTAGGTCCAGTGCTGTAGCGGCGATCATGAGGTCAAGGTCCGTCTTGTTGATGCCCTTGGCACGCAGGCCAGCCTTCAGGCGCCCGAATTGCCCGGCACCTCCCAGGCTCAGAGGCACTACCCCGATCTGTTCAAGCTCCTTTTCCAGGTGACGACGATTCGCCTCTGGCCGCGAGGACCTCTCCACTCCATAGAGAAGCTCTGCCACGGCCACGATGCTTGTCACCACACGCCCGGAGCGGCCCGCCTCATTGGCCCGTGCACGAACACTAGGCTCACCGTTTAAGATGTAGACCAGCGTGTTAGTATCGAGCAGCCAGGTCACAGACCCTCTGGCGGCTCGGCGCTGCCACCTGCATCCCGACCTTCACGCAGAATTCGGATCAGCTCCTCCGTGGTCTCGCCTTCCCAGGGTCCCGCCGCCGCCATGCGATCACCTAAACCAGGCGTTGGTTCCTCGGGGTGAGCACTGACCACCCGCAGCTCCACGTCCAGCTCATCCAGACGGGCGCGCACCGGGAGCGACGGATCGTGCCTCAGCTTCACCAGCGCTTCTTCGAGCGCCTTTGGAATTTGCATTTGTGCTGTGGCCATCCGAACCTTCGTCGAGCCTAGCACGAAGACACCCCCTTCTGCGGGGATGCTAATCAGGAAGGCTCCTAACATAGCGCTGCGATGCGCTGAAATGCCCGGCCACCCGGCCAACACCCATCCTGGAATGGAGTTCCTCTTGGGTAGCGTGGAGGCTGCGCTGCAGGTGCTGCGCCTCGACTGACCGACTATCACTAGGGGAGATGACATGATTCCAAGCAACCGACAGCAACCCATCCAGGGTAGGTTATGCGCGATGAGCTCCTTGCAGAACTGGGCATCCCCGAGACCGAACGCGCCGCCAAGCTGGGTATTCCTGTACCGCGTATTAAGGAGGTCGCAAACGGCAAACGCGGCATCACGCCCGCCACGGCATGGCTCTTCGCAGGCGCCTTTGTGACCACCCCAGAGTTCTGGATGAACCTGCAAACCGTCCACGATCTGTCACGGAACCGGCCTGACCGGACTGCTGCTCGGCTCAGAGGCGGCCGGCCACAAGCACACGCAAGCTGGCCAAGCTGCCGCGCCACCGACGTGCTTCCGCAGCATGATGGACGCTAGTTTGCCCGCTTGACCACACGCCCGAGCATTCAAGAATGGCACCTGATCGCGAGGCTGCACGGCTTCTACGGTGCCCGTCGCATTTTCGCGGATCACGCTGCGCCATCCTGCGCCATCGACCCAAAATCCAATGATTTCAAGCCGCAGCCGACCGCGGCTGCATCACGCTACCGTTCGAACACGTCAAGTTCCTTTCTCACGTCGTCTATCCCTTCGAGGCAGAGGCGGTCGATAAGGTCGAGCGCCCGCCGCGTCCACGCGTCCTCGTCCTCCCGGTGCTGGTGGTACGTCCGGAACACGAGCCGCGTGACCGTGTACGCATCGCCCATGCGGCTCGTTCGCACGTCACGAGCCCCATCGCTGAATCGGTCGAGGAACTTCTCGCACACGACACGTGTCCGCCTGGTAGCGGCATGGAGGCATCTTCGCGGATCTTGGCGGTTTTGCGAGGATCTCCCCTTCCCGTAAGAGTGCTCTGGGCAGGCGACGAACCAGACGACTAGTCGCAGCATGCGGTGGTAGTCGGCTAGCTGGGACGGAGACCCTATCAATGGCGGTCCAGGGCAACCACGTTCGGCTCCTCGCTACCCCCGCCCTGCCCCTCCCCAGCCTCCCGAATCTCCGCCAGCAACTCTAACGCCCTGTGCATATCCCCGTTCCGTACGGCATTCGCCGCGAGAATCGCGAGTTTTGCTACTTTGCTACCATCTCGCTTCGTGAAAGCTTGCTTCGGTTCCGCCGCTGGTGAATTCTCCGTCGGAGACTCGGAATCTTCGTGATCTTTCGTGCGCTTTGATACCGATTCGAATCCCGTTGGAGTCGCACCTTAACTAAGCGAGACTATTAGGTTTTTCTTCTTCCGTTGGCCTTTGCTGCCATCCTGCTGCCACGGACGTGGGCGCTTCTAGCGCCGCGATGAGATTCGCCCCACGCTAGTCGGAAGCTTCTCGTGACACGGCGGCGCGGCGCCGGCCGGTTCGGGCAGACCTGTGTCTCTACCCTTCGCTGCCGAACTACGTGCACCTGCGGTATGCCCTATGGCGACACTGGTAGCCCGGTCTGGCTGTGCGATGCTCCACCCTGTATACCGTAGTGCGCGGGCGGTGCCCCAGATGAGAGTTTCGCGTCGTTCGCAGACCAGCCCGGCAGCTAGATAAGTTGTGGGATCGCGATGGGTATGGGGCCAGCCTGCATGCTGCAATGCCACCAATCCGGCATCACGACTCTACGCGATGTCCCTTTGGCGACCACGTCGCCGCAACGGCATGTACGGCGGTGCTCCGAGAGAGGGATCTTCTCGTAGTCCAGTGGATCTGTCCGAGAACGAATGCAGAACCTGCGTACACGGCACAAATGAATACCAAGACGTAGGCCGCCTTCCGTGAGCGACGCACGATTGTCATCCAAAGTGCCGGCATGGTCGCCGTCGCGGTGACGGCTTCGGCGAAGGCTGTCCAAGCGTAGACGTTGGGATTTGAGTACTTCCACCCTCCGTGACCCATCATCGACTTGGAGCCGAAGTGGTAGCTGGCGATGTGGGCCACGTTTCGCCTGACGATGATCGGCCACCATTCGGTGAGCATCAAAACGGCAAATAGCGCTGCGACCATCATGAGGGCAACCGCGAGAGCTACCCTTGAAAATGCAGCCTTGTCCGCTGATGACATCGTCGTCCGCCGCGTGTGAGGCGACTCTAGCCCCGGTGTCCCGGTCAGTCTATTGCCCTACGGCCAAAGGTCATCTTCGGTCGGTGCACACCGGGAACGTGGCACGTAGCTTCAATAAGCTTAGCAACCCCGGAAACGCCGCGGAGAGATATCCGGTATCGCACGCACACGAGGGCTAAATCTCGGCGGCGAAAATGGGCTGGCGGTGGTAGGGCCCGTCCCAGCCCGAATGTCTGTTGGTCTCCCGGGAGCCCGTCGCTACGCTATGGCGTCCTTGGCTGCCTTGACTGGGCGGCCCTTGATGACCTTACGAGCTGGCTTGGCCTTGAAAACCGTGGGCTCCTTCGTGAAGGGGTTGATACCTTTGCGCGCCTTGGTGGCAGGCTTCTTGACCACGACCATGCGAATCAGGCCAGGAACGACGAACAGCCCGTTCTTCTTCAGCTCGGCATGCCCGATGGTGCCGACCGCTTCGATGACGCCTTTGACATCCTTGCGGGTGAGCTTGCCATCGAACTGGTCGGCGATCTTCTGGATTAGGTTGGACTTGGACAGGGGGCCTTTGGGCATCTTGATTTCCTCTCGTTGGTGATTCTTGGGTAACTCGGCCGGGAAATGCCGGTGGAGGGACGAGCATACTCGAAGCCTGGCGGGACGAAGAGGGTGATCTTGACTGCCGGTCTTTCCCACATTCCACCTACATTCTCCTACGCCTATCGCCGTCTGGATAGCTAGCGCCACCAAGGGTGCAGCTAGTCCGCACCGGCTTGTGGAGCCCTTCCGTGGTTTCGGGTTGTCGAAGAACGAACACGTTCCACCACTCGCGCGTGCCTCTTCCCGGGGAAACCTGCCCGACTACACAGGCATGCAGATTGCCTCTCAGCGCTACATGCAACGGAGCTGGAAGTGCATTTTCGTAGCTCGCGTGGTGGCCATGCTCGTGATCTCGGGCGAAGCGCAGGCGGCGGACATCGAGCCTGGCGATGGACGCTTTACGCCCTACACTCCAGCAGCCACAGTTTCACCCCAGCCACCCGCGCCCGTTCCCGGGTCGCAAGCGTGGCCGCAGCGCTCGCCCGCACTCAAGCTAGACGATAGCGAACCCCAGTTCCACTGGTACGGCTACCAAATCCTGATCTCTGATGCCGTTACGTCAGCCCTTTTGCTCGTCGCACTCAAGGAAGGCAGTGTCAAGCCACTCTACCCTGCCGCCGTTACGTGGCTGCTGGTTCCACCCATCATCCACTCTGTGAACGGCCAGACCCGGAACATGCCCAAGAGCTTCCTGATCCGACTTTTGCTGCCTTCCTTCGCTGGTTTCCTTGGCTTCGTGATTGGCATCACAGCGCAAAGCTACGGCTCCAGTGGAGAGCCTTCCGTGATACCTGCCGAATTCATATTCGGCGGACTCGGCGTAGTTCTTGGTGCCATCGCGGCCTCCGTCATCGACACCAGCCACTATGCCTATGAGCCGATCAAATCGCCAGCCCCCATTTCCATGGCCGTTCTTCCCAACCAACACGGCGCAACGCTCTCGCTGGCGGCAACGTTTTAGTTCTCTGTCCTCGCTGCAATTACATCCAGTAGTCTGGGCTTGCCGACCAGAGCATCGGTGCACGGACAGCAGCCACACGATTTTCTAGCACAACAGTGCAAGCCCACCCAGTGTTTCGCTCGACGGCGACCTTGCAGATGATTCCCGGCACAGCGCAGTCGTAATACCGGCCGATACGGCGGGCGAGCGTACTCAAGGCCTGGGAATGCAAGGAGTGCAATCGGCAAGCCCCACGCCCACCCAAGCGCCTCCATCAGGGGAGCCGGCTATACCGGAAGCCCGTCCCCTTCGCCATCTTCACCGCCGCAGCCACGCCCTTCTCCTTGGCGACCGCCTTGAGCTTCGCCTTGTCCGCGGCAGACAGCGCTCGCAGCGCTCCCAGGTACTGGCCTTGGAGCTTCCGTGCCCGCATAACCTTCGGCGTCACCCTCCGCACCTTCTTTGCTGCCGCCTTTGGTGCCGCCACGGGTGCCACAGGTGCCGCAGCCTGCTTGGCCGGCCTACCTGGTCTGCCCTTTCGGGGCGCTCCGAAGGCACCTGCGATGGCAGCTTGGAGACGCTGGGCTACTGCCGATTCCGCGGCGGCGGTGATTTGGTTGACGAAGGTATCGACGATGGCGGTGATGTTCAGCTCGGACATGTGTTCTCCTGGGTTGTTGCCCGCGCATGCTATGGGGGATGGCCGCAATGGGCAACAAGATCGAGGCTGGTCAGTCCCAGTAGCCCGTCGTCACCCCCGTCTTCATCAGCAGGGTAACCAGCGGAGCCGAGATTGGTCAGGCCAGGGCTACATCCGTGTCAGGCTGCTATGCGGGTAGCCCGTTTCGGATGATCCGGCGTAGCTCTTCGACGGCGACGGGACCGTCCGCGGAAAGCACCAATGAAATCAGGGCGTCGGACGTCGCTGTGGTCAGGTCCGAGGCTGGCATCGAGCGATCGGTCGGAACCATCGGCGACGCCGATGCCAGACCGCCTTGCCGATGAGCGGCCCACTTGTCCGTCAGGCAATGAAGATGGCGGCATAAGCAACGAAGTTTGCAGTGTCAGCCCCTCGATGCCCGAAAAGATGGGAATTTCCCTCGGTCTTCCTTTGGCTCATCGTTTGCTGGTCCACCGACGGAAGAGAGCTGCTCCATCAATCTCCCGCTCTCCGACCAGGAGGACTCCCATGACTCGTAGCTCCTCATCCAAGATTCACTTTTTGAGCTGGCGAACTATCCGTTGGGTTGTACTGCTGCCCGCGATACCCCTAGTCTGGTGGGCGTGCATCTCGCACCCTCTCACCCAGCCCACCCCTAATCCGCAGCTGCAGAGCAACGCCTACATCTCGGTTTCGCCAACCAGAAAGCTCGATCTGGTCTTCATGATCGATAACTCGCCTTCCATGGCGCCCAAGCAGCAAAAGCTGCAGGCCCAGTTCCCCAACCTCATCAACGCCCTCGAGGATCCCAACAACAACAACGCGCTTCCCGACCTTCAAGTCGCAATCATCGACAGCGACCTGGGTACCGACAATCAATGGACCCCCGGCGGCAGCAACTGCTCGCCCAACGCCGCCAATGGCCAGTCTGGCCTCGGTGATCAGGGTAAGTTTCGCATGATAGACCCGAGTGCGTGCGGCGTGACCGATTCGACCAATTCATGGCTCATAGCCCCGACTGGTGGCACGCCGAACTTCACCGGCCATATCGCTGACGTCTTCGCGTGCCTGGCGGGGCAGCTGGGCACCGATGGCTGCGGCGAGGAGCACCAGTTGCAGGCCTTCGAGTTTGCCCTAGCGCCCAACATTGCCATCAACCAAGCCCAGAAAACCATGATCCGGAACGATGCACTGCTCGGCCTGGTGTTCCTGACCGATGAGGACGACTGCTCGGCCTATCCCAACGACGGGATGTTCGGCCAGGTCGTATCCGGCGGCTCTACTCTGCCTAACGAGACGGCCAGCTTGCGGTGCTCGACGCGGGCCTACCAGTGCAACGGGAACAACCTGAGCGACGAAACCACTCCCGACTACCCCACGCAAAATGACTTCGAAACCCCCAATTTCACCGACTGCCTGCCCAGGACCGACTATTGCACGAGCTACTTGGACAACCCCTTGTTGGGCGCCAAATATCAATACGACACGTCAAAACCGACGACTTGCAATCCGCTCACCGACTACCGCCGGATTGCCAAGGAGCTAAAGAGCATCAAAGGTGGAAACGAAGATCAGATCCTGGTGGCTGGCATCTTCGGTTATCCGATGAGCGATGGTAGCCACGACACCATCAAGTTCGCGAAACATGCGAATGAACCGACATCAGCCGATCCCAATCCAACTCCTGCGCAGGTCTTCGACTACTGGTCTTTCTGCTATGACCCGAATCATCGGCCAGCGGCAACAACGGACGATCCAACGGGTTTCGACATCAATGCCTGGGGCTGGGGCGCCGGTCCGGGCATCCGCGAGTCTGCCTTCGTCGACCAGTTCAAGAATGGCCTCAAATTCAGCATCTGCGAGACCGACTATTCGGCTGCGATGAGCCAAATTGGTAATGCCATAGCGCCCCTGTTGCAGAATCTCTGCGTGCCTTACAAGCTGTGGAACCTCAAGCCGGGTACGACTCCGGCGGTACCAGATTGCAAGGTGAACTATCTCTTTCCGAGTGGCGAGACATCTCCTCCTCTAGTTGCATGTCCTGCCGGGGTAACGACTCAGAGCGGCAGCATCACGCAGGACTGTTGGTTCCTGGTGCAGAACTCGCCCCTGTGCCCAACGGCCCCGCTAGGTCAGTTGATCCGGACCCTCCGCACGAACGCCGAAGCCGACGCCGGGCCGCTCCCAAGCGGCACCCTGGTACAAATGGAGTGCCTATCCTGTCCTAGCGACTACAATGCCCCTGCGGATTCCCAGACGGCTATACACTGCAGCTATGACGTAGACGGTGGCGCTGGCCCGTAGATCTGAACGCTGCCCCAGTGGCCGCACGAGGCAAGGCACCGCGATAAGCGGTGGAACCGCGTTGTGCTGTCGGGGGCGAACCGATAGGCACTTCGCCGGCTGCAGAGATAGGAGGGCGGCGGATGAGGGCGCCGAACAACCCAACGCCGTGGCTGCTCTGCACGCGGCTGGTCAGTGGGTCGAGCGATACGGTGGCAGTGAAACAGCCAGCAGGCTAGAGTTCCGCCATGTTCATCGGCCATTTCGCGGTCGGGTTTGCCTGCAAGCGGCTAGCGCCGCGGGCCTCGCTAGGTGCGCTCATGGCGGCGCCGTTGTTCCTAGACCTCCTGTGGCCGCTATTCCTAATCGCAGGCCTCGAGAGCGTGCGCATCGATCCCCGCAACACAGCCTTCACCCCACTCGACCTACACGACTACCCGTACACCCACAGCCTGGCGGCCGCTCTCGTCTGGTCAGCGCTGTTCGCAGGCGCGTTCTTCGCGGTCACGAGGTACCACCGTGGTGCACTGGTGGTTGGGGCCGGCGTGTTCAGCCACTGGCTGCTCGATTTCGTCTCCCACGGTCCCGACATGCCGCTTTACCCAGGCGGCGTGACCTTGGTCGGCCTGGGCTTGTGGAACTCGCGCGTCGGGACGGTGCTCGTCGAGGTCTCGCTCTTCGCGGCCGGCCTCTGGCTCTACCTCGCCACCACGCATGCCCGTAGGCTGCGCGGCTCCATCGCCTTATGGGCGCTGGTGGCTTTGCTTGCGGCCATCTATTCGACCACCGTTTTCGGCCCGCCACCACCGAGTGTTGAAGCAATCAAGTATGTCGGCGTCACGTCGTGGCTGTTCGTGCCCTGGGCGTGGTGGATCGACCGAAACCGTACTGTCTCCATGGCTGTAGCCGACGCCGGCTCGTGACTCTACTCGTCATCCGTCCTCTGCTGATTCAGGGGACTGCCGCAACGGTGAGGCGGCGCAAGAGCGGGGAGCCGGTGGCATCATGATCAGTCGTCGAAGAGGATCGTCGAAAGCCCTGAGGCTACCGACCAGGGGCATCTGGTCGACTACCGATCGATCCGGCAACTAGCGCCACGCAACGCGACATTGGGTGCTCATAACGCATGTAGCCGGCGGCCAATGGCGGGCACGATGGCCGTGTGAAGGCCAGCCCAGCCAAAGTCACGCGGTTTTCTGCAGCTCCGCGATACTCTGGCTTAGATTACTGACGATGATTTCGATGTCGTCCCTGGATTCGAAGAGCAACTCGTACGCCCCGAGCACGTACTGCACCGGATAATCGTCGGCGGTCTGCGCAAGCATGGCGAGCTGAGTCCGATACTCCGCCAGCTGGTCATCACTCTTAGCCTCGTGTCCCTCGATTGCTTCGTGCGGCCCCGCCATGGTGTCAGCTCCGTAATGGGTATCGGCACGCTCCCCGGCAATTTAAGGGCCAACAGCGACTGGTCCACGCGGCCAGCAGAGCCCCGTGGGCAGCGGCCGAAACCCACCTTGCGCCGGTCGGCGTACAACGCGAAATCGACATGGCAAGGAAGCGTGACCAGCAGGCGAGCTTCAGCGTGGAAGGCGAACCAGATACAGCACAAATGCGCTCCCCATCTTACTGCCCTCTACGTCGTCGAGGGGGACGATCATTCGTCAGCGGGTTGAGCCAGCGCAATCCCGGGAAACGCATGAAATCCGCATCTGCCGTGTGCAGAACCGCACCGTTGCTGATGGCCGTGGCTGCGATCTGTGCATCGGTGACCAAGTTGCCCGCCGTGCCCAGCTGTTCGAGGAGGGAGAGAACGCGTTCGCAATGGTCGGGCATCGCCTCCGGAGCACGCACGACCGGCTGGCCCAGCCAAGAACGCACGTGTGAAGCTGCTTCGGCTGGGGTCAAAGGGTGGTGAAAGGCGCGAGCATTGGTACCCACGCGGACGAAGCCGAAGACCACCACCTCGGGCAGCAAAACGACTTCGTGTCCGTCGAGGCATTCCCGCCACCATCGCTTCGCCGCGACGTGGAAGGGCGAAGCGCCGTCGTAGGCATAGAGCAGAAGGTTGACGTCGGGAAGGATCATCGGCCGGATGCCGTTGGCACCTTGGCAAGGGTAGTGTCAACCTCGAGCTCGTCGGCCAACTTGTTTAGGCTTGTCGGGTCGATGCCCGCCCGCAACCCCATCGGCCGTGCCTTTACCTCAAACCGTACCCTCCTTGTGGCCACCTGTTTTTCGCCAAGAGCGGTGCGAATCGCGTCGTTCAGCGTGCGCTTGAAAGACGTGCGACGGCGGTGCATCGCGCTGCGCAGCAGCCGCTCAGCGTCGGCGTCAAGTGTTACGGTAGTTCTCATGTTGACAGCTTGATGCGGTCAAACTGTGCTGTCAATATGCTGAGCTACGCGGCTGCAGCTCTCGGCAAAGGTCCTAATCGAACCTGGAACCCCGATCGAGCTCGCATCATGGAGTGTGCCGAGCAAGCCCAGCATCGGGCAGGGGCCTTGCGCCTACCGCGGCGGCATCAGGCGCGTTGGGGAAGAAATGCAAATCCGACCGCGACGACGATCAGCCCCAAAGCCACGAGGTAGTTCCAGCGTGGCGTTTCCCCGAGCCATAGGGCAGAGAAGGCCATGAACACCAGCACGGTGATGATTTCTTGTATGATTTTGAGCTGGTACGCGCTGAATTGGCCGTACCCCCAACGATTCGCCGGCACCTGCAGGCAATACTCGAAGAAGGCGATACACCAGCTGACAAGCACGGCCTTCCAGAGCGGAACACCCTTGAAGCGCAAGTGACCATACCAGGCCGTGGTCATGAAAATGTTGCTCGCCAGAAGGAGGCCTATCGTTCGCATGCTTGGGTCCTAGCAGGCATGCAGAGGGCAAGGCAAAGGCGCCCTGCTCCGCTGAAGTTTTGGAGCCTAGCCCAGCACCGGTGACGCCGTCTCTCGCGCTTGGCCAGCTGGGCCGCTGCTACCTCCACCGCCGCAGACCGTGATCACGGGCGGCTGAATGCGCTCCCCTTTACCGGCAGCTGCCGCTTCGCCGAAGCCGCGCCTGCCTCCATGGCGCGCATCTGTTGCTCCAACTCGTCGAGCCGCCAGCGCAGGATGGCTACTTCGGCCGTGAGCCGCTCGTGAGCCAGTGCAAGTTTCGCGAGGTCGTATCCCTCCTGCCCGGCATCTACGCCTGCGTCCACCTTGGCCTTGTCGGATGCATAATCGGCGAAGGGATCCTCCTGGCTATCCGACACTCCGCACAACTCCAACGCGGCGTTGCGGCGGGCGTGGGCGGCGTTGAGCAGGAGACGACCGATGGCGGCCTCCTCGGCGTCGGCAGACTGGATAATGCGTCTCGCGGCTTCGGCATCGCGCTGGGCTTGGCCTAGCTCGGCGGCACCGCAGTCTGGTGGGGGCGTCGCCGACTGGGCATGAGCACCTCCGGTGGCATGGACGAGGATACCTGCACTTAGTACGACAATAGTAGTAATGCGAGTCACGTGTCTTTTCCGCCACGCCACCGTCCCGGCGCAAGTGGAGTAGCTAGTAGTCGAGGAGAAGCCAGGATATTGGGATCTTCTCGCCACTCTATCGGTCGGCATCCTACCTGGGCTGAGCTGGAGCAGCCGTTGGGGCGGGCAGAAAAGACGAACCTAGGAACGCCGCCCCGACCGTCTCCCTCTCGATACCCCGGGCGGCGTCCCTCTGTCGTCTGGCTATGAGATGAGGCGCACGACCGGGCGATACCTGCCGATTTCGCAAATCGACCGCCACGGCGCGAGACGTACCCATGCTGCGCATCATATAGCTGTACCGCAGCTTACAGATCGTCGATCGCCCGCCCAGCGACCTCAAGACGGGGGCAATTGTTGGCGATAGGTCATGGCGGAGGATCATCCATGGCTGCCACCACCATCATGAAGAACGAATCAGCGACCTTGCACTACCACCCCCTGGCAAAGATCGTTCACCATGAGTTCCACAAAGCGGTCAAAGGGACCGACTTCCAGGCGGTGCTCACCGCGGGCTTGGAGCTAGTGAAGAAGCACAAGGCCCAGAAATGGCTGTCCGACGACCGCAAGAACAACACCATCGCCAAGGACGACGAGACGTGGGTGTTCACAAGCTGGCTGCCGCAAGTGGTCGCTGCCGGCTGGCGCTTCTGGGCCATCGTGCTGCCCGAGAACGTGTTCGGGCAGCTCAACATGAAGCGCTTGTCCGCGGCAATGAAGGAGAAGGGTGTGACGGTGCAGTTCTTCACCGCCCCCGACGAGGCGCTCAAGTGGCTGGAGGCAGCCAAGTAGCGAAGCTAGCGCGCCTGTGCCGCTGGCCGGCGCCGGTCTTTACCCCGACAGGCCGTTACGGATGATGCCGCGCAGCCCTTCGGCGGGCAGACGAGGACCGGACTTCTCCTCCTCGAAGATGATCTGGGCAATGGTCGCGGTGGTGATGTCCTTCTGGTTGGCGTGGTCGATGACCTGAATGTCTTCGCCAGCGCGAATCAACTCCGCCACTTTGGCGAGAGTCACGTAGTGGGACTCGTGGGTGTCGTAGAGCTTTCGGTTGACGTACCGCCTGATGATGCGTGCCATAACTGCCCATGTTTGCGCCGCAATGCGGTTTGGTCAAGAGCTAGCTCGTGCGAGATTTGCAGTCGGCAACCTCGGCGGGGACTAGCCGCCGATCGAGGAGCGTCTGCCGCGTCTGCCACCTCAAGGGACAGTGCCCAGCGGTACCAGGGTGCCGCACGGCCTTGGCGTTGCCGTGTACGTCGCCTTCGAGCACCTTCACCGGCACGGGGGGCGTCAACCGGAAGCGGTAGCCCTTGCTGTCACTCTGGAGGGCGATGTCCTGTCCTTGGTATTGCAGGTGACGCACGTAATCCTCGGGGACCAGTCCGTCACGGACATTGGCGTGGTGTCTCACCAAGAAGCCCGCCAGACGCAAAGCCTCGAAGTTGTGCAGCCTATGGCAGCCATTGCTCTCGCCCCGCTTCACCGACCGGTAGCCCGGCGTGCCGTGGGTGCGGATGCGCAGATCCTCGAGGTCCACTTCGCCCTTTTCGTTGGTGCCAATGATCTGGTGGTGCACGATCGCCACCAACCCGTAGGCGGCGTGGTAGCCCGGACCAATGATTTCGGTCTTGGGTACGAAGGTGTCCCCCTGCTTGATCAGCAATCTCCGCGTTGGCATGCCTGGCGCAGGGTGCCAGGTCGGGGTGGCCAGTACTTCGGGCCACAGCGCATCGCCGGTCACCGACTCCTTGTACTTGAGCGCCATGGTGCCGTCGGACTTTTCGAACGTCTTCCAGCCCCCGATGGTGGTCGGCCAGCGGCACAAGGCGACCTCGTGGTCACCGGTGCGCGCGTAGAGCGTCAGGGTGGGGCGATCCGCCACCGGAGGCCTCCACTTCCTGTGTCCATCCTTGTCAAGCTTGGGCCGCTCGAAGACCACCTCGCCGCGATCGATCTCCGCGCGCAGCTCCATGTTGGGGGAGTGATAGGAGGGTGGCGGGGGCAAGCGGAGGGCGACGGCTGCGGGCAGCGGGGCGGGAACCTTGCGGGTCGACTTGCGCGGGGCCGGCCGGCGCGCTGGATCGGGCGCGGCGGTGAGCGGGCTCGACAGCACGGCCTCCGGCGATGTCCAACCCAGCGCCTGGCTGGCGGTTTGGGTGGCCGCGGCGATCAGGTCGGGCGCCGCGACGATCTTGGCCGTCGGGGCTGCCGGGGCTTTGGTGGTCGCGACCGCGGGAGGGGCCACAGGGAGGGCCACCGAGGCAACTGGGCTGGTGGCCAAAGCCGGCGCAGGCGATGAGCTAGCGGCAGGGGACGGGGCGACCGGCAATGGGCTGAACTCGGCGGTGTCGAGCTGGCGTCCCTGCACTTCGCCCAGGACGCCCAGAGCCGAGCCATCCTCGATAAGGCCGGTCGCGTCCGCCACCCGTTCGCGCAGCACGCGCAACAGGGCCCGGAAATCCTGTTCGCGGCTGTCGCCCAGAAGGGCGCTGCGGGTCTCAAGGTCGATATTGCCATTGTCGGCCAGCATCTGTAAGTGCTGGTAGGCCTTGAGCCCCTCCACCGTGCGCCGGTCCATCCGGCCCGCTGTCGCTCTGCCGGACAGCACCTCCTCGCAGCGCAGATGGGCCTGCATGGCGATGACGGCCCGCTTCTCCGTCGGGGTAAGGGGCCGCGGCGAGACCGTCCGACCGGTGGGGATCATGGCCGGTGCCTCGCCGGCGGCCACGGCCGCCGCATTGGGATTGGGCACCTTCTCGGCTTCCTCGGCCGGGATGACATTCTTGGGCGGCAAGTCCTTCAACACCGCATCCTTCACCCGTGCGTGACAGGCGTGGCGCCCGCCGTCCGCGAGCCGCCTCCGTAGCAGGCTCGGACTGGGAAAGATCCCGAAAGCCTCGAAAAAGTGGTCCTCGCGCGCACGAGCATAGGCTCTGCCGGGGCGCAGCCGTCCGTTGGCCAAATCGATGAGATAGGGCCGCAGCGGCTGCGGCTTGCCCGGCTCCTCGGAGAAGACGTAAGGGAGCCAGTCGTCCCCCAGGTCCACCACGGTCAGGCCATCGCGGCGCGCCTGGGCGGTGGTCGTCCGCCCCACGGCACGCCCCCCTTCCACGACGACGACCTCGGCCTCAGCCGGCGGCGCAGGGGCGGCTCGGGCAACCGGGGACGGCGGGGTGGCCTCGGTGGTTCGTGCGCGACCAGCCGACAGGGCGACCAGGAGAAGGGCCACGGCATGACGCGAGACCGGCATGGGGCGCCTATAGCGTCGCCCGCGCGACCAGGCGGGCTTCCGCCGTGGTCTCGGTTTCAACGACCAGGTAGGTGTCGATGCCCTCCAGCCGGGCATCGGCGCCGGCCCGGCCCGCCCTGCCATAGTAGCTGGCTGAGAGCGGAACCTCTATCCCGCCCCTCACCAGGGACGCCTTGGCCTTGTCGAACTCCACCACGAAGTCGACGCGTCCCGCGCCGAGCAGCCGGTTGCCGGCCTCCCGGTCCTTCACGCGACGAATTTGCACGTGGCTGCCGGCACAGGATACCGACAAGTCGCGCTCGGCCACATAGGCCAGCCGCTGCCCCCGGCTGGGCATCCGCCCACACGCCATCGCCATCAGGATTGACCTCACCCCTCGCTGGTACAGGCCTTCGTGCCTGGGCGACCAAGCGGGAGCCGGCCGCTCGTCGAGCACGCCGCAGTAGTCGCCCTGGGTGCAATCGATGACCCGCACCGGTCGCGCGGTCGTGGCGGCACAGGCCGCGAGCCCGAGCCCGGTGGCAAAGGCGAGCCAGCGCGCTCGAAGCTCAACGATGGTTCGCAGCATGACGACCGGCCATTGCGCCAAGGGCTCGCAGGTCAGAGCGCGGTCAGTCCACGCGCCGTCGACGGGCAAGGCCCAGTAGGGCGAGCCCCAAAATGGCGAGGCCAACCCATGGGCGCGCGTGTGCCGACGAACCGATAGCGCAGCTACTGCCACTCGATGTGCTAGCAGGCGTGACGGGAGGGTTGCCACCCGCGCCCGTATTGCTCCCACTTCCCGCGCTGGACGAGCCGCCGCTGCCGCTACTGCTGCCGCTGGCCGAAGCTCCGCCCGTCACCGCACCGCCCGTACCTTGCGTGCTCGTGATGCCCCCGCTGCCCTGGCTCCCTCCACTCGCTTGCCCTCCGCCCTTGCCGCTGCTGCCGCCCGCGGCATTACCGCCACCCCCCAAGCTGCCCCCGCTTGCGCTTCCTCCGCTCGTCCCCACGGCTCCGCCCTTGCCACCCGCCCCTGTGCTCGCGCTCCCGCCGGCCCCGCTGCCACCGGTGCCGGTGCCGCCGTCGGCCGAGCCGCTGCCATCGCCGCATTGAGCAATCTCCGGATCCACGGCGCCGGTGTTGTTGAGCCCGAGGAACGGGACGACATACGTCGGATCGAACAAATCGTCAGACGGGCCGTGATCGCCGTTGATCGAGTCGAAGGCGTCGAGCACCAGATACCCGCACGAGTTGTTCCACTGCTGCTCCGTGCCCTGATGTTGCCCCAAGGTCAATCCCGTGACCGTCTTGGTGGGGGTCGTAGAGAGGCTCAGAAGGTTTTCGTACTGTTCGCACGACTCGGCCATGTTGACGTAGTTGATGGTCGGATCGGCCGACCCGTGGAACAGCTGCAGCCGGGGACGATGTCCAGTGTACCCGGGATACATGGCAGTTATCAGGCCTCCCCACTGCTGCGGAGTGTAGTTGACCGGACCTCCTGCGCAGGTACCGTTATACCCCGTCGCGCTGCTACTGTTGTCGTTAGGCCCGTGGCATCCAGCCGGCATGCCGGCGAACGACGAGCCCGCTTTGAAGATGTCAGGGTATAGTCCCAGCAGGAGCTCCGTCATCATAGCTCCCGACGAGCAACCGGCCGCATAGACCCGGTCCGCGTTGGCCTTGTATGTGGAGAGCGCGTACACCACCATCTGCTTGATGGCGTTGCTGTCGCCGCCGGAGTTGCGCGTCCATACCTGGGTGGAATCGGTCGTCCAACATCTCAAGCTGCTGGGGTTGCTCTGTGGGAGCACAATGATAAACCCGTACTGATCGGCCGCGCTCTTCAGACCAGGTGCCTGCCCCAGGACGACCGAGGCGTTGCTATCGCAGGAGTGGATCAGAGTTAGGATTGGCGGATTGGTAGCCACCTTGTCGGGCACGTAGACGTACATGAGCACGTCCGAGGGCAGGTTAGCCACCCCTCCGGTCCAGTTGCTCACTTGCTGTACCGACGCCGCGATGGCCGGGGCGGCACGTAGGAGTGCTAGAGCCAGGAGCAATGAGCCGAGGGCACAGAACTTCCGCGTCATAGGGAGGATCCTCTACTTCTCCCCGTATGGATGTCAATGAGCCAGTCCATCCGAACCATCCATTAGACATTTAGACATCGAGTCCGTCGCAGCTACTCAGGGACGCCAGGCCGACGGGCTTACGCGAGGTAAAGGTCATGCCGCCTCACCACGCTGTTGCGGGGCGCTAGCGTCATAACTCGGCGTTACATTTCATTGCAAATAATCCGCGCCCACCCCCAGGCAGAGCCGCTGTGCGCCATGACCTTGTCCTTGACCAAGAGCGCCCAGATAAACCTGGTTCGCTCACCGTCAACTGGCGCGGTCTACCTACCGAGCGCTTCGACCATCAGACAAGGCGCCCTAGGGCGCGTCGACTTGGCTTGCGTCGAGCGGGCCAGTGAGCAGGCCGGCATCGACGGACGGACGGGCGCTGTCCAGCGCGCCGGCGTCGACTTCATGCGACGCGCCGCCATCCGCGTGGGATGGAGCGCTGTCGATGGGGCCGCCATCCACAGCTGGAGCTTTGCCGGCATCCACGCCCGAGGCGGCGGGGAGGCAGGCGGAGAGACAGGGTTGATCGGCGCAGAGCGTGTCTAGCCGACCGCTCAGGTCCAAGTCGGCGAGCACCTCGGTGGTGCTCCAGCTCGCGATGCGCAGGCTCGCGGCTCCCGGCACCAAGGTGACGGCGAAGTCGAGCTGGCTCGTGCTCTCGCTGCCCCTGGTGTCGCCGGAGCCCCGGTTGCCCCAAGAACTGCCGTAGCCCCAGGCATACCCGCCATCGACCATCCCTCCGGGAAGATAGACCACCGTGGTAGCCAACGTGGTGCCAGCGCTGCCCAGCAAGGTGGCCACCCAGTAGTCGTTGGCGCTTGCGGCACCCGCCGCGGGCGGGGTCGCCGATGCGGTGGGGCTGGTTTGGCTGGCGGGTACGAGATCGCTCTGCAAGTTGGCCAGGCCGCCGCTGCTGCCAACGGTCATCTCGACCGCCACCACGTAGGGTCGGTCGATGCACGTGCAGGCGTAGCTGCCGCCGCGGCCCGAGCCGCAGGCTCCTCCGTCGGTGACGGGCTCCCTGCTCCGGTAGCCCACGAAACCGTTTGGCAGGTTCCCGCAGCCCAGCGCAAAGAGGGCGACGAGCAGAGAGAGCGATAACCTCGGAGTGAACTTGCCCTTGAGCTCGAACGTCGATCTCATGGGCGAGAGGCTACCACTATCCGCCCGTTCTGCATCCCGGGCCGATGCGCGAAACCTGCACGATGCGGCTCCACCGTGGCCTGGGAAGGCCCGTGGCAAGAGCCAAGCAGCGCAAAACGACACCGCAAGGCACCAAGGCCGGCCAGATCAGGCGCTGACCAAACGATCGCGGCCCGCCTCTTTGGCCGCGTAGAGGCAACGGTCGGTGCGGTCAAACCATGTCTTACCGTCGTCACCGCCGGCGATGGCGGCCAAACCGATCGACACGGTCACGCCCCGCTCGCCCTCCTGGGTCGAGACCGCAACCGAATGCACCCGGGCCAGGACACGTTCGGCGAGAACACGCGCATCGCCAAGCTTGGTCTCGCGCAGGATCACGGCGAGCTCGTCGCCGCCGATGCGCGCGACGAAATCGTTCTTGCGCAGAAAGACCTTCACCACGGCATCGGCCACTTGCTGCAAGACTTGGTCGCCGGCGATGTGCCCACAGGTGTCGTTGATGGACTTGAAGTGGTCGACGTCCACGATGAGCAGGGACATGGCATCGCCGAAGGCCTGGTGAATCTCCACGCTGCGGGCCAGGTACTCGTCGAAGGCCTTGCGATTGGCAATGCGGGTCAGCGGATCGGTCTCGCTCTCGCGCCGGGCCGATTCGAGCTCGTGCCCGAGCGAGCGGACCTGCGCTCCGAGTGCCTGGATCTGCTTCTCGTGGTGCTCCTTACGCTGCTCCAGAATGCCCCTCAGCATGGTCACCGCGTCGAGCACCTCGCGCTTGAGATCCGCGGTCTGGCTGGCATGGACGAGCTGTTCGAGACGCTCCATCTGTACCTGGAGGCGGCCATCCACCTGGCTGTCCTCGTCGAGCGCCTGGCGCAGGTTGCGGATGAACACCCATATCACCTGCCGCAGATCGGTGGCGACCTCGGTCACCCGCTTCGTGCTGGCGCGGCAGTAATTGCGCACGAAACGCCTGACCCCTTCCCACTCCCGCCGCCCGCCCCGCCCCTTGGCTTCCTCCTCGGGCCGGCCGGGCGGCGAGGTGGCCAGCACCACGTGCTGGGCCCATGCCTCGGCAACAGCACGGAAGGTCGAAAGGTCCACACCGTCCTGCTCCAAAGCAAACTCTGCCATGCTGCGCAAGACAGCCGCCAGGGTGTCGAGGGCCATGTCACCGGGGCTATCCCCGCCGGCTCGCGCCAAGTCTTCGCCTTCGGGCTTTTCTGGAGAGCGTCCGAACATCTCTGCCGTCCGCCCGATCATCGACGGATCCGGCTACGACATTGAGCGATGGACCGGCGGCTTCCGTGTCGCCGAGCCAGCTCAGGCTGCATTCAGAGAAGGAAGAGGAGGCCGAGAGCAGCGGATTTTCACGCCTTTTGGGCCTCCACCCCTCCGATGTGATGGGCAGGGAGGAACGGAAACGAAGAACTGGAGCAGCGGGTCCGCTAATCGGCTTTGCCGCCTCGGCTCCTCTGTTCCTCCCTGTGCCCTCCCCTAGCCCTTGACCTGGTCTTGGGGAATCCGCATGCCGTAGAACGAACGGTACACGAAGATGAAGGCGACCATGAGGAAGCCGGCGGCCAGGGCGCCCTTGAGACCGCCGCTCTCGATCTTGACCGCCAGCTCGACGGCGAGCAGGCCGAAGAGGGTGGTGAACTTGATGATGGGATTCATGGCCACCGAGGAGGTGTCCTTGAAGGGGTCGCCCACGGTATCGCCGATGACAGTGGCGGCGTGCAGCTCGGTGCCCTTCTCGTTGAGCTCGGTCTCGACCAGCTTCTTGGCATTGTCCCAGGCGCCCCCGGCGTTGGCCATGAAGATGGCCTGATAGAGACCGAAGAGGGCGATGGAGATGAGGTAGCCGATGAAGAAGTAGGGCTCCACGAAGGCAAAAGCCAAGGTGCTGAAGAAGACCACCAGGAAGATGTTGAACATGCCCTTCTGCGCATAGATGGTGCAGATATCGACCACCTTCTTGCTGTCGGTCAGGGAAGCCCTGTCCACGCCTTCGAGCTTGATGTTCCTCTTGATGAACTCCACCGCGCGATAGGCGCCGGTCGAAACCGCCTGGGTGGAAGCGCCCGAGAACCAGTAGATGACCGCGCCGCCGGAGATGAGGCCGAGCAGGAAGGGCGCGTGCAGGATGGAGAGGTTCTCGATACCCGAAGTCAGCTTGCCGGTGAGGAGAACGATGATGGAGAAGATCATGGTGGTGGCGCCTACCACCGCGGTGCCGATGAGCACGGGCTTGGCGGTGGCCTTGAAGGTGTTGCCGGCTCCGTCGTTCTCTTCCAAGAGGCGCTTGCCCTTTTCGAAGTCGGGCTCGAAGCCGAAGTCCTTCTTGATCTCCTGCTTCACGTTGGGCACGTTCTCGATGAGCGACAGCTCGTAGATCGACTGGGCGTTGTCGGTGACCGGACCATAGGAATCCACGGCAATGGTGACCGGCCCCATGCCGAGGAAGCCGAAGGCCACCAGACCGAAGGCAAACACGGTTTGCGCAATCATGAGCTGGTCGAGGCCCTGGGTGCTGAAGAGATAGGCCACGGACATGAGCGCCACGATCACGGCGCCCATCCAATAGGCCGAGAAGTCGCCGGCAATGAGGCCGGAGAGCACGTTGAGCGAAGGTCCGCCCTCGCGCGAGGCCGTCACCACCTCCTTGACGTGGCGCGACTCGGTCGAAGTGAAGATCTTGATCATCTCGGGGATGAGGGCGCCGGCCAGGGTGCCGCAGGTGATGATGCAGGAGAGCTTCCACCACAGGGTACCGTCACCGATGTCCTTGATGAGCAGGTACGAGGCCACGAAGGTCGAGACGATGGAAACGATCGAGGTGATCCAGACGAGCTGGGTGAGCGGCTTCTCGAAGTTCATCTTGTCGGAGGTGCCGCTCGCGGCTTTGACGATGGACTCGTTGATGAAGTAGGAGAGCGCGGAGGCGATGACCATGACGACGCGCATAGCGAAGATCCACACCAGCAGCTTGGCCTGGTCCTGGGGCTTGCCCACCGCGAGCAAAATGAACGAGATGAGCGCTACCCCGGTCACGCCGTAGGTCTCGAACCCGTCTGCGGAAGGGCCGACCGAATCGCCGGCGTTGTCACCGGTGCAGTCGGCGATGACGCCCGGGTTGCGCGCATCGTCTTCCTTGATCTTGAAGACGATCTTCATGAGGTCGGAACCGATGTCGGCGATCTTGGTGAAGATGCCGCCCGCGATGCGGAGAGCGGCGGCGGCCAGCGACTCGCCGATGGCGAAGCCGATGAAGCACGGGCCGGCCCAGTCAGCGGGAATGAAGAGCAGAATGCCGAGCATGATGAGCAGCTCCACGGAAATGAGGAGCATGCCGATGCTCATGCCGGCGCGCAGCGGGATGGCATAACAGTTGTAAGGCTTGCCCTTGAGGCTGGCGAAAGCCGTGCGTGAATTGGCGAAGGTGTTGACGCGGATGCCGAACCAAGCCACGCCGTAGCTGCCCGCGATGCCCACCAAGCTGAAGAGGAGAATGACCACGACCCGAGGAACCGGCATCTGCTGGAGGTAACCGAAGTAGGCCAAAATTATGAGCCCGATGAATATCTCGAGGATCAGAATGAACTTGCCCTGGCGGAGCAGGTAGGTCTTGCACGTCTCGTAGATGAGCTCGGAAACGTCCTTCATCGACTTGTGCACCGGCAGCCCTTTGAGCTGCTTGTAAATGACCAGACCGAAGAGCCAGCCGAGGGCGCTGATGAGCAAGCCGATCATCAGCAAGGTCCGTCCTGGCATGCCTTGGAATTTGACCGCGGCTAGATCCGGGAGAATGAGGTCACTCTCGGAGGCCAGGGCCGAAGAAGAGAACAGGGGCAAGAGCATTGCGCCGCCCAGCGCGCCGAACAAGTAGCGTAGGGGTTTCATGGGTCTCCTTCTGATTTGGCGCGCAACCTATAGACTAGCTGAGCTGGACCCGTCAAGGATGAGCGCGCTAGAGCCTATCGCGCACCGCGGCTCCGGAGGGCTGCGGCCGATGGCGCACCAAAATGCCGGCCTCGGCCACGTTTACCGCCGCTACCACGTTTAGGGAGACCGCCACGTTGACCGCCACCGCCATGGTTACACCGCCACCTTTAGGGAGACGGCCACGTTGACCGCCACGGCCACTTACCTCCACGGCCCCGCTTACTGCCAGGACCACGCTTACCGCCACGGCCAAAGCGGCCGCGAGAATAGGCGGATGCCTTCCAACCGGCTGGGGCTGGCCGGTGACGGCGATTACGATACACTTGGCCGACATGTACCGTTCTTCCGTTTGGCCAGTCGTGCTGGGCCTTTGTGCGTCCCTGCCCTCCGCCCGCGCCCTGGCGACGAGCACAACGCCGGAGATGGCTTGCGAGCGCTATAGGTTGGCCAACGGGTTGGAGGTGATCCTGCACGTCGACCATCGCGTTCCCATCGTGCACACCGAGGTCTGGTACAAGGTGGGCTCGAAGGACGAAGCCCCGGGTAAAACCGGCTTGGCCCATCTCTTCGAGCACATGATGTTCGAAGGGTCGCGGCACATACCCGAAGACGCATTCTTCAGGTATCTCGCCCAGGCGGGGGCGTCGGCCCGCAACGGCTCCACCACGACGGATGTAACGAGCTACTACGAAACCCTGCCGGCCGCCCAGCTCGAGCTGGCGCTCTGGCTGGAAAGCTCGCGCATGGGTTTCCTCCTCGACCGCCCGTCCTTGCAGCAAACTTTCACCAATCAGCGAGAGGTGGTCAAGAACGAGCGTCGCCAGCGCGTGGAAAACGTCCCCTTGGGTGGGTTGGCGGCCATCGAGCTGCTCGCCCTCTATCCCCCCGGGCACCCATATCGCCACGAAGTGGTCGGCTCGATGGCCGACCTGGATACCGCCTCCGAGACTGACCTCGGTGACTTCTATGACCGGTACTACGCGCCGGGAAATGCGGTGCTCGCGATAGCGGGCGACCTCGACCCCGCCCAAGTCAAGGAGCTCGTCGCCAAGTACTTCGGCCCCCTGGCCGCAGGCCACTCCTTCCCGCCATCGCCCTCCCCGTCCCTGCCGGCTTGGCCCGCGCCACGGAGCGAGCACCGGATCGAGATGGAGGCCAAGATCAACCTGCCGCGGGGGCGCATGGCGTGGAGCACGGTGCCGGTGTTCACCCCGGGCGATGCCGAGCTCGACATGATCGCCAATATCCTGGGCGCGGGCAAGGGCTCGCGCCTCTACCAGCGTCTGGTGCTGGACGCGAAGATCGCCCAGTCGGTCACAGTGAGCCACGCCAGCCAGCTGCTGGGCGGCAAGCTCGAGATTGCCTATGCCGCCATGCCCGGCCACTCCCTGGCCGAGATCGAAAAGGTCGTCGACGAAGAGGTCGCCAAGCTTAGGACGCAGCCACCCCGCGCGGATGAAGTCACGCGCGCCAAGAACCAAATCCGCACCGACCTGCTGCAGAGCATGGCGACGCTCGCGGGCAAAGCCACCCGGCTGCTGTACTACGATGTTTTTGCCGGCGACCCCGATTATCTACGCCGCGACCTCGAACGTTACGAGCTAGCGACGACCCAGTCGCTGATGAGCTGGGCCCGCAAGGTTCTTGGCCAGAGCGACCGCGTCGTCATCGCGGTTGCACCCAACCCCCGGGCTCCCATCATGGGCCGCACCACCGGTAGCCGCGCGGACTGGCTCGATGCCCGAACGCAGGGCTCGCGACCGGGCGGCAGCACCGGGGCCAGGCTCGCTCAGCAAGCTGGCGAGCCCACGGGTCAGCCCGTCCTGACCTCGAGCCGCGCGCCCACTGCCTTGGTCGCGGGGCCGCCCGAGCCCGCCCCCCTGGCGCGCCACACTCCCGATGCCCCCTTCCGCAACCAGCTGCCGGCTCCGGCCAGGCAAGCTCCCTTCAAGCCACCCAAGGTCACCCGGCTGCGCCTGCGTAACGGCGTCTCGGTCATTCTGGCCGAAGCCCACGAGCTGCCGCTGGTGAACATCGCCGTGGTAGTCAAGACGGGCAGCAGCGCCAACCCCAAGGATAAGGCCGGGCTGGCCAGCCTCACCGCCAGCCTGCTCGACGAGGGGACGCGTTCCCGCAGCGCCAAGGAGATCGCGGACCAGATTGCGCAGCTGGGGGCAGCGCTGTCCGCCTACGCCACCTGGGACTCGTCGACTCTGGCCCTGCGGGTCATGTCGGAGAACCTCGATGGCGCTCTGCCGATCTGGGCCGACGTTCTGCTGAATCCCGCCTTCCGTGACGACGACGTCCGGCGGGTCAGCGACAACACCCTGTCGGCACTGGCTCTGCGCAAAGACCACCCGCCCGCGGTCGCCAGCCAGGTTTTCGCGCGCGCCCTGTGGGGCGATGACCACCCCTTCGCCTGGCCCGACGCGGGCACCCCGACCTCGCTACCCACCCTCACCCCCGCCGACGTTAGCCACTTCCACTCCGCCTACTACGCGCCCAACAACGCTGTCCTGGTGGTATCCGGCGATATCACGGCAGCGCAGATCCGGCACCAGATCGAGCCGCTCTTGGCCGGCTGGAAGGCCAAGCGCATCCCACCCATCCGGCTGCCCAGGGTTGCCGCGCCGGAGAAGCAGAGTATCGTGCTGGTCGACAAGGCGGGCGCACCCCAGTCGTCGGTACGCATCGGATTGCCGGCCATCGAGCGCCGGGACCCTGACTACTACCGTGCCCTGGTAGCCAACCAGATCCTGGGCGGCACATTCCGCCGGCTGGCCATGAATCTGCGCGAGACCAAGGGTTGGACCTACGGCATCAGCTCGCAGCTCGACGCCCGCAAGCTGGCCGGGGCCTGGCTGGTGACCAGCGAGCTGGTCGCTGGCCATACCAGCGATGGGGTGGCCGAGATCGTCAAGGAGATCGAGAAGCTGGGCAGCGAAGACGTCACCGACAAGGAGCTCGCCGAGGTCAAGAGCGAGCTCATAGGCGCCTTTCCCGCCCGCTTCGCCACGCCCGAGCTGCTGGCCGCGCAGATGGCGGGACTGGCGGTGTACGATCTGCCGCCCGGCGAGCTCGACAGCTTCACCTCGAAGATCGCCGCGGTCGACAAGACCCAGGTGCGCAAGATGGCGCGCAAGCTCTTCCGGCCGGACAATCTGCTGGTCGTGGTGGTGGGCGATCGGGCCAGCACCGAGTCGCCCTTGCGCAGGATTGCCGAAGTTTCACTGCGCGACCTCGAGGGCGCCCGCAGCGAGCCAGGTAGGTGACGAGCTTTCGCGAGCTACGCCAGGCGCGGCTGGCGGCCGAAAGGGGAACGATCTACCGCCAAGGGGATCTGGCGCTGGCCCTGTGCTACCCGAGCCCCTATCACGTGGCCATGTCTTCGCTGGGGTTTCAGACCATCTACCGCGAGCTCAACGCCCTGCCCGGGGTGGTAGCCGAGCGCGCCTTCTTGCCCGATGACGTCGCCGCCGCTCGCTTGCAGCACGAGGTCCTGCGCACCTACGAGTCTGACCGTCCGGTGGCCGACTTCCACGTGGTGGCCTTCTCTCTTGCCTACGAGCTCGAGATCGCCGGTCTGGTCCACTGCCTCGATCTGGCCGGCCTGCCTGTCCTGGCGGCGGAACGCGAGGCCAGCGCGCGACGCTGGCCGCTGGTCGTGGTGGGTGGCCCGCTCACCTTCTCCAACCCCGTGCCCGCTGGGCCCATGGCCGACGTCATCATCATGGGCGAGGCCGAGGACGCCTTGCCCATCCTCATCGAGCTGGTGCGCGGAAGCTCGAGCAAAGACCGCTTGCTGGCCGAGCTCGATCGGCGGGCTGGCTTCTTCGTACCCGCTTTGCGCGGCGACAAGCCGGCTGCCATCCTGGCCGCGAGCAACACTCGGCTGCCGGCCCATTCCCAGATCGTCACCCCCCACACCGAGCTGGCCGACATGTTCCTCATCGAGGCGGCGCGGGGCTGCAGCCGAACCTGCACCTACTGTGTAATGCGCCGATCGACCAATGGGGGCATGCGCAAGGTCGAGCCCGACCAGATTCTGGCCCGCATTCCCGACCACGCCCGCCGGGTAGGTCTGGTAGGAGCCGCGGTGACCGACCACCCTCGCCTACCGGTCATCCTGCGTGCGCTGGTCGACTCGGGCCGCCAGATCGGGGTCTCCAGCCTACGCGCCGATCGACTGAACGACGAGCTGGTCGGTCTGCTGGCCGCGGGTGGCTACCGGACCCTGACCACGGCGTCCGACGGGGCTTCCCAGCAGATGCGCGATCGCATCCGGCGCGGTACCAGCGAGGAGAACCTGCGCAACGCCGCGCGCTTGTGCCAGGCGCACGGCATGAGCGCGCTCAAGCTCTACATGTTGCTGGGGCTACCGGGCGAGACCACCACCGACGTCGACGAGCTCATCCGCTTTGCCCTGGAGCTTTCCGCCCTGGCGCCCCGCCTGGTAATCACGGTGGCCCCTTTCGTGGCCAAGCGCAACACTCCCCTCGACGGCGCACCTTTCGAGGACATCCCCACCCTGGACGACAAGCTGGCCCGCCTGCGCGCCGGCCTACGCGGCCGGGTGAAGCTGATGGGCGAATCGCCCAAGTGGGCCTGGATCGAATACCGGCTGGCCCAAGGCGGCCCGGCCGAGGGCCGCGCGGCCATCACCGCCGCCCGGGCTGGTGGCAGCTTTGCCGCCTGGAAGGCGGCGCTCGGGCCGCACGATCAGGCAGGCCCGGGCGAATCGTAACCGCCCAGGGGCGCTTGCGCCCCCGGCCAGTCCCGATGCCAGCGCCGATGATCAGTGCACGTGATCAGTGCGCGCACGCCAGCCCGCTATCGTAGTGAACAACGGCCGAGCCGTTCATGGTGATCTGGCCCCCGACCACCGCTCCGGTCACGTGATAGTCGAGGTTGATGCTGGCGGCGGGGGCGAAGAGCACGCCGGTGAAATCGTTGCCGGAGTTGTTGTTGATCTGTCCGGTGCCGTCGTATATCAGCCAGAAATCGGCGGGGTTTCCGCTCTTGACGGCCACGACGCTGTTCGGGCTCAAGCCACTGGTGACCCACAGATACACCGGACCGTTACTGTCGTCGATATAGAGTGTTCCCGAATTGAGGTTGAGGCTGTCCACCACGTAGCTGCCGGAGAGGAGGGTGAGAGTGCCCCCGTTGAGGTAGATGCTCGAGTAATAGCCTGGCCCCAGAGTGGTATCCGGCGGCACCGTCACGCTATTGCCGCTCGAGGCGTGGGCGGGCACGGGCAGGGTGCTCGCGTTGAGGTTCTGCACCACGCCGTAGTCGATCGATCCGGTAACGCAGCCGTGGGGGCAGTTGTTGGGGCAACCGTCGCTCCCCTGCGAGCACGTCATCGCTATGTCGGCCGACTGCAGGTTGGGGCCGCCGTAGGAACCTTGGCCGGGATCGTATCCATCGACCACCACGCCACTATTGAGAGTGATGCATCCGGTCGGGCAGGCCGCCACGGCTGACACCGCGTAGTCCAGGCAGGGATGGGCCCCACTGCTGCCACCGCTGGCGCTGCCACCTGTACCCGAGCCGCCACTACCCCCAGCCCCGCTACCGCCCGCTGCTCCTCCAGCCGCCGTCCCCCCGGCGGCCAGCCCTCCGCCTGGCATGACGGTATAGCCGGGACCGGACGTCCCCCCACTGCCCGGCACGCCGCCCGCCCCGGGAGCTCCCCCAACGGCCAGCACGGGCGGGGACGGCGGCGCCTGTGGCGCCGCGCTGTTGACCACGATGCCGGTCTGCGTCGACGAGTTGTCGTCGCAACCATTCGCTCCCGAGGCGCACAGCTGCGAGAACGGGTTATTGAGGGCGGCGGTGGCACCTTGGTTGGGCCACATCGTCACTTCGAGCGCCACCATGGTCCGCCCGTCCGCGGCCAGCCCCTCCGAACGCACCACCACTGCCCCATTGGGCATGGGAGCTCCGCTGGGCGGAAGGCAGGTCGGCCCGGCAAAGTCAGCCGCATTGTCGCAAGTGAAGTTGCCCATGCGGCAATCGCGCAGGTCCTGGCGGAGGTAGACAGTGTAGGTCCCCATGGTGGTGGCCGGCACCAAGCCGCTGCCGCTGGGCAGATCGCCGTTGCGATTGATGGACGGATAGGCCACGTTGAGGAGTGGACAGTTGGTGCAGGTCACGGTATCGACCAGAACCGCCCCGCGGGCCTGGGTGCACTGGTCGGCCGTGGCGGGGACCTGATCCGCGGCGCCACTAGAGCCCGCGAGCAGGACTGCGAGGTTGGGCGAGGAGAGGCTGTTCAGGATCGCGCGCGCCCGCTCGATACCGGCTTCGGCCACCACCATGGCCTGGCTGCGCAGATTGATGTTGGCATTCATGTGCACATCGGTGCTGGTCAGGAAAAGTCCGGTCATGCCGAGCCCGAGCAGGCAGACCATCATCAAGAGCACGACCACCAGCACCGCGCCCTGCTGCCCGCGCCGCGGTGTCGGCGCGCTCCTGGCATGGCCGCTGCCACTGACAACCTTGGCCACGCCCTCGTTCCCTGCCGCATATCCAGCGCCGGAACGCAACCGGGTGCCGCACACCTCGTCCCAAACTGACCTGAACGTCACGCTTTATTTTATCACGATCGACCGACATTAGAACATCGAGAAGCGCCGAGCCCGACGAATATTCCGCACGAGAAGCAGCGGCGGTAGTCCATTGTGGGCCATGGTAGGCTCTGTTCGCAGCTCTGTTCGCAGCTCCGTTCGCAGCTTCGTCCGCAGCTCCGTTCCCGGCCCATTCCCAGCTCAGTTCCCTTCTCCTCTACCTCCTCTCCTCCACCGCCTCGCCTCCGCCTTCCTCCACCCAACCCCTGGTGACCTCCCGCAGCCCGCACGTGACCTGCCCCAGCAAACGACGAGCACCATCGATTGTGAGGTTCGCTAGGGGCAGTTGCCCAGCCACTTGATGGCGTTGTTCCACAGGGCGGACACGCTGCTGCCGTAGGTCGGGTCGGCCCAGTTTTGATCGAAGGTGATCCACTCGTCCCCGTAAGCGATAACCCGGCCGCGGCCCACCGTACCTGCTGCCATGATATTCAGGGGGGGTTTGGCAACCTTACAATTCGAGCAGCCGCTGGTGGCTAGCACCTGGTAATTGGAGCCCAGGGCGGTCGGGAAGCTGAGACCGGTGGGAGAGGTGGGATAGCCGGAGATCGGCCAATAGCCACTGATGTAGAGGTTGGTGACACCCAACGTGATGGGGCTGGCCGCGAATGTCGTGAGGGTGTATACGCCATAGGCGTCTTGCGTCCACTGGGGCTGCTGCGAACAGCTACAACTGCCACTGATACCGCAGATCGGGCTGCAGTCGGGGCTGTAGTAGACCAGACCCAAGGGCTCGACCAGGGTGTTGAAGTTGTAGATGATCGAGAGAGCATCGCCGAAGCCGTTAATCACGAACAGACCGCCCCCGTTCTGCACCCACTGCAAGAGGGCCTGAGCCTCCGCCGCGCTGAACGGGCAAGTGGCAGTGGGCGGGTTGATGAAGCCGAGCGTCGCCTCGAAGATGTTGGTCGATTGCAGGGCCCAAAAGTTGGTGTAGTCCTGGGGCAGGTGATCCACGTCCATGACGATGATAACCTGGTAGGGAGCGAGCAGCTCGGCGGTGATCAAGTTCCGCTGCCCGCAAGGCCCCGTCACGCTCAGATTTTGCGCGAGGCAGCTGCTGGAGTGCTCGGACAGCCAGGTATTGAACCCGGAGGACGGCTGGAGTCCGTTTAGCCCCATGGTCGCCAGCAGAGGACAGGCCGAGGTTTGGCACCCTCCCGTCCCGCTGCTCCCCCCGCTCCCTCCCGTTCCGCCTTTGCCCCCCGCACCGCCGCCGCCCATACCGCCCCCTCCTGCCCCGCCGACATGGGTGCCGCCCGCGGCGGCGCCACCGCCCGGGATGACCGTGGTGCCTGGGCCGGTAGCTCCCCCACTTCCCGGCGCGCCGCCCGCCCCGGGAGCCCCCCCGGCGGCCAGCACGGGCGGGGACGGCGGCGCCTGTGGCGCGGCGCTGTTGACCACGATGCCGGTCTGCGTCGACGAGTTGTCGTCGCAACCATTCGCTCCCGAGGCGCACAGCTGCGAGAACGGGTTACTGAGGGCGCCGGTGGCCCCTTGGTTGGGCGACATTGTCACTTCGAGCGCCACCATGGTCCGCCCGTCCGCGGCCAGCCCCTCCGAACGCACCACCACCGCCCCATTGGGCGTGGGAGCTCCGCTGGGCGGAAGGCAGGTCGACCCGGCGAAGTCAGCCGCGTTGTCGCAAGTGAAGTTGCCCATGCGGCAATCGCGCAGGTCCTGGCGAAGGTAGACAGTATAGGTCCCCATGGTGGTGGCCGGCACCAAGCCGCTACCGCTGGGCAGATCGACGTTGCGATTGATGGACGGATAGGTCACGTTGAGGAGCGGACAGTTGGTGCAGGTCACGGTATCGACCAGAATCGCCCCGCGGGTCTGGGTGCACTGGTCGGCCGTGGCGGGGACCTGATCCGCGGCGCCACTAGAGCCCGCAAGCAGGGCCGCGAGGTTGGGCGAAGAGGGGCTGTTCAGGATTGCGCGCGCCCGCTCGATACCGGCTTCGGCCACCACCATGGCCTGGTTGCGCAGATTGATGTTTGCATTCATGTGCACATCGGTGCTGGTCAGGAAAAGTCCGGTCATGCCGAGCCCGAGCAGGCAGACCATCATCAAGAGCACGACCACCAGCACCGCGCCCTGCT
>Ga0187889_10000809_pt1 | contig 36134 bp, 36 predicted proteins | sample June2016WEW_7_10_2_FD_132992 | JGI IMG/M metagenome (GOLD analysis project Ga0187889, IMG submission 132992) | Peatland microbial communities from SPRUCE experiment site at the Marcell Experimental Forest, Minnesota, USA - June2016WEW_7_100 | ecosystem: Environmental > Terrestrial > Soil >... | reverse complement strand
CTGCTGGTCAAATGGTGGTTGGTGGTCGAGCGCCGTCACCCCGCTCGGCAGCTGCTTTCCGGGCCGGGTCGCCGACGGCCCAAGGCCCTGCGTGAGTGTTGAAAGTGTTGACAAACCAAGGATGTCGGGGAGCCGCCGAACCGGCGACCACCAAATACGCCACGCCAACAGCAGCTTCGGCCCAATCGTCCGCAAGACATAGAGGGGGGCGAAGGGAGACTCGGGAGCGCGGGTTGCTCTCTATAGCCCATGGGGCCCACCAGCCCCTTTTTACCCGCTCCGAAAACTCCTCGAATGATCCTTCCGGCTATGGCCCATGGGGCCCGCCAGCCCCTTTTACCCGCTCCTAACGAAGGCTGTCCTCACTGGCGCCAATCTAAAAGGGCGACGCTCGCGGGCGTCGCCTGGGCTGGCGCAACCTGCCTCGACGGCTCGGTAGCCAACTCCCACGTTAACACCTGTATCGGGCTCGCTCGGGACCTTCTACGTCTACCGGTCGACGACTGGCAGCCGCGAAGGCGCCCTGCTGCTCTAGACGGCCGCCGGCGATTGATAGACGCGGCAGCCGGGAGCGGCCCCGCCTGGCCTGAACCCGCGCGCGATTGATTGGTCCGAACAGCGATCCACTTAACGGTCGCGTCGGAGCTCGTTGGACTTGGTTTGCCACCGGCAACGGCCACGGGCGAGTAGGCGAACTGCGTCGCGTTGCAGCATCTCCCGCCGTGTCTTGACCCTGCCGTCGGGCGGCCTAAGCTTTCGCCGGAGCGCTGGGGTGAGGAGGGCCGCCCCGGCGGAGTCCCGATCGGTGCCCTCGAGGGAGAGGCGATGAGCCCATTCAGACTTCATGGCGGCGGTGGAACATCAAATCCCGTCCCACCGCCCAAGAAAGGCATTCCGGAGGGCACGCCCGATTGGTGGGGGCACCCTGACGCCCCGTGGGACACAAGTACGATCCAATACTGGGTCGATCTGATCGACGCGGTTCCCTGGCAGCAGGAAGACGACGTCTGGTGGAAGAGCCTGGGTTGCCCGCGCTGCCACCACCAGATGACCTCTAGCCTGGCCGGTGGAGTCGTCGGTGAGTCGGGCGCGGCCGCCGGGGAGGCTGCCGCGGCGCCAACCAAGGCACTCGTCAGCCAAGCCATCGAGGAGCCGACTGCAGCCGAGCCAGTTCGCAGGATGGCGGCGGCCGGCGGGGAACCGACGCCAGTATGGTGCAACTGCCAGACCGACAAGAATGCTCATTCAGGACGACCGGACGATGTCAAGGAGGGATGCGGCCAGAACGGCTTCATCAGACAACCATCTGCCAACCTGACTGAAGGTCCGGCCCCGACTCCGCCGACCCAACCGGAACTGACCGATAAAGAACTTCAACTGGCCAGGCCTGTCACCGATGACGATCGTCGCTGGGTGAAGGAAGCGACGGATGCCCAGCACAGCGGGCTGGCAACGGTGCGGGCTGCGGCTGATGGATGGGGTAAGGCAATCAGCGGGATCCTCGGCGCCTTCGCGCTCGTAGCCTTTATCAAGGGGCCTCAGGCGATCACGGATGTCCCGACCGGTCCCGGCTTCCAGTTCAATCTCCCCGGCTTTGGGCCGATAGATCCTGCCCGTACGGTCGTGTTTCTGATCTTCGCTGCGGCGGCCTTTGTCATCGTCGCTATCGTCTGCGCGGCGCTCGCTGCCGAAGGCGTACCGCGTTGGACACGCGTGCTCGACGGGCCGAACTTCCGTAAGGACGCGGACTATGCCGCCCAGCAGGCGATCGTCTTGCTTTGGGTGTCGAGGATCTTCACCCTGATCGGGGCAGCACTCGTGTTCGGTGCGATGGCCCTTGCCTGGATGGCGACGATCGACAACGCAGGCAAGCCTTTCGTTGGTGTGTGAATCCGTCGGTGCCAACTGTTCCGTCAACGAGGAACGTCGAGCATCGGTGCTGATCAGAGGCGGTGGACGCAGCGGTTTGCCTCGGTCGCGCGGCAACTTTGCGCGCCCCTAACTACTACCCCGTCAAACGATCCGAGGGGTGTAGGAAACGCTTGGAGCCGGAGGCTGAACCGGACGCGCGATCGCGAGCTAGGTTCGGTCGGTATGGCCGACCATCATCTTCGTGTTCTTCGACCGTCGCGGCACGCGAACCTCCCGCGGCCGCGCCACGCGCAGCACGCGCCGCCGATCGTTCCGCGGGATGGCATCCGCCGGTCGGCGCGAGCGGCACAAAGAGGCGGCACGTACGCTCACTGAGTTGCTTCGATCGGGTTAGGTTTCCACTAGCCCTGCGTCCTATCTATTGGAGAGTTCGATGGCAGTAATGGCCGTAGCGTTTCCCATTGCACCCGGCAAGACCGCAGACTGGCGACGGTTCGTCGGCGAGCTGAACGGCGCCCGCCGCGCCGAGTACGTCGCCTCGCGCAAGGCGCTCGGCTTACGCGAGCGGACCTTTCTGCAGCCGACGCCGATGGGCGATCTGGTAATCGTGACCCTCGAAGGCGACAACCCCGCTCAGTCGTTCCGGCGGTTCGTGTCGATGACCGACCCGTTCACCCTATGGTTCCTCGCCCAGGCCAACGAGCTTCACGGCATCGACCTCACGCAGGCTGCCTCGGGCCCGATGCCGGAGTTGGCAGTCGACTCAGCGGCGTAACGGCGATCGACCTCAGGTGGTAGGGCGCGGCCGTCCTCGCGCCGACCGAGGACGGCATGCGCTGCAAGGCTCCATCAAGGCCATCGGGCCGCTCGCTACCGCCTACCTCCAGATACTCGACGAGGCGAGCTGGTCGGCGATCACCTATGAGGGATCGCTGCCGCGCATCAACTGGCGGGCTCTCCGGCGCTGCGATCGTTGCGGGAAGACGTTTCGCCCGGTGCGGCGCGACCAGCGTTGGTGCAGCCTGCTCTGCCGTTGGGCGTGTCAAAGACCCACGCTTGACTCCAAAGCCCTGGCGTAGGACCAACTGGAGCGCAGCCTCTCCCTGAACGAGAAGGTCGGCCGACGCTGCCTGGCCTACCTCACCTAACCTCGCGCGGGCGTCCCTCCGCGTCCACTGCTACGAGGACGAAGCGCCCGGTCGTGGTGACCGTGCGAGCGGCCGTGTGCCGGTCCTCGGCCTCAAGGACCACCTCCACGGTCATCGATGTGCGGCCGACGGCCACGACGCGGGCGATCGCTTCGAGAAAGACGCCGATCGGAACCGGGGTCCGGAAATCGATGGCGTCGACGTGGGCGGTGAGCACCGACCCGCGGGCGAAGCGGATGGCGGCAACGGCCGCGGCCTCATCCATGAACCGCATGGCTTCTCCGCCGAACAGGGTCCCGTGCTCGTTGGCGTCGGCCGGCTGGATGAGGCGGCCGAGACGAGACTCCGGTCCGGGGGTGGGAAGGGGCTGCGGCGGCATGGCACCACCCTGACCGATGCCGCCGGGTGGCGTCAAGTCCTTACGCTACTCAACTGAGCGTGTCCGCGATCCACGCCAGCACCACGATCGGAGTGGTGGGAATCGCCGGCTGAAATCCTCTCGCCCCCACTATTCCCGCACGCCAGGGCCTGGTTCGAGGCCAGGGCGCACCGTGCCAGGATCTCGGGTCACCGGGAAGCGGGGTCGGGTAGAGCGTCGTGGGCCAACCGAGGTCGGTAGCCTGCTCGAAGGAGCGGTCCAGTGGCCGGCCGGTCCGAGCGTTCAGGGGTCGCTCCGGCGCCCGATGGGCCGTGCCTACGTCTTCACTGCGGCTAGCAGGCGTCGCCTCGCGTCAGGGTGCGGCATCTTGACCCCGTTCAGCGCGTACTTGATTGCCCGCTCCGTTAGCCGCGACGCATCCGCCAGGAGCCGCCACCCGCACTCGTCCCGTGGCCTTTGCAGCGCGGGCAGCGCCGCCTCCCACTCTCCGCGTTCGTCCACGTACTGGATGAGCACGTTGTCAAGGTCCAACCCCACCTCGTCCTCCACCTCGTCGAGCTGGTTGCTCTCCTTGCCGATGTGGCGAACCATCGTGGCGAGCACGGGGCGCCGCGGTATCAAGCCGAGGGTGCCGCGGTTGGAGGGCCCGCCCTCGGGTTTCCGCTCTTGACCTCGGGGTGCAGGCGGTAGTCGCGGATGACGTCGCCGTAGGTGCGCAGCCGGACCTTGCCCTCCTCGCCCCGGTGCCCACGGCTTCGACCTGAACCTCAGTTCCGGGACCGAGTTCCACGACCGTGTCCGCGCCGCGTCGTCTGGGGCGGAACCGCGAGCTCGGTCGGCCCGGTTACCCGGCGGGCCGCTTCTCGTCCGCTAATTCGCGCCCGGCAACCGAACCAACGGCCGGTCCTCGCGGTCATACGAACGGTGAGAACGTCATTCCCACGCAGCAAATCGCACCCCCCAGCCTCGGCAATTCAGCCGACTGCGAGCCGGGAAGCATTACCATGGGTACGCATCTACTCACAGCGTTCGGAGAGTGGAACGTGTCGTACGACGTCATCGGCAAGATGGGGCGCGTAACGGCGGACATCACCCCGGGGCACCTCGGCGAGGTGTTGATCGAGGTCCGACAGGGGACGGAACGTTTCCTGGCGTCGGCCGCGGATCCCGAAGCAACGATCAAGAAGCACACCCAGGTTCTCGTGGTCGGCAGCCTGGGAGGTCGGACTGTTGAAGTGGCACCGACCGATACCGTGAGGCTCCCGCGATGATTCCCATCGACTCGACTCTTCTCATTCTCGGAGTCGGCTTCCTCGTACTCCTGCTCCTGGTGGTGATGCTGTTCAGGTCGACCTGGCGAATCGCCGAGCCGGATGAAGCCCTGATCATCTCCGGCGTTTCGCGCGGTCATTCGGCCGGCCAGGTCGCCGGCGAGAGCATGCGCTTCAAGATCGTGACCGGCGGCGGGGCCATGGTGATGCCGGGCCTGTCCAAGGTCCGCGCCCTCTCGCTGATGGCTCATGAGAGCGAAGTCACGGTCCCATGCGTCAGCCAGCAGAAGATCCGCCTGGATCTTCGAGGCGTCATCGTCTACAAGGTCGGCGACGACTACCGCTCGATCGCGAACGCCGCCCGCCGCTTCCTCGATCGCCCGGCAGCCGAGCTCGAGTCGAAGGTTCAGAACGTCTTCGTCGGCCACCTGCGGGCCATCGCCGGTTCCATGACCGTCGAGGAGATGATCAGCGACCAGGACAAGTTCGCGCAGCAGGTCCGCGATCGCTGCACGAGCGAGATGGAGTCGTTCGGCCTGGTCATCGACAGCTTCCAGATACAGGCCATCACCAGCCCGTCCAATTACATCGAGAACCTGGCCGTGCCGCACCAGGCCGAGGTCGAGCAGAACGCCCGCATCGCCCGCGCCCAGGCGGACCAGAACGCCGTCGCCCAGGAGCAAGCCGCCCAGGCCCAGATCGCCGAGTCGATCCGTGGCACGGAGATCAAGAAGGCCGGCTTCCAGGCGGAGATCGACCGCGCCCAGAAGCAGGCCTCCCAGCAGGGTCCTCTCGCGGAGGCCCAGTCTCGCCAGGCCGTCGTCACGCAGGAGACGATGGTCGCCGAGCTGCAAGCCCAGCGAACAGAACAGCAGCTCCAGGTAGACGTCCGCAAGCCGGCCGACGCCGAGGCCTACCGCCAGACCACTCTGGCCACGGCCGGCCGTGACGTCCGAATCCGCCAGGCCGAAGCCGCTGCGCAGGAAGTCCGTCTAGCGGCCCAGGCCCAGGCAGATGCCGTCAAGCTCCAGGCCGAGGCCCAGGCCAACGCCACTCGTGTCAACGGCCAGGCCGAGGGCGACGCCATCAAGGCCCGCGGTCTTGCCGAGGCCGAGGCGATCAAAGCCCGCGCCCAGGCCGAAGCGGCCGGCATCGAGAGCCGCGCCGCGGCTCTGAGCCAGAACCAGGAAGCGGTCATCGCCCAGCAGATTGCCCAGACCCTGCCGGACATCGTTCGGGCGGCCGCAGAGCCTTTTGCCCACGTAGGCCAGTTCACGGTCCTCAACGGGGCCCAGGGCGTCACGAGCGCACTCTCCGAGGTGATCCAGCAGGCGGGTGCCCTTGCCTCGGTCGCTCGCCGGACCCTCACGCCGTTGCTCGCCGGGCCGGATGGACAGCCGACTTCCGGCAACAGAACCGCCGACAGTGCGAAGACGGTCGCAACTTCGGAGGCCGGTCCGGCGCCAGCCAGGCGGGTCACCAGGCCGGTGGACGTCCTCAAGCCGGCAGACGCGCCCAAGCCGGCAGATCCCCCAAAGGCGCCCGACGCGCCGAAGGGATAGCTGTCCAGTTGGTCCTGTGAGCCAATCCAGCAAGCCACCGAACCCGGCGGAGCCCGCGAAGGCCCCGCCGGGCTTTGGTTCTGGTGGCGCGGATCCGGCCGGAGCGCCCGATCAAGGCGGCGCCCCCGATCCGGTCAGCGCGGCGGCGATCGCTCCCGAAGCCGTCGAGCGGATCGAGCGGCTCGCTGCCGGCTACCTCGACTCGATAGTGGCGATGGCCGTGGGCAGCCCGGAGTACGGCCGGGCCGTCGCCGCGATCGATCATCTCGGTGAGCGAGATTTCGTGGCCACGGCGGCGATGAGCGGCCGTCTGCTGGATCGCCGCTTCCTGGCAATGCGTGGCCTGCTCGCGGACAAAGCGCCGCTCGCCCGTAAGCTGAACGACCTCCGCAAGGCTGCCGCGCAGCTGGATCCGACGAGAATCAAGCTGGATAGCCGGCGTTCGTCTCGCGATGAGATGGAAGAGCTCGACCGCTACTTCGAGCGCTTCGCCAGGTGGCAGCCACGCCTCGAGGCCCTGCTGGCGTCGCTGACCGAGGGACGACTCGCCCTCGAACAGGACAACGCGGCCATAGTCGCCGAGCAGACATCGCTCGCCACGGAGATGGAGACGCTCCGGCAGTATGCCTTCCTCGCCGGTTGCATCGACCAGAAGCTGGCAACCTTGATCGACGAGATCGCAGGCACAGATGACTCCCGCGCTGAGTCGCTGCGCCTCGACGCCTTGCCTGTCGTGAGACGGCGGCACCAGGAGATCCTCACCCAGCTCGCCGTGGTGACCCAGGGCTACCTGGCCCTGCGCATCGTCGAGGACACCAACGCGGAGGTGATTCGGGCCGTGGCGTCGGCTATCACCACGACGGCCGCGGCGCTGCGCACCGCGGCCGTGGCTGCCGGCGCGGCTGCAAACCAGCGTGCGGCCATGGAGCAACTCGAGACGGCGCAACTCGCCGCCAGCGCGATGTCCAACCACGCGGCTGAGCTCGAGGCCGGTCTTTCCGGGCCGGGCGGGCGCGTGGAGATGCTTCGAGGAGCGTGGGCGGAGGTTTACGCGGCGCTCGACCGAGTGGATGCCCAGAAGGCTCGCGTCCTCAAGACGATGTCTTCGGCAGATCTTGAGCTGGCCCGCCCGAAGTCGGTTTCGGCCGATCGATCGGGCGAGGATTCTCGGGCGCCGGGTGCCGACGCCTCGCTTCGACTGCGCTAGCCGAAGTTACTGGGCCAGCCTCGGGTACAGTCGAGCGGCAATCGCAATCAGGACCAACGTAGTACCGATCAGAACCGCGAAGTCCAAACCGAGCGGGAAGCTTTCAACCGCGCCCTGGATCATGAGACCTCTCAGCGCGTCGACCTGGTACGTGAGCGGGTTGACCTGGGCGACCACCTTGAGCCAGCCGGGCATTATGGAGATCGGGTATATCGCGCTGCTGGCGAAGAACAGTGGCATCGTTAGCACCTGGCCGATGCCCATGAACCGCTCGCGAGTCCGGACCAGGCATGCGATGACCAGCGAGAAGGTCGCGAACGCCGCCGACCCGATGACCACGACCAGGATCACCCCGATCACCGACAGCGGGTCGAGACGAAGGTGGACGCCGATCAAGACGGCGACGATGTAGACCATCGCCGCCTGCACTAGAGACCGGAGACCGCCCGCCAGAGCCTTGCCGGTTACGAGGGCGCTCCGGGCGGCCGGGCTCACCAGGTACTTGTGGAGCACGCCCAGGTCGCGTTCCCAGATGACGGCGATGCCGAAGAAGATCGCCGAGAAGAGAGCGCTCTGGGCCAGGATGCCCGGCGCCAGGAAGTCTTCATAGCCGAGGTTGCCCGTCGAGATGGCCCGAGTCTGCGCCATCACCTGCCCGAAGACGAGCAGCCAGAGCAGCGGCTGAACGGCCCGAGTCAGCAACTCGGTCGGATCGTGGCGGAGCTTGCGCAGCTCGCCCTCGGCGATCGTCCAGGCGTCCAGGAAGAACCGAATCGGCGCCGGCGGCTCAGCCCAGACGGCGGGCCGTGCGACGCGTCCTAGTGACGTCACGGAACTGACCTCCTTGCTCGCCGGCCTCGTCCAACCCGGAGCCGGTGAAATAGGTGAATGCGTCGTCGAGGTCCCCGCCCGGGCCCGCTTGCGCGGACAGCTCCGCGGGCGTTCCCAGGGCCACGAGCTTACCGAGGTGCATGAACCCAACCCGCCCGCACAGCTCCTCGGCTTCGTCCATGTAGTGCGTCGTCAGCAGGATGGTCGTTCCCTCGGCCTGGCGAAGCCCGCGGATGTGGCCCCACACGGCGCGACGGGCGGTCGGGTCAAGGCCCACCGTCGGCTCGTCGAGGAAGAGGATTTCAGGCTTGTGGAGCATCGCCTGCGCGATCTCCAGACGCCGGATCATGCCGCCTGAGAAGGTCCGAACAAGCCGATCCGCGGCCGACTCCAGGCCCATGAACTCCAGCGCCTCGGCTATTCGGGCGCTTCGATCTGCGTCGGGCAGATGATAGAGCCGGGCGCTCGTCATCAGGTTCTCGCGCGCTGAAAGGGCTCCATCCGATGAGAGCAACTGGGGCACGTAGCCGATCGACCGGCGCACCAACCGAGGATCGCGGTGAATGTCGTGGCCGGCCACGCTGGCGCTGCCGCTCGTCGGTGGCAGGAGCGTGATCAGCATCTTGATCGTCGTCGTCTTGCCGGCGCCGTTGGGCCCAAGCAGCCCGAAGACCTCTCCGGCCTGGACTTCCAGGTTCAGCGCATTTACCGCGGTCAGGGCATCGAAACGCCGTGTCAAATCGCGGGTGACGATTGCTGGAGGCATCGGTCCTTCCTGTGGAGCGGGAGATTCGATTGGGCGCCACTGGCGTCCGAATGGCGCAAGCCGGCTCGACCGCCGCTGTCTACGAACCCAGAACAGTTATCTTCATTAACTAATGTATCATAGTCCCATGGTAGAGAAGACAGCGGACCAGGTGGCTGTTGCGATCCTTGAGACGATCCCATCGTCAATGCGAGCCATTCGCGAACAGATGCGCGCCGGCCGTGCGGCCGGGCTCTCCGTGGCTCAGTTCCGGCTCCTTCTCTTCGTCCGGCGCAACCCCGGCACCAGCCTTTCGCGCGTATCGGACCATCTGGGCACCTCGCTCCCGGCGGCCTCCCAGCTCGTCGAGCGGGTCGTGCAAGCCGGTTTCATAACGAGGGTGCAGCACCCGACGGAACGCCGCCGTGTCGAGCTGCGCCTGACTGATGCCGGCGGCGCGGCTCTTGCCGCATGCGATGCCCGAACGCGGGCCTGGCTCTGCGAGCGCCTCGCCGGGCTGAAGGACGACGAGCTCGACCGGCTTGCCGACGCGCTGAATGACCTGCGCGCCCTCCTCGCCCGAAGCGGTGACTGACACAATACTGCAAGTGCAACGCTATTGACAGCCACTAGCAAACGGTAGACACTACCAAGCGCAAGTCACTTCGGAAAGGCGGTGTCTATCATGGCTGAGCTCGAGACCCGGCGTGACGGCATCTCCAGCCGCTGGCTGGCCCTGGCGGCCTTGACGCTCGCCCTGGTGGCGATCGGCCTGGACCAAACGGTCCTGAATCTGGCCCTGCCGACGCTTTCGAAGTCGCTCGGTGCGTCTGAGTCGCAGCTCCAATGGTTCGTCACCGCCTACACCCTCGCTCTTGCGGCGGCCATGCTGCCGGCCGGGCTGCTGGGCGACCGATACGGCCGCAAGACGGTCCTCCTGGGTGCGTTGGCCGTCTTCGGGGTCATGTCGGTGGCTTGCGCTTACGCGCCGAATCCGAATGCGTTCATCGCCGCACGGACCGTCCTTGGCATCGCCGGTGCAGCGCTCACGGTCATGTCGCTCTCCGTCGTGACGGTCCTCTTCTCGGAGGCCGAGCGGCCGCGCGCGATGGGCATCTGGGCCGCCGGCAACTTCCTGGCCCTTCCGCTTGGACCGATCGTCGGCGGTTACGTGCTGGCCCACTTCTGGTGGGGCTGGGTCTTCCTGATGAACGTGCCGGTCGTCCTGATCGGCCTGACTGCCGCGGCCGTCTTCGTGCCACAGTCGCGTAGCGAGCGAAGGCCCAGCATCGATATCCTTGGCGTGCTGCTGTCGAGCACCGGCCTGGCGCTGCTGATGTACGGGCTGGTCGAGGCCGGCGACAACGGCTGGGGCTCGGCGAGCGCAATCGTTCCGTCGATCGTCGGCATGGCGACGCTGACGATCTTCGTCCTATGGGAGGCTTGGCTGACGGCTCGGCCAAACGGCCAGCCTCTCGTCGACCTGGGCCTGTTCCGCTCGCGCAGCTTCAGCGTGGGCGTGGTCCTGGCCGCGGCCGGCATCTTCGGGATGTTCGGGGTGCTGTTCCTGCTGCCGCAGTACCTCCAGGCGATCAGGGGGGTCAACGCCCAGGGCGCCGGTCTGCGCTTCCTGCCGACGATCGCCGGCCTGGTCGTCGGTGCCATTCCGGCGGACCGAGTCGCGGCCCGGATCGGCTCCAGGGTTACCGTTGCGCTCGGGTTCGGAATCCTGACCGTCGGGATGGTCGCCGGTAGCGCCATGACTACCTCCACCGGCGACGGCTACATCGCGGCCTACACTTTCGTCGTGGGCGCGGGGGCCGGCCTTGGACTCGCCACTGCAGCGTCGGCCGCCATCGTTGAGCTCTCCGTGGAGCGGAGCGGCGTCGGTTCGGCTTTGCTCCAGGCGATCATCAAGCTCGGGCCCGCGTTCGGGGCCACGATCCTCGGCAGCGTGCTCAACTCCACGTACCAGAGCCAGGTGTCGGTGACGGGCCTGCCGTCGGCGGCGGCCGCTGCCGTCCAGCAGAGCGTCTTCGGCGGGCTGGCAGTGGCTCAGCAACTCGGATCGACGGGTCTGGCCGAGTCCGTTCGGACGGCCTTCGTGGCCGGGATGGACGACGCGTCCAGGGTGGCCGCGGTCATCGCTGCCGTGGGGATGGTTGGGGCGTTGATCTTGCTGCCTCGGCGTTCATCGGCGGCGGCCGAGGCCGCGGACAAGCTCGCCGAACGGGCGGTCGTCAGTGGCTAATCCTCCTGCTCGTTCAATAAGTGGGTCGTTCGATGCTGAGCTTTCGACTGCCGCGGTCGACCGTCAAGGCGCGAGAATGTGGCCATGAGCGAATCGTCGGCGATCGACAAGCCCGGGTTGCGCGAACGCAAGAAAGCCAGGACGCGAGCCTCGATCCAGGAACACGCTCTGCGCCTCTTCCGCGAGCAGGGCTACGAGGCCACCACCGTGGAGCAGATCGCCGAGGCCGCCGAAGTCTCGCCCAGCACCTTCTTCCGCTACTTCCCCACGAAGGAAGACGTGGTCGCCTACGACGCCCTCGACCCGGCCGTCATGGCGTCCTGGCGGTCCCAACCACCCGAGATGGCTCCTATTCCGGCGATCCGAAGGGCGATGATCGAGGTCTTCGGGTCGCTGACACCTGACCAGGTGGCGGAGATGATGGACCGGGGCCGACTCCTCTTCTCGGTGCCTGAGCTGCGGCAGGCAGCGATCAACGAGATGATCCGCTCAGGCCAGATGGTCGCCGACGAGATGGCCGTGCGGCTGGGCCGGCCGCCGGACGACTTCGAGCTGCGCGTTTTCGCGGGAGCCGTCATGGGCGGCCTGCTCGCCGCTCTGATCCCGATGCTGGAGAGCGGGTCCGTCGACATGATGACCCAGCTTGATCGAGCCTTCGCATTCCTCGAGAAGGGGATGCCGCTCTAGCGCTTCTGGCTGTTCACGAACGTCAAAGCCGCCGCCCCTGGCCCGAAGACTCAAGATCCGGGCCGGCATCAATGTCGGCTGGCAGAAGAATGGCGACCGTGGCGGGCGCGTGCTGATTTGCCCCGCGGATCAAGCTGCGTGCCCCGCCAAAGCAGCCGGCAGCTACAGGTCGATCTCGACCTGAACGATCCTGGATCACGTATTTCGTGCCGAGGCACTATACAAAACGGCTGCGATCCGTGGTAACCTCCGCCCAACGGGCCAATAGGCCCCGGATCCCGCGGCTGCCACGATCGCTCCTCTCAACGGTTCTCGGCGAGACAGACGTGTCGCTGAGGCCGCATGAGCAAGGAGCGTTCTTTGTACGCATCAGATAAGAACCTGGTTTGCCAGGACTGCAACCAGGAGTTCGTGTTCAGCGCGAGCGAGCAGCAGTTCTACGCGGATCGCCAGTTCAGCGAGCCGCGCCGCTGTCCCTCGTGCCGAGCGGCCCGCAAGGCCCAGCGCGGCGACTTCGGCGGCGGATCGCACACCGGCGGTAGCCGCGGCGGCTACTCGTCCGGCCCGCGCGAGATGTTCTCGGCCACGTGCTCGAGCTGCGGCCGCGAGGCCCAGGTTCCGTTCCGCCCCAGCGGCACCAAGCCGGTCTACTGCAGCGACTGCTTCACCGCTCGTCGCGCATAACACCGGGCCGCGAGGCCCACGCGACAACTGGAAGAGCCCGGCGAGAAATCGCCGGGCTCTCTTGGTGTCCGCCCGGCATGGGCAGTGCCGGGGCGAGGCTCTCGACCCCCTCAGGGCGTCGAACGGGGCAGAGGCAGCAGCAGGTTCTCCCTGGTCGCGCGGGGCTCAACTCCCGTCGTCGGCGCCGCCCGAGCGGCCACCTATGTGATGGCGATCCTGGCGAGAGTCGATGAGGCTGCGATAGGGTTGGCCCACTCGGCGTTGGTCAGCACGACGACGGTGACGTGATATGCGGGAAGGTACTCCATAGCCGACCAGAACCCGTCGAGATGGCCGCGATGGCCCCATGCCAGCTGTCCGGCCATCGTTGTTTCCTCGAACCCGAATCCGTAGGGGTAGCTCGGCTTGACCTTGAAGGCCATCGACGGTGAGATATCGACCATCGACGCCAGCGTTGCCAGGTCGAGCACGTCGCCGCTGTACAGGGCGTTCGCCCAGAGGGCCAGGTCCGAGGCGGTGGACACGTAGGCGCCGGCGAAGCCGAAGGCCGTGGCTTCGGCCGTGAATGGCAGCATGGACCCGGCAGAGTTGTCTCGAGGTTTGGTAGATGCAGTCCCCATGTAGCCGTGAGCTTCGGGACCCTGGGCTTGCTCCTCCGTCTGGAGGTAGGTATGGTCGAGGCCGAGCGGCGTCAGAAACATGGACCGGACCAGCGCCGCTACAGTCTGACCGGTCGCCTTCTCGACCACCTCCCCAAGCAGGATGAAGTCCGTGTTCGAGTAGTGATAGCCGGTGCCCGGAGCGAAGTACCGCGGGCCCACTTGCGCGAGGACCTGAGCCGCGGTCCAGGTGGCGCCGGGGTGGGCGAGGATGGCAGCAGAGAAGGCGGCAGAGTACGTCGGGTCGACAATGTCGCGAATGCCGCTCGTGTGGTCGAGCAGCTCCTGGATGGTGATGCTCGCAGCGTTCGGGAAAGTCGGCACGTAACTGGACAGAGGATCGTCGAGACCGATCGTGCCGGCCATGGCAAGCCTGCAAACGAGCGCGGCCACAAACGTCTTGCTGATGCTTCCCACCGAGAAGAGCGTATCGGTCGTGAGCGGTGTTGCGGGCGAAAGGATCGCCGCGCCCGAGACTCCCGTCCAGGTCGAGCCGTCCGGGAACACGATCGCAGCCGAGACGCCCGGGTACTTGCCGCCGCTGCGTATGCCGTTCAGGGCGGCCTGGAGGGCCGTAGCCTTTGCCGGATCGAGATTGGCGGCGAACGAGCTCGGGGCGGCCAGCCGCGAAGTCGGGACCGGGACGATCGAGATGTTCGGCGTGGCCGTGGGCGAACTCGACGCCGGGACGGAGGCGCTGGGGGGTAGCGTCGGCGATAACGATCCGCCGGGCGAAAGCGTTGGCGCCGAGCTGCCGCAAGCGGCCGTGGCTGCGGCCAACAGGATCGCTGCGGCGATGCGGGCAGGTCGATCGGCTCTGGGGGAGCGGCTCGCGTGATTCACGACGCGAATGATGCACCCGCAAGCGAGTCTGGCGCCGCGGGCACGGCTTGGGCTCGCCGGGGGCGGGGCGCGGAGGCCATGCTGGACGAGCCATGGCCCCGGCCGGCGGAGTCCGGGCCGCCCCACTTCGACGTCTTGTCCGGATGCCGGAGCACCCGCGCCCTAGCTGCGGCCGCCGCCGCCGAAGAGCCGGAGCAGGAAGAGGAAGATGTTCACGAACTCGAGGTAGAGGAGCAGGGCGCCGATGACGGCCGCCTTCTCCATGGACCCGGTCATCGCCGCGAACTGCCCGCGCGATATGCGCTGGACCGTGGATGCCGTGAGGGCGGTGAAGATCAGCACTCCGGCGATCGAGATGATGATGTCGAGCGTGCCGTTGCCCACGAACATGTTCACGAGGATGGCGACGAGGAGGCCCCACGTCGCCATGGCGAGATAGCCGAATATGTTCGTCAGCGACCGCTTCGTGACGGCCCCGTACAGGGCCGCTCCGCCGAACATCGCCGCGGCGCTCACGAAGGCCTCGACGACCGTGGCCGCCGAGCCGGTCTGGACCGTGTAGGCCATGATGATCACGCCGAAGGTCAGGCCGTTGAGCGCGGCGTAGATCAGGAACAGGCCCAGTGCCATCGTCGCGTTGATCCGTCTGATCGCTGCCTGCAGGCCCACGCCGATGACCATCTCGACGATGATCAGGGGCAGCCACAGGTTCAGGACGGTGTCGGCCAGGCCGACGCTGTTCTGAACCAGGTATGCAACAAAGGCGCTCAGCAGCAAGCCCAGGAACATCCACGTAAACGCCTGGGACAGAAAGCCGACCGACAGGGCGGCTGCGGGCCGAACGCCGAGTTGCTCGGGCGCATAGCCGCCGCGCGGGTCGTATCGAGAGCCATTCATAGATTTCCTCCGATCGAGGTCCAGGTGGAAATCAGGCCTGAGGGATGACCCGGCCCGCGTTGGCGGGTGGTCTCTCTTTGCGTTTGATCCTACCCCCTGCGGCTCCGCTCCGGGGCGTCCGGGCTCGGCGGCCCCGGGCGTGGAACGTCAGGCGCTCCGCCCGCGATGCCGTCGTGGCTCAGCCTTTGAGGGAGTGGCCGCCCGAGACTCACCGTGTTCGGCCGCACGGGCGAAAATCCACAGCAGGTCACCCAGGCGGTTCAGGTACGGCACCACCTGGTCTCCCGGAATCGGTTCGGCGCGCCCGATCGAGACAGCCCGCCGCTCTGCGCGCCGGACGATGGTCCTGGCCAGCTCGAGCGCCGCGGACAGGCGCGTCTCTCCCGGAACCACGAACTCGTGCGGCAGCTCGATGGCTGCCTCAGTCTCAGCCAGAAGCGCATCAAGACCATCGACCATTTTGGCAGTCACGCGCGTCTCGCCCGGCAGCTGGCGGTCCACGCCGTTGGGGGCGGTGGCCAGCTCGGCGCCGGCCACGAAAAGCTCACGCTGGATGCGCAGGATCAGGTCCGGAAGTCGGGCGAGCGTTCGAGGCAGGGTTCCGTCCTGCGCGTTCAGGCCGAGCTCGGCACGAACAAGACCAAGAGCCGCTACGGCCTCATCGATGGCGCCGTACGCCTCGGTTCTCGGTTCGTCCTTGAATACACGCTCGCCGCCGAACAGCAGGCCCGTAGTGCCGTCGTCGCCGCGACGGGTGGCAACTGCTGACTTGCGTTCGAGCTCCTCGGGCATCGTCCCCTCGATGAATCTAGTGCGTCACCACATGAGGCCGGCTTCGCGGGGGTCCCAGCGTTCGGCCAGCAGGGTCACCTTGACCGGATGTTCGAGCACGGACTCGGCCTGGTCCTTGATCTGCTGAACCATCGAGCCGGCATAGGGACAGAACGGCGTCGTCAGGACCATCTTGATCTCAGACGCCTCGCTGCCGATGATGATCTGCCTGATCAGGGCAAGCTCCACGACATCCATCCCCAACTCCGGGTCGACGACGGCGCGGAGAGCATCTAGGATGGCCAGCTCGGTCGCCCGGCGCTGGGGGTCGAAGGCAAGGGTTTCCTCGGCCGGGGGTGCCGCGACGGCACCAGCAGCGGGGTTGCTGGCAGGCTCGGTGGAGATGGCCTGTAGGGCCGAAGTCGTATCGCTCATGGCGCCAGATATCCTACCAGTTTTGTCGGAATAGTCGAATCGGCAGCCGCACCGGGTCAGGACCTCGCGCGGGCGGCGGCCTTCGCTCTTGCCACGACGATGCCCGGGATGCGGAGCTCGTCGGGCAGGACGGATGCTTCATCGTCGCTGAAGCCGGGGCCGGTCAAGGCGCCGTCGCGACCGAAGAACTCGCGGTACAGGTCGCGGTGCTCGGCAGCGTATAGGTAAGCCTGGGCGATGCCGACGACGCGTAACTCCGGGTGCTCGTGCAGCAGCTGAGCCACGCCGTAGCCGGCACGTCTCAACTCGAGCAGCTGGCGAACCGTCAGGCGGGTGTTGTAGCAGAACGGCTCGCCGCGCATGACCAGCGGATCAACCTTCACCCACTTGATCGTCATGTCGGCCTCCGTTTCCGGGTTGCCGCCGCGACCGTCGCGGCAACTTGGAGAGTGGCGATGTGCCTGCGCCGCGATCAAACGCCGCGGTACATCCACTTCGAGAGCGCGTTTCGCTTGTGGCGATCGCCGCCGACGCGGCCGTTGAGCTTGAGAATCGCCCCTGCTGCATCGAGCGAACGTGCGGCCGCGGCGAACTCGTCGGCGCTGAGTTGGGCGTCTACCGTCTCACGGATGCCAGCGCAAAGGGCGCTGAGATCGGCCAGTGGCACGCCCCGGCGGCGATAGATGGGTCCGATCCACTCGGCATATTCGGTCAGCCACCGGTCCTCGCCCCCGGCGAGGCACAGTGCCAGGCGTTCCACCAGCAGCTCGCCATCGCGAAGAAGCCGGCGCAGCCCGACCTGGTCGTACCGCGTCCTGATCGTCGGATCGTCCCTCACTGCAGCCTCGAGTGCGCCGGCCGAGATGCCAGTGGCGTTGGCGCGGAGTTTCGCGGCCGCCGCCGCGTTGCCGGCCGTCATGTCGATGGGGGCAAGCCCGAGGTTCGGATGACGGGAGGCTGGCCTTCCGGCGCCGTTCCGCTTCTCACTCCCCGGCTTCGCCACGCTGGCTTTCGGTCGCGCGACCCCAGCGGGCTTCGCGGGAGCGGCGGGAGTGGCGGCGGCGCCCGTGGCCGGCTTGGGGTCGTCGGTGCGGCTCTCTGTCACGACTCGAAGTCTAGCCTGACGAGCCCTTCGCCGCCGAGAGCGCTGCGCCGGCGACTCCGCCGAGGGCAAGGTGCCGAAGCCGACGGACGAGGGGTCGGCGCCGATCGAGGCTGGTGCGACCTGCTTGCGCCACAGGCCCTCATCTCTGTCGGGCCGCCCCACCCTCCAGCGAGGCGACGTCGATCCATCTCTCCCGAGCCTCCCGGAGGGCGATCGTGCGCGGGCCGGGCCTGCCGCCGCCGATCGGACGGCCGTCGAGCGAGGTGAACGGGACGATGCCGCCGATACTCGAGCAGACCGCAGCTTCGTCAGCCTCGAAGATGTCCTGGGGCCGCAAGTCCCGCTCGACCATGCGCAGTCCCACGGTGGCACCGTGATCCACAAGCCACGCCCGTGTCGTACCGGCGAGGAGCCCGGTCCCGAGTCGGGGAGTGGCGCAGGTATCGCCGCGGATCAGCAGGACGTTCGACGTCGTGGCCTCAGCGACGCGGCCGTCGGTCGTCAGGAAGATGGCATCGTCCGCGCCGGCCCGTTCCGCCTCCAAGCGGGCGTAGACCAGCTCCGCGCGCGACGTCGTCTTGATGCCGGACATCGGCGAGTCGGCGTCGCGGCGAACGACGCTGGTAATCAATCGTTCGCCATCCTGAAGAAGGCGCGCGGCCGGGGGCGTGAGGAGCCAGGCCTGGATCGCCGCTGACGCCGTGCCCCCGGCCCACGGGGCCACACCACGCGCGGGATCGAAGCCGCGGCTGACGGTGATGCGGATGACCGCGTCACCGGGCGGCTCAACGCTGTCCCATCCCTCGGCCGCCACCAGATCCGCGATGCCGGCCGCAACGGCGTCGTCGCTGAATGGCAGCTCGAAGGCCATTGACTTGAGACTTGCGTGAAGTCGGGTCAGGTGTCCATCCAGCTCGATGGCCACGCCGCGCCTCGCCCGAAGCGCCTCGAAGACGCCGTCGCCCAGCTGGAAGCCGCGGTCGTAGACGGATAGATGCGGACCGGACGAGGGCCGCAGGCGGCCGTCGAGCCAGACATGCGACGCGGCGGGTCGGGTCATGTGAGTCTCCGCAGCGAGAGGGAGAAGCGCGAAGTCCAGCCGTGGGAGAAGCTGGGCGCCCTTAGAGGCGGATCCTACGGAGGAACGGCGGCCACAGTTTCGGCACCCTTGGACTCCTCCTCCGGACCGGTTGACCGATCGAAGGCTCCGCTCCGTCCGCCGGGAATGATATGCGAAGGCCGTTTGAGGCAGGCGCCGTCGATTCACGGCGAACGATGACTCGGCAGGTCGGGCGATCAGACAGATTGCGGCGGCGCCGTGAGGTGACGCCGCCGCGTGAGGACTTCGGATGTGGCAATTGTCGATCAGATGCCGCTGCTGCCAGCCTGGCCGAACCCGCCCTGGCGGGCGCCTAGCAGCGCTTCAGGCTCGCCCTAGATGGTGATTCGAGGAATCCATCGCAGGAAGCTGGGCATCCACCAGTTCCACTCGCGGCTCGCGGCCCAGGCCAGGAACCCCGTCGGCGAGTCCCTTTCCCACTGGTTGATCTCCCTCCGGCGCCGCCATCGGGCGGCGCCGCTGCACTTGACTTGGCGGTTCTATGCGACGGCCTCGGTGGCCATCACGGAGGCGGCGCGGTGGCCGTAGTCGCGGATGCGCCCGTCGCGCATTCGGATGACCCGGTCGCAGGCAGCGCCGACCTCGGAGTCGTGGGTCACCAGAACGATCGTCTGGCCGTGCTCGTGGTTGAACTGGCGCAGGAGGGCCAGGACTTCGGCGCTTCGGTCGGAGTCGAGGTTGCCGGTCGGCTCGTCGGCCAGGATGATCTCCGGCCTGTTGACCAGGGCCCTGGCGATGGCCACGCGCTGCTGCTCGCCGCCCGACAGCTCGGAAGGCTTATGGCCCGCACGATCGGCCAGACCGACCAGGCCCAGGGCCTCGAGGGCGGCAGCCCTGGCGGCCCTGCCCTTGATGCCGGCATAGTCGGAGGCGAGAAGCACGTTCTCAAGAGCGGTAAGCGTGGGGACGAGGTTGAAGTCCTGGAAGACGAAGCCCATCCGTCGAGCGCGGACCTTCGTCCGAGCGTTGTCGGAAAGCGACGCGACGTCCTCGCCGGCCAGGCGAAGCTCGGGGGCGGGACCGTGGTTCGGATCCGGAGCGTGAAGCAGCCCCAGGATGTGCATCAGGGTGCTCTTGCCCGAGCCCGACGGGCCCATGATCGCCACCATCTCGCCCGCGTCGATCGAGATCTCGACCCCCTTGAGGGCCTCGACGGTGTTGCGCCGGCTCAGGCGGTAGGTCTTGCGGAGGTTGCGACCTTCGAGGATTGTCATCGTTGTTTCTCCTTGGCGGGCCGCTCCAGGCGACCCGCGATACGTTCGAATTAGCGCTTGGCGCTGGTAGCTGCTACTCGTATCGGAGCGCGGTCACCGGGTCGAGCCGGGAGGCGTGCCAGGCCGGGATGAAGCCCGCAGTGGCGCCGAGGATCGTGGCGAAGGCGACGGACGAGATGGCCGTACCGGCGGTCAAGTCGAAGAGGATCGTGGCCGAGCTGCGGCCGGCTTCGTTACCCAGGTAGGTGATCACGGCTCCCAGACCCAGACCGAGTAGGCCACCGACCAGGCCGATGATTGCCGACTCGATCACGATCTCCCGACGGATGCGCCAGCGGGAGGCTCCGATCGCTCGCTTGATGCCGATCTCCCGGGTCCGCTCGGCGACCGACATGGCCATCGTGTTGATGACCGAAAGTCCGCCGACGAGGAGGCTGATGAGGCCGATGCCGATGAGGATCGAATTGAGCATCGAGGTGGCAGCCCCAATCTGCTTGTCGAAGTCCGCCCCGGTCATTGGCGTGACGCCGGGGATCGAGGCGTTGATCTCATCCGCGATCTTCTGCGGGTCGACGCCGGGCTTCGGGTAGACCACGAGGCCCGTGGCGATCTCGCTGACGTTGAGCTTGTCCGCGACCAGCGTCGGCAGTGTCTTGATGTAGAGCTGCTGCGCAGCCGCCATCGGAACCATCGCCTCGTTGTCCGGCGCTGTGAGCGTAGGTTCCAGGACCCCAACGACCTTGAACTGGACGCTGCGCAAGGTGACGGTGTCTCCCACGCTCGCTTTGAACTGCCGCGCAAGATCAGATCCGAGGACGACCACGTTGCTGCCCTCGTCCTGCGGGGTGAGGGCGCGGCCGGTGGCGTAGTTGAGCTTGAACGTCTCGCGGCCCTTGTCGGCGCCCGCGACGCCGCCAGTGATCATTGGGGGCGTTCCCATGGACACGCCGCTCTGGTCGTCGCTCAGCATCATCGCGACATCGGCGAAGACGACATCGACGCCGTCGAGCTGGGAGATCTGGTCGGTCATCCTGGTGGAGAGGACGCCACCGATGCCCATGTAGCCGCCCTTGGCGCTCACGGTGACCTTGTCCTTGTAGTACTCGCTGCCGCCTTTGACAAGGGCGTCGATCTTGTTGGCCATCGAGCCGAAGACGACCAGGGCCATGATGCCGATCATGATGCCGGTGATCGTCAGGCTGGAGCGGAGCTTGCGGCGACCGAGATCGCGCACGAGTCGCATGTGGTTCTCCTTCGCTGGGCGGCTGGGTTGTGTCGTTGCTTCTCAGTTCGAGGACGCTATCCGGCGTCTTTCTCGTCGTACCGAAAGCTACGGGCAGAACCGCCCGGCGGCGTCGTCCTCGACGGCTACTTCGCGGTCGTCCAGCGGATCGAACCTGGGGTCATACCTGCGGATGACGAGGAGGACCGAAATACGGCCTGCGGAGGATGGCAGCGGGGTCCGCTCGTTGGTCCGACGAACCGAGGCCGCGGCGCCGTCAAGCACCGTAGCGGTCTGACCCGAAGGTGCGTGAGCGAGGCGCGCAGAAGGAACGAAGGCATCGGCCGGCCGACCGGCGATCGCTCAGACGAGGCCGGTCTCGTAGGCGAGGATCACGGCCTGAACGCGATCGCGCAGGTCCAGCTTGGACAGCACGCGCGAGACGTGGGTCTTCACCGTCGTCTCCGAAACGACGAGCTTTTCGGCGATCTCGGCGTTCGACAGGCCCCGGGCCATGAGCTTGAGCACCTCGAGCTCGCGCTCGGTCAGCTCGGAAAGGGCTGGGATGGTGTCTTCATTGGCGGGTGGCAGTCGGCTGGCGACGCGGTCCAGTAGGCGCCGAGTCACCGATGGAGCCAGCAGCGCCTCTCCGGCGGCAACGATCCTGATGGCCTCGACCAGGTCTTCGGGGGGCGCGTCTTTGAGGAGGAAGCCGCTGGCGCCGGCCCGGAGCGACTCGACCACGTACTCGTCGAGGCCAAAGGTTGTCAGCATCAAGACCTTGATGGGATCTTCCACGCCAGGGCCCGCCAGGGCGCGAGTGGCCTGGATCCCGTCCATGCCCGGCATCCGGATGTCCATCAGAACCACGTCGGGCTTGAGGCGGCGAGCCAGCTCGACGGCCGAGGCGCCGTCGGCCGCCTCGCCCACGACTGTCAGATCGGACTCGGCCGACAGGATCATCCGGAACCCGGTACGAAGCAACGGCTGGTCGTCGACCAGCAGCACGCGCGTCGTCAACGCTCGCCCTCTCCTTCTCTGCGGCCGTGAGGCCCGCTCTGCTCGACTGGATGCGGCGGAACCACCCGAACCATCATCGGCGGCACCGATCGAGGCTTCACCAACGCCCCCGACCGGCCTGGGGTTCGAAGAGTGTGTTCGCGTCGATTGCTGGCTGCCGCTTCCTTGACGGCCGCCAGCGCGGCTTCTCTCTCGGACCTGGCTCGGGCGGCGTCATCCGGCTCGATCGGCATCCGGGCCAGGACGCGATAGCCGCCGGTCAGGATCGGCCCGGCCTCCAGCACTCCGCCGAACAGCGAGACCCGCTCTTTCATGCCGATCAACCCATGGCCGCCACCGTCCGGCGCTGAGAGCAGCGAGGCCGCGGCGCCGCGGCCATCGTCGACCACCTCGATCTCGAGCGTCTCGGCCGTGTAGGTGACCGTGACGTGCGCCGTCGCTTTGCCACCGTGCTTGACTGTATTGGTGAGAGCCTCCTGCACGATTCGATAGGCGGCGAGGTCCATGCCGGCCGGCAGACAGCAGGCCGATCCTTCGATCGAGAACTCAACGGGCAAGCCAACTCCGCGAACCTGCTCGATGAGCCTCTCTATCTCGCCGAGGCCGGGTTGCGGGCCCATGCCCGAATCGTCGCTGCGCAAGACCTCGAGCATGCGGCGCATCTCGGCAAGGGCCGTCCTGCCGGCCGCTTCGACTGCCTCCAGCGCACCCTTAGCCGCGACTGGGTCCTTGTCCACGACACGCCGTGCGCCTCCGGCCTGGACGACCATGACACTGACGTAGTGGGCGACGACATCGTGTAACTCTCGGGCGATGTGGGCCCGCTCTTCGCTCACGGCCAGGGCCGCTTTCTCCTCCTTCTCTCGCTCGAGCTCCATGGCCCGGTCCTCGAGCTGCTTCGTGTAAGCCTGGCGAACGCGCAGGTTGTCGCCGATCAGCCAGGCCAGCCCGAAGGAGAGATATGTGGCGGTCAGGCCTGCCGTCCATCCGGTGATCGAATCGAACACGGCGTAGGCGGCGAAGCTGACGAAAATGCCGGCGGCCGTTAGAGCGGCCGCGATCGTCGCGCGGCGCCGCGGCTCGTGCGCCGCCACTGTGTAGAACGCCACGAAGACGCCGAGAAAACCATCCGACTCCGTGTATCCGAGCACGCTGTACAAGGTGATCGCGAAGCCGGTGATGCACAGAACCCCGATGGGGTTCCGGCGACGCAATGCAATCGGCAGCACCTGAAGGATCAAGAGCGCGACGCCGACGGCGTCGAGACGGTAGTGCTCTTGGACGGCCGTGTAGGCCGCCACGCCCGTCAGGATCAGGGCTAAGACCACATCGGCGTAGTCCTGGTTCCAGTGGATCCGTCCCAGGCGCCGCCGTGGGCTTGCGATAGCGCGCTGCATGGTCGCACGGTACCCCGCGCGCGCGGTCGCCGCATCAGCCGAACGCAGGATTGCGGCTGCTCCCCGGGGATGAGTCCCTGTGTGTGGATCCAGCCGCGGCGCGAACGGCTGCCGAAATGCGAGAAGCGCGGTGCTAGAGCAGCTCGCCGTTGGACCAGCCTGTGGCTTCGCCCTCGCCCGGACGGGGTTCTTCGCCGGGAGGGTATTCGAACGCTGGCTCTCGCCGGGCCTGCGCCGTCTCGGTGGAGTCGGAGGTCTCAGGAACTGTGGAGCCATGCGGGCTCCCGGCCACCGCACCCATGGGCGTCTGTCCACCCGAGCCCGGCTCCAGCGCGCTCACCGGCTGCCCGGCCGTGCCTTCGATCGCCCCGACGCCGTAGGGCACCCACTTCGAGGGATCCTGGAGCCGGTGAGGCTCCGTCCGACCGCGCAGGTGGGCCTGCTCGAAGCCGGATGGCTCGATCCACATCTGCTTGCCGTCGAGCAGCCCCTCGATGCCGCCCTGGCCTGGTTCGGGGCGCGGGTGCTGGCAGTACCGGCAGTTTGCCTTGTCGTGCGCCGCGTACTGGGTCGGCTCCTCGTAGGTCGTGATGTAGCCCTCGAAGTTGCGCAACACGACCTTGTGGTCCGAGTAGCTGATCAGGTAGTTGGGCATGACCGGGATCTTGCCGCCGCCCCCGGGCGCGTCGACCACGTAGGTCGGGACCGCATAGCCGGAGGTGTGGCCCCGCAGGCCCTCCATGATCTCGATGCCCTTGCCGACCGGAGTCCGGAAGTGGCCCGAGCCTTCCACCAGGTCGCACTGGTAGATGTAGTAGGGCCGGATCCGGAACTCGACGAGCCGGTGTACAAGCGCCCGCATGATGTGGACGCAGTCGTTGACGCCGGCGAGAAGGACCGACTGGTTGCCGAGCGGGATTCCGGCCCGGGTCAGCTTGTCGCACGCCCGGGCGACTTCGGGTGTTAGCTCGTTGGGATGGTTGAAGTGGAGGTTCATCCAGATCGGGTGGTACTTCGCCAGCATCTCGCACAGTTCGTCGTCGATGCGCTGGGGCAGGAAGGCCGGCACGCGCGAGCCGATGCGGATGATCTCGATGTGAGGGATCTCGCGGAGGCCGCGAATGATCGACCCGAGCAGCTTCGGGGCGAGGACCAGACCGTCGCCACCCGAGATCAGGACGTCGCGGACCTGGGGCGTGCGGCGCAGGTACTCGAGCTGGGCTTCGTGCTCGGCGCGGTTGAAGTTCTGGGCCGCGTCGCCCACGATGCGCGACCGGGTGCAGTAGCGGCAGTAGCTGGCGCACTGGGTCGTGACCAGCATCAGGACCCGGTCGGGGTAGCGGTGGACGAGCCCTGGAACGGGCGAGTGACGATCCTCGGCCAGGGAGTCCTCCATCATCGCCGTGAAGGCTTCCTGCTCACACGCCGTTGGTATGACCTGGCGGCGGATCGGATCGTTCGGGTCGTCGGAATCGATCAGGCTCAGGAAGTAGGGCGTGATGTCGACCCGAAACTTGTCCGTGGCGGAGAGCCCGTCGCGCTCGTCGTCGGTTAGCTTCAGGACGCGGCCGATCTCCTCGACGGTGTTGACACGGTTGGAGAGTTGCCAGCGCCAGTCGTTCCAGCGCTCGTCGGGCACGTCCTCCCAGATCGGAGCGCGGCGGCTTGCGGCGGGTTTGCCGTCGGGCCCGAGAACGCGGGCCGGGTCTCGCCGGTTCACGAACGGGGTGTCGTCGTGACGCGTGGCCATCTCACGAGCGGCGCCGGGCGAATGCGTGCCGGGAGCGGGGGAGCCGGTGTCAGCTCCAATCTCGCTCGTCGTGCCCCCGCTATCGGGACCGACCATGACGCGCCTCCCGTTCGTCGCCGCTCCACCGGCAGAGTCGGCAGCGGCTGAGCTTCGCATAATCCCTATGCACTCTGAATGTTCAGAGATGATACAGCGAGCGGTCTCAAAGCGGACCTCGGTTCGGCCGAAGCGGGACCGGTGACCACCCCCGATCCGCCAGTCGAGCCCGCGTCCGGAACGGCGACCCGCGGCGCCATGTCGCCATCTTCCCGTCACCCACGCTCCCCAGGAGTGCTGGCCGCAGCCCGACCCGGCCCGACGGCTTCCTCGGCCTTGTCAAGGTCGCCATGGCGCTCGAGGACGGGCTAGTTGCGAGCCCGGCCGGGCCCGGCCGGCGCCGAGGCTGCGCCAATCCGTGTCTGCCACGACGGGGAGGCGTGAATGACGGAAACGTGGCCGGGACTCCGGCCTGTACGTCCACGGTGAGTGCCCGGACGGACAACGGTCGTCAGCGCCGCCCGGCGGCCCGCTCAAGGGCGAGCTGCTGAAGGGCGAGGATCGTCATGGCGTCGGCGATCTCGCCGCGACCGATCATGGCCATCGCCTCGTCGAAGGGGACCCACCGCAGCTGCAGTTGCTCCGTTCCCTCCGGCGAGGCCGTGCCCGCTTCGAGGCCTGTGGCGACGAACAATATCGTCGCTTCATCCGTGACGGAGTTGGAGAGCTCGGCCCGGCACAACTCTCGCCAATGGCCGCCGCTGTAGCCCGTTTCCTCGACCAGCTCGCGGCGTGCCGCCTCCTCGGGCGACTCGTCGAAGCCGCCGCCGCCCTCGGGGATCTCCCAGGAGTAATGATCGAGCGTGTAGCGGTACTGCCCGACGAGCAGGACCCGATCGCCGGCGTCGAGCGGCACGACGCCGATCGCCAGGTGCCGGAAGTGGACGACGCCGTAGATGCCCGGCTGTCCGTCCGGCCGGATCACTTCGTCGTGGAGTATCTCGATCCAGGGGTTCTGGTAGGCGACTCGACGCGACACTCGACGCCACGGGTTCAGCTCGCTCGCACTCACCGCTCAATCGTAGCGGGACTGCGGCGGGCAGGCGGGAACCGTACATGACGCGCGGGCGTCGATAGCCTCGTAACGGCAGGAAGGGTAGGAGGAGACCGCGATGAACGACAAGACGTCCAACGCCGGGCACGAGCAGGACCCGACCGCGAAGGCCGAAGAGGCGAGCGGATGGTCGAGCGTCGATCGGGCGGCGGAACGCCACGCCGGCCCGGTGACCGTCGGTCGAGCGATCGCGCTGACCGCGGCCGCAAGCCTCCTGGTGGGGATCATGGTCGGCCCGATCATGGGCGGCCATCCCGCGCTGGCGGCGAATCCCTCCACCGGCACCGAGCACACCGTCACGGTCTCGGGGACGGGCGAGATCAGCGTGGCTCCGGATGTCGCCGACGTGGTCATTGGCGTGATGGTCCAGAAGCCGACCGTCGCCGAGGCCCAGTCCGCTGCGGCTACCGCGATGACCTCGGTCCTGGCCGCCATCAAGAAGGACGGCGTGGCCGACAAGGACATCACCACCGTCAACTTGAGCCTGACTCCCGTCTACGACTACAGCTCGGGCGGCTCCGCGCCGAAGCTCGTGGGACAGCAGTTCGCCAATACCGTCCAGGTCACGGTCCGGGATCTCAAATCGGTCGCGTCCGTGGTGGATGACTCGACCTCGGCCGGAGCCACGACGATCGCGGGCATCACCTTCCGCCTCAACGATCCCAAGTCCGTTCAGGCCCAGGCACGTCAGCTTGCCATGGCCGACGCCCGGTCCAAAGCCGACGCGCTCACGTCCGCGGCGAATGTGTCCGTTACCGGCGTCTCCACGATCACCGAGACGACGGCGCAAACGAACCCCATCTACTACGGCGCCGCGCTCGATGCTGCGAAGGCGCAATCGGTTTCTACACCTATACAAACCGGCACGACCGATATCGTTGTCCAGGTCACCGTCAGCTACCTGATCGGCTGACGTTCGAGGCGGTGGCACGGCCAGCGCAGCGCGGGATCGGGCGTGCTGGTGGGTCCTCGTGGATGCCGAACCGCGATCCGTACGGCCCCTTGGCGCCAAATGCTGACCAAACTCGGTGTATCTTCTGCCACGCGTCACAAGACGGCGGGACCAACGGCAGGGACTAGCCTCTCGCGCCCGACGCGATACTGTTGAATCATGCGACTAGACCTGACCAAGCGCAGCGACTACGCCATACGAGCGATGCTCGCCCTGACCATGGTCCCTGAGGGGCTCTTGAGCAGTCGCAAGATCGCGGAAGAAATGACCATCCCTCCGCGGTTCCTGCCCCAGATCATGGGCGACCTTACCCGCGCCGGCCTGGTCGAGGCTCATCCGGGGCGGGCGGGCGGTTACAAGCTGGCACAGCCGGCTTCATCGGTCACGCTTCTCCAGGTGATCGAGTCGGTCGAGGGCGATCCTCATCGCCAGATCTGCGTCATGCGCGGAACGGCCTGCGGCCAGAATGGGGAGTGCGGCGTTCACGACGTCTTCTACGCCGCTGAAAGCGCGATCCTGGAGAAGCTGCGCGGGGCGACGCTCCAGGGCATCATCGATGCCTACCTGGCCAAGCAGGCGGTTGCCTCGAGCCTCTAGGACGCGAGGGGGGTCGGGCGGTCGAGAGCGATGGCTTTAGCGCGGGGCGCGATTGCGGGCTTCCCACTCCTCGGCAAGGATGCTCATGTGGATCTCGTCCCAGAACCGGCCGTCACGCAGGATGGCCTGGCGCGCCCTACCCTCGACTACGAAGCCGCACTTCTCGTATGAGCGTATCGCCCGAGAGTTGAACTCGAAGACCGTCAGCGCCACCCGATGAAGCGCCAGCCGGCTAAACGCGTGGGCCAGCATCAGCTCCGTTGCCTCAGTGCCGTAACCCATGCCCCAGGCATCCTGCTCACCGATGGTGATGTGAAAAAGCGTCGATCCGTTGTCGCCGTCGAGCTGGCTGAAAGCACAGGTTCCGATAAGCCGATCACTCTCGCGCACGTGAATCGCCATCGCCAGGAAGTCGGAGCCCAGGATCCGCGCGTAGAAAAAGCGCTGGACTTCGTCATTCGATAGCGGCGACTGCTGGTAGCGCGTCAGACGGGCTACCTCCGGGTCCGAGTACCAGCGGGTGAAGGCGCGCAGATTCTCCGCCCGGTGTCGGCGCAGGACGACCAGGCGGCCCGGAATGGTCTCCGGACGCCAGAACTCGCGCTCAGGCGCCGCGGCCATTGCGGTCCCCGGTTCGCCAGAGTGGATCGGGCGAGGCGAGTCGAGCGGGTTTCACAGATCGAAGGTATACCATCCCCGCCATGCGTGGCTGGAGCGAGTTGGCCGAGCGCGTAGCCGGGACCACTCGCACCTCGGAGAAGACCTCGCTGCTCGCGCGCTACCTTGCGCCACTGCCGATTGCAGAGCTGCGTGCCGCCGCCACTTTCCTGGCGGGAAGGCCGTTCGCGGAAGCGGACCAGCGGGCAGCTGGTTTGGGTTGGGCGACGGTCGCGGCCGTCGTGAGCCAGCTGGCTGACGTCCCTGCCGGTGCCCTGGGAGAGGCCTACGACAGGTCGTCCGATCTGGGCCAGGCCGCGGCCGACGTCCTGGCGCTGCGACCCGATCCCCCCGGTCCGGACCGCTCCCCGACCCTTTGCGAGGTTGCGGAGGCCTTCGCGAATGTCGAGGCTGCGACGGGTCCGGCTGCTAAAGCCGCGGTATTCGCCGCTCTGCTGGGGAGCTGCGACGCGCTCACTGCCAAGTACGTGGTCAAGATCCTCACCGGTGAATTGCGCATCGGTCTGCGTGAGGGACTGCTGGAGGCGGCCATCGCAGAAGCCTTTGGGCGGTCTCAGGCGGAGGTGGGCACGGCCATGATGCTTACCGGCGACACGGGCGAGACTGCCGTCCTCGCCAGGGAAGACCGCCTTGGCGAGGCGCGCCTCCGGCTCATGCACCCGATCAAGTTCATGCTCGCCTCGGCGGCCGAGGACGCCGGCGAGATCGTCTCCCGGCTGGGGCCGACGGTCTGGGCGGAGGACAAGTACGACGGCATCCGTGCCCAGCTTCATCGCCGCAATTCCGAGGTGCGCCTTTACAGCCGGGACCTGCACGACATCAGCGAGCAGTTTCCGGAAATCGTTGCGGCGGCCCGGCCGCTGGATTGGAACGGCATCCTCGACGGTGAGATTCTGGCGTATGCCGACGGTCACGTCTTGCCGTTCCTCACGCTGCAGGCGCGGCTGGGCCGTAAAGAGCCAACGGCCGAGCTGCAGGCGGAGGTGCCGGTCGCGTACGTTGCCTTCGACTTGCTCGCCATCGGTCCGCGGTCGGCCGGCGGGCAAGGCTCGCGCAACGGCAACCATTCCGCCGACGATTTCTCCGGCCACTCCGCCGACGGGCGTCCCGGCCGTGACGGCACCGCGACCGCTGCCGTCACGCCGCTGCTCCGGGTTCCGCTGGCCGAGCGCCGGGGCCGCCTGGAGGCGCTTGGTTTGCCAACCGTGGCGATGGGTGGCCGGTTCGCGCTCTCGCATCTGGTCTCGGCGGATTCGGTCGCGGCGCTGGATCGCATCTTCGACGAGGCCCGCGCCAGGCGCAACGAGGGGTTGATGGTCAAGGACCCGCAGAGCGCTTATTCGCCCGGCCGACGCGGTCTCGGCTGGCTGAAGATGAAACGCGCGCTGGCGACGCTGGACTGTCTCGTGGTCGGCGTCGAAGCCGGCCATGGCAAGAGGCACGGCGTCCTGTCGGACTACACCTTCGCCGTCCGCGATGAGTCGACCGACCGTCTGGTGACCATCGGCAAGGCCTACACCGGTTTGACCGACGCCGAGATTGCGGAGATGACCCGCTGGTTCGAGGCACATACCGTCCGTCGGGTGGGTCGGTTCCGGCAGGTCGAGCCGGCCGTCGTGGTCGAGGTCGCTTTCGACGTCATCCAGCGTTCGAACCGGCACCAGTCGGGCTTCGCCCTGCGCTTCCCGCGCATCGTTCGGCTTCGAACCGACAAAGATCCGACCGGCATCGACTCCCTGGCGACCGTCGATCGGCTGCATCGCGAACTCCAGCTCGGTGCCGAGTACCTGGTCACGGCCGAGGCCAGGAATTCCAAGGTGCGACTGACCGAAGGCTCCTGAGCCGGCTCTGCCAGGTCGGCCCTCTGGAACGAGAATGGGTCATCCCAACCGACGCCCGGCCGGTTATCCTGCGGTCATGCTCGGCGCGTTCAATCCTGCGCAATCGCTTCAGCTCACGATCGTCACCCCGCACCTGATCATCTTGGGCACTCTCAAGACAAGGCTCCAACGTTTGACCGACGTGCTCAACGAGCCCGACGCCGAACACCTTGTGCTCTTTGAAGCCACCTTCATGGAACTTGGGTCGCGGCGGGTCGTGGCCGAGTCAGGCGTATCCCAGGTCCAGCTGGCCGACGTGCTCTTCGTGCACACGACCGGATCGACCGTATCGGGACAGGAGGCGCGGACGCCCAAGCAGGCGGTCCGGACCACCCTCCTGGCCCCGCCCTTCACCATCGAGGGCCAGATCCATCTGCCCTACGAATCGGAGCTTCAGCAGGCCCTCGATGCCTTCGGCGCCCGATTCGTGCCCGTCACCGGCGCTCGCTACTGGGCCTACAGCGTCGCCGAATTGCCGAACGCCGTAGACCTGCTCGTGCTCAACCACGCTCGTGCCCACGTCGCGGTTCTGGCCAACGTCGAGTGGCGCAAAGAGGCTCCTCCCGACGTTGACTCGGGTGGCCCATCGAATCCCTGGTAGGTGACGGGGTCCCGGTCGAGCAGGCCCCTTCGGGCGTGGCCGCGGCGGGTCCCGTCGCCGCCTCACGCGAACTCAGTGAGGGAGCCGCACGTGGCGGGCGCAACTCCGGGGCGTGGCGCCCGGGCCGCCTATCATAGGAACGTTGTGACTCCCTTCCTCCCCGACGATGAGAAGATTCCGGCCATCCGCGAGGCGCTTCCTTCCACGGCCGCCGGCATCTACTTCAACACGGGCACGGCCGGGCCACTCCCCAGGGAGACTGCCCGGGCCATGGCCGAGGCCGAGGCCTGGGAGCTGCGCACCGGCCGAGCCGACGTCGACAATTACAAGGATTCGCTCCAGCGGATGGCAGAGACACGGGCTGCGATTGCCGCGGTTCTCGGCACGGACCCGGGCCACATCGCTCTGACTCACGCGACCACGGACGGGATGAACATCTCGACGTCGGCGGTCGACTGGCGGCCCGGCGACAGGGCCGTGACCACCAACCTCGAGCATGCCGGCGGACTCGGTCCGCTGTGGGCGGTTCGCGAGCGCCACGGAGTGGAGTTGGTCATCGCCGATCTTGGAACCGGCGGCGACCCGGCGGCGATCCTCGCGGCGTTGGATCGGGTGGTCGTCCCCGGCACGAAGCTCGTCTCGCTCTCTCACGTCACGTGGGCCACGGGCGCACGCCTCCCGGTCCGCGAGATCGCCGAACTGGCACACTCCCGAGGGGCGCTCGTCGCTGTCGACGGCGCGCAGTCGGTCGGGGCGATCCCGGTCTCGGTCGAGGAGCTGGGCGTCGATTTCTACGCCGTGCCCGGTCAGAAGTGGCTGCTCGGGCCCGAAGGCATCGGTGCGGTCTACTGCGCCGGTTCGGTGCTCGACCGACCCCGCATGGCATTCGCCGGCTACTGGAGCTTCGAGTCGATGGATCTGGCGGCGCAAGGCGAGCCCTGGCCCGATGCGCGAAGGTTCGAGAACTCGGGCTTCCACCAGCCGTCGATGCTCGGCCTGGCACGCAGCGCTGCGTGGCTGTCCATGTTCGTCGGGCTCGGCTGGATCCACGACCGCATCGCCCGAATGGCCGGCGACGCGGCGGCAATGCTGGCTGAGGTGCCCGGGGTGGAGGTTCTGACACCGCGCGGGAACATGGCCGGCCTGGTCACATTCCGGATCGCCGGCTGGGCGTCATCCGAGGCCCTCAAGGAGCTTTCGCAGCGGACGCTGTGCATCGCCCGAACGATCCCGCCGCTCGACGCGATCCGCATCAGCGTCGGCTTCTTCAACACCGACGGCGAGCTGCGGCGCTTCCGCGACGGCGTGGCTCTCGTAGCCGAGCACACGCCCGAGACGATCCCACATCGCCCCCGGATCGAGGTCTTGCGCGGCGGATTGGAATAGAGAAGCGACCTGCGCTTCCCGCCCCGTGGTGTACGATCGCGCCCGGCGGGGGAGTAGCTCAATTGGTCAGAGCACGGCTCTTATACAGCCTCGGTTGGAGGTTCGAGTCCTCCCTCCCCTACCAGTCCTGAAAGTGGACGCCGGGCGGCACTTCTCGGGGCGCGTCCCAGATCCAGGGGTTCGAATGGGTAAGTCGATGGGCGTCACCCTCCGGATCCTTGGGATCCCGGTCACGATCGAGCCGTGGATCGTGCTCGGCCTACTGGGGTTGGGCGTCCTGTCGGGGCTGTCGGGCGAGTTCCTGGCCGAATGGGTTGCCCTGGGATTCGTCGCCCTGCTTCTCCACGAGCTCGGTCACGCCCTGGCATTCCGTCGCTTTCGCGTCGAGTCGTCGATAACGTTCTGGCTGCTCGGCGGGTTCACCGTTCCGAACGATCAAGAGGTCGCCTCGCGACTCTCGGATCGGCAGATGCTCGTGGTCGCCCTCGCGGGCCCGGCGGTGGGCCTCGTCCTCGGGGCCGTAACCCTGGCGGTGGGGCTGGCTTTCCGCGACGCCGGCAGGTCGATTCAAATGCCGCTCTTCCTCTGGCTGTATGTCAACCTCGGCTGGGCTATCTTCAATCTGCTGCCGATATCGAGCCTGGATGGCGGACGTGCGCTCGGGCACCTCGCTGGGGCGGTCTTCGGGCAGGCCGGTCGAGCGATTGGGCTGGCGGTCGGCCTCGTGGCCAGCGGGCTCATCGCCGTTCTTGCTGTGGAGGCGCGGCTCTATTCGGTCGCCGTCATTGCGGTCGTGTTCGGGTTGTTCAATCCGGATGCCTTCGGCTACCTGCTCGACGAGATACGGCCGCGGAGGGCGAGCCGTCGGCCGAGGGAGGCTGTCCAGGGGCTCGAAGACGACCCCAGCCTGCCGCAGTAGAGGCAGGGCGACACTACGGCGCCGGGCGGGGCGGCGTTCCGCTCGGCTGCTGCTGCGCGTCTCGACGGCGTAGGCCTTACCGATCTCAGGCCCGGCAATTGGAGCACGCCGCGGTTATCCCGCGGAGCGCCGCGCTTTACGATGTCACGACCGCACCATCGCGGACAGGAGGACCGTCACCCGATGAGCGATCTCCCTCCCGATCAGACCGTCGCCCAAGGGCCGGCGGGGAGCGCCGGATCGCCCGCGGAGACGCCGCCCTGGGCCTTGCCTGCGGCGCCGCCTCCGCCTCCCTGGGCTCAGTCCCCAGCCGACCTCGCGGCGCCCGCAACCTGGGCTGCGGTGCCTCTACCGGCCACGGCGGCCACACCTGCGGCGGGCGTCGGTCCTGCGATGGGCCTTAGCCCTGCGACCGGGGCGCGGGTCGTCATGGCCAACCGGCAACGGTTACTGCCGACCATAGCTGTCGCATCGGTCATCGCCGCCGTCGTGCTGGGTGGCGTCGGCCTCGACAACGTGATTGCAGCCCCCAGCGCCGGGCTCGTGACGGTGGGCGGCTCAGTGACCATGAACGCCGCCCCCGGCTGGATCCTCGCCTCACCGCCGGGCGACACGGCCAGCGGCATCGAGCTTGAGAAGGCCACTGCGATTCTCACCGCCCAGGTCGTCTCGTCGAGCTACGGCGGCGACTCGGTCTCCATGCTCTCCGACCAGGAAAGGTCGCTGAGCGGCGACTCCGCCCAGATCAGCTACGGCGGTCCACGCCGGGCTTCGATCAGCGGCCACGACACCGCGTACGTTGCCTTCGAGGCGGCCGTCTCGTCCGGCCGCCAGCGTGCGGGCATCGTCGACGGGGAGCTGGTCTGCATGGTCGTCAACGGCAACGCCGTCGTCATCGTCGTGGCAGCACCGCAAGGCGATCTCGACCCGGTCACAGATGACGTCTCGGCAATGCTCAAGAGTGTGCGAGTCGGGCCATGACCGCCGCCGTCGAACCGGGCGCCGCGCCGCGCTGGGGCAGGCAGGCATCGTTCATCCAGCCCCAGGAGCCCGCCTTCTGGCTCTACTGCGCGCTGCTGGGGATCGGCGGCTACCTCTTCGTGCAGGAACAATCGCTGATGAGCAGCCTCGTGACGGCCTACCTGCTGTCATGGGCCCTCGTCCTGGTCTACGCGGTCCCGGTGGCCTTCGTCATCTACCGGCTCGACCTGTTCGAGCGCGAGCCCAAGATGATGCTGGCGGCCGCCGTGGTCTGGGGTGGCGTGGTCGCGACCAGCCTGGCAGCCAACGCCAACGAGGCCTGGCTGTCGATTCTGAGCAAGGTCGCGTCGCCCGATTTCGCCGCCCAGTGGGGCGCCGCGATCGTCGGCCCCGGCGTCGAGGAGACGCTCAAACTGATGGGCGTCGTCATTCTCTATCTAGTCGTTTCGAGCGAGTTCGACGGCGTCATGGACGGCTTTGTCTACGGTGCGATGGTCGGCCTCGGCTTCACGGTCGTCGAGGACGTGTCGTACTTCATCAACGCCGTAGCGGCCGTCCCAGGGGCGGTCGACCAGTCCGGCCCGGTTCTCGACACATTCCTGATCCGAGTGGTGGGCGGAGGCCTGTACGGCCACGTCCTGTTCACCGGTCTCACCGGGACCGGGTTCGCCTTCTTCGTCACCCATCGCGCAGATGCCATGACGAAGCGTCTTCTGGGCGCCGGGGTATGCATCGCGGCCGGCGTGTCCGCTCATGTCGTCTGGAATTCGCCCTGGATGGAATCGATCCTTCAGACGTCCAGCGGCGCCAGCCCCAGCGTCTTCCAGTGGGTCGAATACGGGGCGGTCAAGGGTCTGCCGTTCTTGATCCTACTCAGCGTTCTCGTCATGTTCGCGACCCGGAGCGAGGAGGCCAACTACCGATTGATCGTCGCCGGCGAACCCGATCCGATGGTGGCCACCGATGACGAGATTCGATCGCTCCGGAGCCTGTGGGCGAGGCGTTCGGCTCGAACTTCCGCGAATCGACTTCGCGGCAGCGCCGCCTCGAAACTGACCGGTCGGCTGCAGGCTGCCCAGATCGAGTACGCGATGATCCGAAGCGGAACCGACTCGCTGACGGATCCGTCCCTGGATGCCCAACGCCTGAAGATCCGATCGATCCGGGCCGAACTGGCGGCGGTTCCGTTCCTGCCACGGCCGATGCCGCAGGCTGAGCCGGCGGCCCCTGTCGCTCAGTTCGTGCCCCCTGCCGTAGCCTTTGCGCAGGCCGTGGCGCCGGCCTTGGATCCGGCTCCGGATGCCCTGGCCGCCCGGCTAGCGGCCGAGTCCATCGCTGGCTCGAAGGCGGACACCGGCGGGTCGAGATTCGCGCAGGCCGAAGCGGCACCGCCAGCGCAGGTCGCCGCCCCAGCGCCGGTCGCTGCTCCGCCCATTCAGTCGGTTTGGGTCTGGACTCCGACCGACGTCGCGCCTTCGCCTGCGCCCGCCTTCACGGCCGCGGTCTGGACTCCAACCCACGTAGTGCCAGCGGGCGGAATGGCGGCCTGGGATGTACCCGACCCGGCACGTCCACCCGTGGCCCGCCTCTCGGAACATGTCGAACTCGTCATCGTGGCGCAGGGCGGGGCGTGGGCTCAGGTTCGAGGCCTAAACGGCTGGACCGGCTGGGTCGACGGCCGGTTACTGGTGCCGCGGCGCTGGTAGCGACCGGCGCCCCGGCGCCGCGTACCGGCCGACTCGGCGGCGGCCACCGCCGCGGCCGGTTGGTCGCAAGGGGTTCGAAACGCCCGGCGGACTAAGAGTCTGTGAATGAAAGTTCACGCTCGGGTTGGCTCAACCGTGCCGTAGAACCTGTCGCGGGTCTCCGGCACACTGCCGGCGATGGCGACGGTTATCGAGCTGACGGACGACGAGTGGG
>Ga0187889_10000799_pt1 | contig 36366 bp, 23 predicted proteins | sample June2016WEW_7_10_2_FD_132992 | JGI IMG/M metagenome (GOLD analysis project Ga0187889, IMG submission 132992) | Peatland microbial communities from SPRUCE experiment site at the Marcell Experimental Forest, Minnesota, USA - June2016WEW_7_100 | ecosystem: Environmental > Terrestrial > Soil >... | reverse complement strand
GTGTTGCCGGCCGCAACCGTGTTCGTATAAGTCTGGCTAGCCCCGCCGTAATACAGATTGTAGCCGACGACCGTCGGATCGGTGCTGGGACCCCAGGCCAAGGTGACGCTCTGACCCTGGGCGTACGCAGCAAGGAATGGCGCGACCGCGACGAAGGCGATGACGATGCTCCCGGCCACACGGCCCGACCTGCTGAGAACACGTGGTTTGTGCATAACCACGCTGGCTTATGCACGACCCGTGCCACGACTGATCGGGGTTGGCCTGGGTTCATCAAATGATGCAGCAACCAGCGCCAGAGCCAACTGAATTGGCAGGGATCTCCGCCAAAATCGCGGCGGTTCTTGTGGTTTGGGAGGGTTCCGGCCGGAATCGCGACTTCCAATGCCGCCTGCCCGCTATCTGCCCGGCGCGTGGAATCTGGACGGGAACAATGTAGAACGTGGCTATATTCTGGACAGTCGCGGAGTTTGGACGCCTTCCACCGGACCCGGTGTCCGGCAAAGAGAATATGGGACAGGTTCAGCCCCGAGGGAAAGGGCCGGGGAGGGGAAACGGGACGCTCGAAATGCAGCAGGCGCTCAGAAACCGGTCTGCGCCCCTTCTGTTGATAGGGGTCCATCCGGGGTTGTTTTCTGCAAGGATAGGGCTAAGATTCAGCGTGTGGGCCGCGTGAGAAAATACTGGCATGTCGTCAACATCGGGGTTCAGAGCAACTTGACGTACCGTTTCAATTTCCTGGCGCGGGCGGTCTTTGGACTCATCCCGCTGATTGCCATTCTTTCTGTCTGGCAGACCATTTATAGTGGCAAGAATCCGGGCTCGACCATAGGCAGCTACACGCTGGCGGAAATGATCTCGTATTACCTGCTGATAACCCTGGTGGACGCCCTGACGGCAGTCAACGAGGACGACTGGCAGATCGCGGCAGACATCAAGGACGGCAACATCAGCCAGTTTCTGCTCAAGCCGATTGATTACCTATGGTATCGGCTCTGCCTGTTCTTTTCGGGCCGGCTGACCTACATGGCAGTGGCGGCCGCGCCGCTGGCCGTTTTCATGCTTTGCCTGGGGCGTTATCTGGTGCTGCCACCGGATTGGGCGGCCTTGGGCTGGTTTATCCTCTCGATGGTGCTGACCGCGATGCTCCAGTTTTTCTCCTCTTACGCAATGGCGATGCTGGCATTCTGGGTCCTGGAGGTCTCCACTTTCATCTTCATCCTCTTCGCCTTCGAGTATATTGCCAGCGGCCATCTTTTCCCGCTGGACATTCTGCCGCGCGGTCTCCAACAGGTGCTCTACTACACGCCGTTCCCCTACCAGCTCTGTTTCCCGGTGAGCATCTATATGGGCAAGGCGAAAGCCGCAGACCTGGTCCACGGCCTGCTGCTTCAGGTCTTCTGGGTCCTGGCCGCCTATGCCCTGGCGCGCTTCGCCTGGAACCGCGGCATCAAGAGGTATTCAGCGGTGGGAGGGTGAAAGGTGAAGGATGAAGGATGAAGGATGAGGAACTAAAAGCCGGGCAGCAAAGCACGGAATTGAGGGATACGGGAGCCGTTACCGCAGAAGTCCGGGGGGCTGGGAGGCCCGCATCCGGCACCCCGCATCCCGCAGCGCGGTTGGCGCATCAGGCAACCCGCTACGCCTCCATCTATGCCGCCCTGTGGAAAAACTCGGTGACGCGCGAGATGACTTTCAAGGGGAATTTCCTGCTTTGGATCCTGGTGGAATTGCTTTGGTTCGCGCTGCAAATCAGTTTTATCAGCGTGCTGTACCTGCACACGGACCATATCGGCACCTGGACCAAATGGCAGGTGGTGCTGTTGGTCGGGGCCAGCCATTTTATCCAGCAACTTTTCCAGGCCTTCTTTCTCATCAACTGCACCAATCTCTCCGAACTGGTGCGCAGCGGCAAACTCGACTTTCTGCTGCTGCTGCCGGTCAACTCGCGTTTCGTCGTGTCGTTCCGTCAAGTGGACCTGGGCGCCTACGTCAATGCCGCCTCGGCTGTCGGGGTGATGGTCTATGCCGCGCGTCAACTGCACGTGCTGCCGACCCCGATGCAGATGGCCGGGTTTCTCGTCCTCTGCGTGGCGGGCGTTACAATTCATTACTCGCTGATGTTTCTGCTGGCCAGCATCAGTTTCTGGACCGTGCGGGCCCAGGGCATTGTGTGGGGCTATTACAACCTGTTCAACATCGCCCGCCTGCCGGACGAGGCCTTTCACGGGTTGTTCAAGGCCCTGTTCACTTTGGCGATTCCGATGCTGCTGGTTTCCAACGTGCCGGCGCGTGTGCTGGCGCACAAGCTGAACTCAGCCCAACCTGTGCTGCTGCTCCTGCTGATGAGCCTGGTCTGTTTTTGCGTGTCCGAATGGGGCTGGCGCGCCTCCCTTCGCCGATACACCAGCGCCAGCGCATGAGGAAAGAGAGTAACTGTTCTGGCCCACTGAACGGTGGCGGACGAAAACGGCGCGGAGGGTGGTCCGCGCCGTGGTTGGAGTTACCCCGAGCGTCGTCTGCTATACGTCATAGTAGAGGAAGAATTCGTAGGGATGGGGGCGCAGACGAAGCGCATCGTGCTCTTTGCGTTTGGCGGCAGCCCACATATCGATGAAGTCCTTGGTGAAGACATCGCCTTTGAGCAGGAATTGGTGATCCTGTTCGAGGGCCACGATGGCCTCTTCGAGGCTGCCCGGGACCTGGGGAACCTTGGCCATTTCTTCGGGCGGCAGTTCGTAGAGGTTCTTGTCCATGGGCTCGCCCGGGTCAATCTTGTTGAGGACGCCGTCCAGGCCGGCCATCATCATGGCGGCGAAGGCCAGGTAAGGGTTGGCAGCGGGGTCGGGGGGGCGATATTCGAGCCGTTTGGCCTTGGGGCTTTCGCTGTAGGTGGGGATGCGGATGGCGGCGCTGCGGTTACGGGAACTGTAGGCGAGGTTCACGGGGGCTTCGAAGCCCGGCACGAGGCGCTTATAGCTGTTGGTAGTGGGGCTGCAGAAGGCGCAGAGGGCGTAGGCGTGCTTGAGGAGACCGCCCGCGTAGTTGAGGGCCAACTGGCTCAGGCCGCCGTATTCGTTTCCTGCAAACACCGGTTTGCCTTTTTTCCAAAGGCTCTGGTGGGTGTGCATGCCGCTGCCGTTGTCGCCGAAGAGCGGCTTGGGCATGAACGTGGCCGTCTTGCCGTGTCGCTTGGCGACGTTCCTGACGACGTAGCGATAGACCATCATCTGATCCGCCGACTTGACCAGCGTCTCGAAGCGGTAGTCGATTTCGGCCTGGCCGGCGGTGGCGACTTCATGGTGCTGTTTCTCGATGACCAGCCCCAACTGTTCCATCACCAGCACCATCTCGGTGCGGATGTCCTGCAGTTGGTCCATCGGCGGCACCGGGAAGTAGCCTTCCTTGTGCCGAATCTTGTAGCCCAGGTTGGGGGCCTCGTCGCGGCCCGTGTTCCAAAGGCCCTCGTCGGAATCCACGGCGTAGAAGGTGCCGTTGGATTTATGATCGAACTGGACGTTGTCGAAGATGAAAAACTCGGCCTCGGGTCCGAAGAAGGCCGCATCAGCGACGCCGGTGCTGGCGAGGTACTTTTCGGCGCGCTGGGCAATGCCGCGCGGGTCGCGGGAGTAGAGTTCGCGCGTGCCGGTTTCGGCGGAGGTGCAGGTCAACGAGAGGGTTGGCTCAGCCATGAAGGGATCGATGAAAGCGGTGTCGGGATCGGGCATGGCCAGCATGTCGCTGGCCTCGATGCTCTTCCAACCGCGGATGCTCGAGCCGTCAAAGCCCAGGCCGCCGGTGAAGATCTCTTCGGTCAGCTCCCGAATCGGGCAACTGAAGTGCTGCCAGGTGCCAAAGGTGTCGACAAACTTGATGTCGAGCATTTTGGCGCCGCTCTTTTTGGCTAATTCGATTACGCTCTTGGGTGTACTCATTTATTTTTTTGTTTGCTATTTGGTAGTTCGTCTTCTTGCTATCACGGCGCCAGACCGGGCGCAAGCATGGAACCGCATCGGCCTGGCGCGCCGCGAAAACGTTGGCTAATACATCATCTGGCCTTCTCCGTGGTAACCCTCTTCGCCATGCTCCGCCAAGTCAAGGCCGGAGGTTTCGATTTCGGGCGAGACTCGCAATCCGAGAATGGCCCTGACCGCGCAGGCAATGATGGTTGAGGCAATGACTGCCAGGCAAAGCGTGATGCCGATGGCTTTGAGTTGCTCGATCCAAAGCCGGTGATGGGCCACCAGCTCAGCCAGACCGTTCTGAGTGGCGGCATTGGCGGCATCCAGCTTGTTGCCGACGTCCGCCAGGTTGTTGGCCAGGTTCGGGTTGGCGCTGGCGCTGGCCAGGAAACCGGTGAGCAATGCCCCCAGGGTTCCGCCAATCGCATGGACCCCGAAGGTGTCCAGCGCATCGTCGTAACCGAACCAGGCCTTGACCTTCCAACAGGCAAAGTAGGGCACCAGGCCGGCCGCCACGCCAATGATCACTGCCCCGGTCGAGGTGACAAACCCGCAGGCCGGAGTAATTACCACCAGCCCAGCCACGGCCCCGGAACAAAAGCCCAAAATGCTCGGTTTGCCCCGCGTCATATATTCGGCCATGGGCCAGGTGAAGGAGGCCACCGCTGTAGCCAGCGTCGTCGCCATGAATGCGTTGGCGGCGATGCCGTCGGCGGCGACGGCGCTGCCGGCATTGAAGCCGTACCAGCCGACCCACAACATGCCGGTGCCGACCATGCATAAGACCATGCTGTGAGGCGGCATCGGTTCCCGCCCGAAGCCCAGCCGCTTGCCCAGTATCAGGCAGAGAACCAGGGCCGACCAGCCCGAAGACATGTGCACGACCGTGCCGCCGGCGAAATCGATGGCCCGAATTGCCGCCTTGGGGTTGGAGACGCCGTTCATCATGCCGTCCACGCCCCAGATCATATGCGCCAGGGGAAAATAGACCGCGAACATCCAAAGGCTCACGAAGAGCAGAACGGCCGAGTATTTCATGCGCTCGGCAATGGCCCCAATGATGAGGGCCGGCGTAATGATGGCGAACATGAGCTGGTAAATCGCATACACGTTGTGCGAAACCCACGAACCGTAATCCGGGTTCGGCGCCGAATTCACGCCCTGCAAAAACATCCAGTCCAGCTTGCCGAAAACCGACCAACCGCTCGAGGTTTCCCCGCTGTGGAAGGTCAGCGAGTAACCGCATAACCACCACAGGATGGTGACCAGGCCGGCGATGCCAAGACATTGGGCCAGCACAGAAAGCACGTTCTTGCGGCGGACCAGGCCGCCATAGAACAACGCCAGCCCAGGCAACGTCATGAACAGGACCAAGGCGGAACTGGTCATCATCCAGCCATTATGGCCCGGACCCGGACCAGCGATCTTGGAAGTGCTGTTCGTGCTCGGGTTGCGGGCGCTGTTGTTGATGTAGGCCTCGATGTCATCGAGCCTTTCCTGAATCGAGCGCTCCGCCGCGGCGCGCGCGCGCGGCGTCAGCGGGCTGCTACAGACCACGAGGCCAACCAAACCGAGGGTGAGCAGAAGCTTCTTCATAGGGGGGTAAGAGCGTTGAGGGCAGATGGCACGAGGGCCGATGGTAGATAATCGCCATCGGATGTCAAACGGCGGCCTCACCTTTTTCTTCCGTCCGAATCCGAATAGCCTCCTCGACCGGAGAAACGAACACCTTGCCGTCGCCGATCTTCCCCGTCTTGGCGGCCTTGACAATCGACGCTACGGCGTTCTCGAGCAACTCATCCCCCAGCACCAACTCGAGCTTTATCTTGGGCAAAAAGTCAACGGTGTATTCGCTCCCGCGATAAATCTCAGTGTGGCCTTTTTGCCGCCCGAAACCCTTGACCTCCGTAATCGTCATGCCCTCGATTCCAATCTCCCCCAGGGCGTCTTTGACTTCCTCCAGTTTGAACGGTTTGATGATCGCTTCGATTTTCTTCATCTCTGCTCGAGTTTTGCGCTTTTGATCAAGGTCACATACAGAATCCCAGCGCCCTCATTTTCATAGAAAATGAGCCTGCGGCGCTTGTGGGCCAAATCCACCCGCACCCTCCGTGCCAAACATACGAGGAAATGTGTAACTTGCTGGCTCCCAGAACGATAGGGTTCTTCAGCAAACCCTAACCCCCTGAAAAACAGTGTCGCCATTTGATCACCCAGCCCAAAACCACGCAGTATGGACAAAAAGCCAAGGGGCGAGTGTCGAGGGGCGAGTGTCGAGGGAACGAAGTGCTACCCCTTGCCGGGTGCGATTAAAACGGTCGGTTCAGACGTCCCTCCGGGACAAAACTCCCGCGGCCCATGCCCGACGGTGTTAATCGCGCCCCCTTGTCCTTCGCCCCTCGACCCTCGACACTCGGCCCTCGGCGCGCGCCGACTCACCGTTTGCGGAAATACAGCAGCAAGAGCAGGAACAGAATCACCTGCAGAAGCACAAACCCAATGATCATCGGCAGCATCCGGAAGCGCGACTTCCAGATTTGGGGCGCCTGGAGGCGGCTGCAACGATCGGTCATCTCGACCCTCTCGTAATCATTCAGCTCGCCCTGCATTTCGGCTGCGGAGGCGTAGCGCCTTTTGGGTTCGCGCTCCATGGCGTGGAGGATGATTTCCTCGAGCACGGGGGTCAGTTTTGGGTTGGCTTTCCTGGGCGCCACAGGATCGCCCGTCACGCGGGCGTTCATAATGACGTAGGCGCTGTCGCCGCCGAAGGGGAGCTCGCCTGTGGCCATTTCGTAAAGCATGGCGCCCAGGCTGTAGATGTCGGTGCGGGCGTCTCCACGGCTGCCTTTGACCTGCTCGGGAGCCATGTAATCGGGCGTGCCCATGGCCGGGGTGAAACCGACGAACGTCAGCCGCCGGGAGCTTTGCGCGCGGGCAATGCCGAAGTCCATGATACGAATCGAACCGTCGTTGCAGAGCATGATGTTCTGGGGTTTCAAATCCCGGTGCACAACCCCGCGCCGGTGCATATACTCGAGGGCCTCGCAAATCCGGCTGGCGATCTTCACCGCGTCGGGCTCCGGCAGAGGCCGGACATTCCTTAACAATTCGCTGAGTGTCTGGCCCCGAAGATACTCGGTGACGATATAAGGGCGGCTTTTTTTTTCGACCGGGATGACCTTGAGAATATAGGGATGGTTCAGTTGCAGGCCGATTTCCTCCTCGCGCCGAAACCGGTCGAATCCGGCCGGGTCGCTCTCGATTTGCAGGTAAGGCACTTTGACGGCCACCTCGGCCCCGGTCACACGGTCATGGGCCTTGACGAGGGAGGCCATGCCGCTCTTGGCAATCAGGTCGGTGATTTCAAACCGCTCATCCAGCACCCGGCCAACGCCAAGTTCGCTCGCAGAGGCGCTGAGGACCGGACCGGCGAGGGCGCTGGCCGGCTGCGAGCGCTCGACATCCCACACCTGCACGATCTGCACCGAAACGTTATCGCTGACCTGACGCTTTTCGGCCAGGGCAATGAGCCGCTTGCAGGCCTCCCCGGGATGATACTTGACGACGGCGTCGAGGATCTCCTCGTCCAGGTTGCAGCCGTAGAGGCCGTCGGTGCATTGCAGCAGGATGTCACCCGGCATCAGCGTCTCGCTCGTGAGATCGAAATGGCAGATCGGCTCGTAGCCAATGCTGCGCGTCAAAGTCGAGCGATGCGGGCTGGTCATGGCATTGCGCTCCAGGAGCAAGCCCAGTTTCACCTGCAGGGCCGTGTAGGAATGGTCGGTGGTCAACCGCCTGAGTTTGCCCGCTCGAACCAAGTAGGCGCGCGAATCCCCCACATGCGCGACCGTGACCCGGTCCTGGTGAAAAATCGACACCAGCAAGGTCGTCGCCATCCGCCCCTTTTGTTGGGCGGCCTGGAAGACCTGGGCCGAGGCCGCGTCGAACATCCCGCGAACCGTGTCGTTGGTGGAAGCGGCGGGCCGCCTTTCACGAAACACGGACAAGGCCGTTTCTGCAGCCAGCCGGCTGGCTTCATCGCCGTTGCCCTCACCACCCACACCGTCGGCCAGAATAGCCACGCTGCCCGTCTCCTGGCGCCGGTTGAAATCCTCGGGCTCCCAAAAGACCAGAAAGTCCTCGTTGCGTTCCCGAACCGACCCGGCGCTGGAAAGCTGGTGGCATTTGACTTTCATCAGCGCGCAACCTAAGGGCAAATGAACAGAAAATCCAGGCTTGAGACGGGCCGGCCCGGCCATCCGCGGGGGCTGGCCGGGCCTGGTCTTGTCTTGTTGTAGTGAGCCGCACCTCCTTTCTTGATTAGCTGGCGGCAGCCGATCTCTCCGTCAGAAACACTGGCCGGCCAAGTTTGGCACTCCGCTGCCGGAAATAGATCAGCCCGTAAATGCCCCACGCCGCAACGACCCCCAGGGCAACATAAGGCTCGGTCTTGTTCATTCCCGGCACCATCCACGGGCCGACCAGGTAAAACAGCATGCAAACGCAGTTGGCCACCAGGCCAAACAGCGGGACGAGGACATGCTTGAAGGTGTTGAAACTGTGGTGCTCCTTAAAGGCCACCATGGCAATCCAGCAAGTGGTCAGGTAGAGCAGGAACGTGCCGAAGTTGCTGATGAGCGTGATGATCAGCAGCGTGTTGGGCAGCCTGGTATAAGCGCCGGGCGAGAAGATGCCGAAGGCATACCAGAGATTGTGCTTGTCCAGCGCGGCCGGGGCGGTGGCTTGGCCGCCCAGATACACGGTCACTGCAATGATGCCGATGAGCGCCGACAGGACCGCCAGCGTCCAAATCGCCCGGTGCGGAGAGAGCGTCGTGCCATGCACCAGGCCGAAATGGGCAGGCATTTCTTCGTCGCGGCCCATGGCGTAGGTGACGCGGGCGCCGGTGTTGATGCAGGAGAGCGTTGTGCCCACCAGGGCCAGAAAGACCGTAAAGGCCTGCACGAGCATGAAGGCCTTGCCCGCCGCGTAGCTGCCAAAAAGCCACGTGCCCACAATGACCATCATGTCCCCCAGCGGCGCGCCCGAGGCCCCGGCAGCCGGAATCGTGTAGCCGTTGTGCAAGAAATAATTGGCGGCAAAATACTCGATCAAATAACAGACGGCGCCCTGAATCACCAGCGACAGCAGCACGGCGCGCGGAACGTCGCGTTTGGCGTTTTTGGCCTCTTCGCCCATGGCGGTGACCGACTCGAATCCCACCAGGATCAAAATCGCAATGCAGGCCTGAATGAACATCAGGCTGAAACCATGGGGCTTGAGCACTGAGGCGGCCGTGGTGTGGAAGTTGAACGTGAGCGGGTCCTTGGCATCCCCCGCTTTGCCGCTGACTGCTTCGTCGGCCTTGTAACTGACCGTGAAAGGCTCCGCCACCGCCCGGCCATCCTTGAGCACCAGCTTGCCATCCCCGTCCTTTTTCAAGACCGGGTAGGCGTCCCCCTCGCTAAGACCGGCAGGCAGCGGAATGTCTTTGTTGGCCAGATCTTCCTTCGTGACCGTTCGGTCCTGGGTCTTATAGACCGCCTGGCCTTTATCGTCAGTCTTGAGGCTGCCGTCGGCCCAAGTGTCCTGGACCGGTTTGCCTTTGTCGTCGGTGACGTTGGCCTGCTCGACTTGATAATTGACCGCGACTCCGTTGGAAAGATGGATGCCGGGGGCGCCTTGGGGGTGTTGCGCGCGGTAAGCGATTGCAATCATCGAGAAAACGAGCAACGCGCTGATTTGGATGACGTTGATCGCCACATTGACGCCCGTCGAGCCGTTCACCCCGCGAAAGGCGATGTAGGCCACGCCAAAGGCAAACAGGACGCAGAACAAGTACATGAACAGCGGGCTATTATAGGAACTGCTGAATGTGCCCGGCCAGAACTGGCTGGCGAGATAGCCGCCCAGAATCGCCGTCACCCCGACCATGCACCCGGGATAGACCCAGTAATACAAGTGGCTGGCCCACCCGGTGAAAAACTTCGCAATCCGCGCAAACCGATACGAGTGGGTCTTCGAGAGAAAGGCCTGCTCCGCGTACAAATAGGAAGAGCCGGCCCCCGGAAACAACTTCGACAATTCGGCATAGCTGATCGCCGTGGCAAAACAAAGCAGCAGCGCCGCCACGATGCCAAACCACATGGCCGCCCCAGCCATGGGCGCCCCATAGAGCGATTGCATCTGGAAGGTCAGCCACAAAAACGCCCCCGGCGCGATGAGGGCCATCGCGTTGACAGTCAGACCTGTCAGGCCAAGGGTCGCCTTGGTCGTGGACGGTCTTGCGCCGCGGCCCGGTGTAGCGCTGGTATTTGGTTTCTCTGCGTTCGCCATAGTGTCAACGGTTCGATGGTCGCTTGCTCAGCCCGCCGGGGCCGAACCCGGATGGAATCCACCTCCATCCGGGCCTCCCTCCGCCCTGCTTCCTCAAACTTCCACTCTTGCCACCCTCCTCTAGCAACCACGATGCCACCCAGAAGAAATCCCTGCCGATCAGTGAAAAAGGCCCATTTTTCCGGGGAGATCTTTCAGATGGGGTCCGTTGCCCAGGCCCAAACGTCTGTTGCGATTTGCGCAGCAGTCGCGTTTTTCACCACCAATGGGGCGCATCGCGACAATGCCACCGCGTCGCAAGCCTGCTGGCGAGAGGAGCGCCGCGTTTACGCGGCAGAACCGGCGAAAACTGCACGAACGCGCGCTCTTCCCGGCTTCTCAGCTTGCTGCCGCCTAAGCGCGGCGTTCCCATTGCAGTGGCGGTACTGACGAGATGCGCGCGCAACCGCGTGAACGCGGCGTTCCGGGCGCAGGACGAAAGGGAGCGCCAGCCCTGCCAGCGACGGCGGGGCAGGCAGGCTCTACCTTCGACATTCAGGGAGCAGACCTCCTGGTCTGCCGGTCACGGAGCCTCGGGCTCCGTGACCCAGCGGGAGTCGACACTCCGGGCCGGAGGCCCGCCTAACCGGCAGGCCGGAGGTCTGCCCCACGCTCCGGCGTGAACAGTTACCCGGCTGGGCTGGTATGCGATGCGCTCTCAGCGCGTGCTCTTTCGTTGAATCGGTCGGCAGCAGAAATGTCCACGCTCCAGGGCCCGTGGATGGGCGGAGCACGTCCGACACCGAAGAATTGCTGTCCTGCGCCCACAGCAAGAGGGTGCATCTCAGATTGTTCCGGGGCGCCGACCCGGGCTGCGTCCAGTTCGCCCGCCGGTTCGATTCTGTCCCGGAGGGACACTTTCCAGCCCTGCCTTGAATCCTTTGGCCGGCATATTGTGATTGACACTCAGCGCGTAATCCGTGATGGGTGACGGGTGAAAGCAAAAGCTGATTTGCGCTTGCCCGGCAGGCCGTCTTCGCTTCGATGAGCAGCGTCTGGCGTCGGTCATTCGTGCCTTTTTGCAGCCTTCTGGCGGTTCTCCTGGTTGCCGGCGGGCGCCCGGGCGCGCTGGCGGCGGATCGCCTCGAGGAAATCCGTCAGCGCGGCGTGCTGCGCTGGGGCGCGGATGCCGAAGGGGGCGCGCCCTACGTCTATCCGGACCCGCAAAGGCCGGAGCGGTTGATCGGGTTCGAGTACGAACTGGCCGAGGCCCTGGCGTCCAAGCTCGGGGTCAAGGCCCGGATGGTCCAGAATCAGTGGGACCAGCTTATCCCGGCCCTGGAGCGCGGCAACTTCGACATCCTCCTCAACGGCCTGGAGCTGACTCCCGAAAACCAGCAGCGCATTGCCATGTCGCAGCCTTACTTTGTCTATGCGCAGCAGATCGTCATACGCAAGGAAACCGGCGGCCTGGCGCGGATGGAGCAACTCAAGGGCAAGCCGGTGGGCGTGCTCTCGTCATCGGTCGCCCAGCGGTTGCTCCAAGAACTGGGCGGGACCGACTTGCGGATTTATCCGGGCAACGTCGAGAGCTTTCGCGATCTCAAGGCCCGGCGCATCGAGGCGGTGGTGCTCGATCTGCCGATCGCCCTGCACTACGCCCGGCCGGACCCGGCGCTAAAATTCTCGGGCCCGCCTTTTGCGCCCGGCTATTACGGCATCGGCGCGCGCAAGCGGGATGTTTTGTTGCTGGGCGCGATCAACCAGGCCATCGGGGAGTTGACCGCCGATGGCACGCTCGAACGGATCTATCGCAAATACGGTGTATGGGACGAACGCCAGGAACAGATAAAGGATTATCGCCCGGCGCCCGTGGGCGAGAGAAAGCGGGTTTCGGCGCTGCGCGAGTGGCCGAAGTATCTGCCGTTGCTCTTGCGCGGGGCGGCGACGACGGTGGAACTGAGCGTTCTGGCAATGGGGTTGGCGGTGGCGGCCGGGTTGGTCCTGGTGCTGGCGCGGCTTTATGCCGTGGCGCCGCTGCGATGGCTGGCGCAGGCCTACGTGGAGGTCATCAGAGGCACGCCGCTGCTCATCCAGCTTTTCATCATCTACTACGGCCTGCCGGAGATCGGCCTCCGGCTCAACGCCTTTTGCGCGGCGATCCTCGGCCTGGGACTGAACTACGCGGCCAGCGAGGCCGAGAACTATCGGGCCGGCATCCAGGCGGTGGCGCGCGGCCAGACCGAGGCCGCGTTGGCGCTGGGCATGAGCCAGTGGCAAACGCTGCGCCGGGTGGTGCTGCCCCAGGCGCTGCGCATCGTCATCCCGCCCGTAACCAACGATTTCGTCGCCATGTTCAAGGACTCCTCGATTGTCTCGGTCATCGCGATGGTCGAGTTGACCAAGGTCTATGGGATGCTGGCGATGTCCACCTATGACTATATCGGTTTGGGCGTGATGACCGCCGGCATCTATTTCGCCCTGAGCTACCCGGCCTCGATTCTTGCCGGCCGGCTCGAGAAAAGGCTGCGCCATGATCCTTGTTGAGAAGCTCTGCAAATCCTATCAGTCCAACCGTGTGCTGGACGGCATCGACCATGTCCAGCAGCGGGGCGAGGCGGTGGTGATAATCGGTCCGAGCGGCTGCGGCAAGAGCACTTTTCTGCGCTGCCTCAACCAGCTCGAGGCCGCTGACGCCGGACGCATCACCATCGGCGGCATCACCGTCGAGGGCGGGCGGCCTCCCCGCACCCGCCAGGAGCGAGAGCGGCAGCGCCAGTTGCGGCTCCAGGCGGGCATGGTATTCCAGTCCTTCAACCTGTTCCCACACCTGAGCGTCCTGGAAAATGTCACGACCGCCCCGATTGTCGTGAGGCAGATGTCCCCGGCGGACGCCCAAATCCGCGCCCGCGACTTGCTGGCCAAGGTGGGTCTGGCCGAAAAGGCCGCCGCCTACCCAAGCCAACTCTCCGGTGGACAGCAGCAGCGTGTGGCCATTGCCCGGGCCCTGGCCATGGAGCCGCAGGTGATGCTCTTCGACGAACCGACCAGCGCCCTGGACCCCGAGTTGCGCGACGAGGTGCTGCGGGTCATGCGCCAACTGGCCGAGGAAGGCCTGACAATGATCGTCGTCACCCACGAAATGCAGTTCGCCCGCGACATCGCCGACCGTGTCCTGTTCGTCGAAGGCGGGCGGGTGGCCGAAGCGGGCCCGCCCGAGGAGCTCTTTTCCAACCCCCGCCACGAACGCACCCGCGAGTTCTTGCGCCGCGTCGCCGCCCGGTAGGGCGGGAGAATCATGGGAGCCAGACCCGAAGGCGCATTTCCAGTGCGAGTTGAGCGTGGAAGATCTGGGAACGGTCGTTCGGGAACTCAACGAGTTCGCCGCCTTGTTCGGACCGGCCTTTGGGCGGAGCGAACCGGCGGCCCTCTTTGAATGGACAGCCGGCTTTACTTGCCCCAGTGCTGAACAGTTACAATACGACAGGCTTGGGAGCGCCCGAGCCTGTCATGTCCGGCCTCCTGATGGACCAGCTAGTTCAAAATAGCCGGGTGAGCGTTCGCGTCATAGTTGTTGCAGGCCGGAGCAGTCCCGACGGCGTTGACGGTATAACCGCCCAGGGGTGCCAGCGGGATTGTCAGCGGGCAGCAGACGTTGCTCAGCGAGCCGGAGCTGCCCCGGCCCAAATACACCTGCAAATTGGTCGCATATGGAACGGCGGCAGCCGTTTGCCCGGTCTCCAATGCCCACTGCTGCTTGGCTCCGTCTATCTGGCGGAGATTGTGGATGCACGCGTTGGTCTGGGATGTCTGGCGCGCCGTGACAAAGTTGGGAATGGCGATGGCCGCCAGCAGACCGATGATCGCTACCACGATCACGATCTCCACCAACGTGAAGCCCGCGTTGCGTGAGGTTTTTTTCATACTGGATTGTCTTTCTTTCTGGGCGGCGTGAACCTGCAGCCGGCGGGTTACAATCAGCACAGCATTCGTTCACGTGTTGCCTGCTGCAACCGCAGGTGACCGTTGGCAAGCAGAATGCCAGGCACCGGACCGGGCGTTTAATATTAAGGCGCTTCCTTGTACTGCACTGCAATGGCCCAAAACCTTGACCACAGGTCTGGCCGATCCTGTCCCATAACAGGACAATCCCTGCGCTCGCCCCTCCGCCAGCAGGGTCAACTCGCGTCGTTGTTCCCCAATGCCAGAAGAATTCCTGGTCCAAATGAAAGCCGTGCTCGCGCACGAACCTGATCAGGACCCCAATGCTTGGAAACTGTAGTGAGTATTCTCGAGCTGGAGATCAGGCAGCTTGTCTATGTCCGCTTCTTATCCTGCCCATGATCAAGGCCAGCAAAATCAACAATGCTCCCACACCGACGGCAACCGGAAGGCTCTGCTGCACCGTTCTGCCGACACTAAGGGTGCCAATCAAGCGCGGTAGAAATGCGGGGCCGATTAAGCCCACGGAAAAGATGATGCCAAATATGCTCCCATACAAATCCGGCTCAAATTGGTCGAAGGTGACCCCAACAATGGTCGCAAAGATAGGAGCCAGGGCCAGACCGATCACAATAATAGCAGCCGCGGCCGTCACGGGCTGAGCCGCCTTGATCAGGACACCAATGGCGAGCATGGCCACCATCGTACAGCCGGCGACGACCCGGCTTCCGATTTCCGTGAGATTTTTGATGGCAGAACTGCCAAAGCGCCCCAGCGCCATGGCTAAGCCAAAGAGCGAGAGGACCCAACCCGCGTGGCGCACTGCCGCCGGATTGTCCGCCCCGCCGCCAAGGTCGGTCATGAGGGTTCGGGTCCAAGTACTGATCCCAATCTCCAAACCCAGATAACAAAGCAGGGCAAGACCACCGACCAAAACTGCCGGCCGGCGCAACAATCCCAACGCCCTCGAGAACGCAAAGCCGGTCGCGACGGCTGGATATGCGGGAATAAGCGCGAACAGAGCAAAACCAAGGACCAAGGCTGCGATGACCGAGAGGGTTAGGGAATAGCTCCATCCCAAGCCGATCAAAGTCACGATGGACAAGGGGACCAGAACGAAGGCCAGACCGACGAAACCATTCCCCAAATTGCTGGCGCGGGCAGGTTCCCGTCCGTCAAACAGCACGACCGGCAGAAGCGTATTGCCCACCGTGTTGCAACAAATGGCCCCGCACCCTAAAAAGACCGTGGCCAGTTTTGTGAGAGCGAGGGTGGGAGCGTAGGCCAGTAAAAAGATGCTTAGGCTCGCAAAGCAAAAGCCAACTACCGCGATGGGCTTGTGCCCGTAGCGGTCCACCAGCGGCCCCACCACCAATTGGACGACCAGGCACGTCAGGAAAAACGTGAATGTCAATGCCCCGATCTCCGCGTTTCCGACACCCAGGCGCGCCTTCAATTCCACGGAAACAGCGCCGATGAGGATGAAACAAACGGCCAGTGTGAAGACTGACAGAATAGCGACCGTGGCAACCATTCTCTTCATAATTTGTGCCGGTCGTGCCAGCCCAGAATCGACCTTAGCGCAAGACGGCCGATTTGGCATTCCGTTTTCCCGAGTCATCCTGCGGGACTTGAGCCTGACAGGTTTCCGCCATAATCATGCCGCCGTCCAGGCTGGCCGCGGTGACCTTGCAGTCGGGAGCATTTCGCAGTTTTTTTTCCGGGCCTACCGGCGAATAGACGATGAGTGTGATCATCGGCCGTCTGCCCACATTGGCAGTGTAATGATAAACCCCTGCGGGAATATGGATGCACGCCCCCGGTTGGATCCGGATTGGCGGCTGGCGATCGAGCATGAGTTCGCATTCGCCAGAGACCAGGTAGATGATCTCCTCTGCCTCCGGATGATTGTGGCTTTCATGACCGGTGCCGGGGAGCGATTCCACCACGCCAAAACTGAAGTTTTTGGCGCCAGTGATGTCCGGACTACTCAGCATCCGAATTCTTCCCCAATCAAACTTGAGGGTTTCGACCTCATGCTCATAAACCAACGAACCATTGCCTAGTTTGCTCATATTTGTGCTCTTTCGCTGTTTGCCCGTTTCGAGTTGGGCTGGAATAGCCCAGTATCTGTTGTCCGAAAATCGGATACGCTCCTTAGATCAACCCCGTTATCCCTGGCATGGCGACCGGAGGGACCGGCATATCGCCCAGAACGTAGCTGGGCGGAGTCAGGTCGAGTTTTGAGTGCTTCAAAGCAAACTCCCAATTGACTGCGACACCAGTGTAGGCGCTCATCCGCCCCATGATGGCAGTCAGGTTGCTCTCCGCCATTCGTCTTCCCTCGTTGATAGGCTCACCTTTGCGGATACTTTGAATCAGATCGACATGCTCCTGCGCGTATGGGTTTACGGGAGGGCCGTCGTATTTGTAAGGCTTTTCACCCTGAATGACACCGGCGTCGCACCAGGCCACTCCTTTCGTTCCGACGATCCTTTCCGCCACCCGGTTCTGGCAATCCGGCATTTCCCGGCACATCGCCGTGGTTCGCGCCCCATTGGGATATTCATATTCGACGGTAAAATGGTCATAGACCGAGCCGTATTTCGGTTCCACTCGCACCTGCCGCCCCCCCACCCCGAGCGCGCTCGTGGGCGGGCCGCCGAAAGCCCAATTGACGACGTCGATATTGTGGAGCAGCGTCTCCACCATGCAATCGCCGCAGAGCCAGGTAAAATAGACGAAATTCCGGATCTGCCACTCCATATCCGACCAGCCGGGTTTGCGCTCGCGAACCCATAAGTGTCCGCGGAACCAGTAACATTGGCCGCCGACCACCTCGCCAATCGCTCCATCATGAATCCGCTTCATGAGTTCGACGTATTGCGGATCGTGTCGTCGCTGGGCTCCGGCCACCATGGCAAGCCCCTTTGCCTTGGCGCGTTCGGAGGACTCAATGATCGAGCGCACTCCCACCGGATCCACCGCCACGGGCTTTTCCATGAACACGTGTTTGCCGGCCTGCACCGCGGCCTCGACGTGGAGGGGGCGAAAGTGAGCAGGATCGGCCACGATAACGAGATCGACACCGGACGCGATGACTTTCTGGTAGGCATCGAAACCGCTGAAACAGGTGTCTCGGGTAACTTTGACTCGGTCAGACAAGGTCCAGGAATTCGAGGAGTTGTAATCGCGAGGCCGGGAATTGTCTTTGAGTCGTGCCAGGGCGCCCTCGACTTGATCTGGGAACAAGTCGCCCAGGGCAACAACCTCGACTCCGGGTGAAGACTGCACGCAATCCATGAGAGCGCCCAGGCCTCGATTGCCGCAGCCGATCAATCCGACGCGAATGGTGTCAGAACCGGCGGCATGCACGGCAGTCGCCGGGGCGCCCACCACGGCAAGGGACGTGCCCAGCGCAACGGAGGTCTTCAAGAATTCTCTTCGGGAGTAGTCCATATATGTTTCAATGTTCAAATACACTCCATTCCTTTTCCAGCAGCGACTTATCCAGCCAGCCGGGATGGATGAGGACACGATGGCGGAGGCGGATCTTGCCGCCGGCCGGAATGGCATAGGGCGCATGAAACAGAAAAGAGGGCATGTAGGCCGCAAAGTGTATGCCCTCAGCCGTGTTGACCTGCCAGGGAGTCGGGTGCCGCAGACTGGTGGGATGGTCCAGGATGGCAATTCCGGCGAGGTGGTGTTCATCGGTGTCTCCACGAAAGTCGCCACTGATGTCGTACCACCGCGCCTTTTTCCCGTTGGTCTCCTCTTTGCCGCTCTGCCCCTCGCTGTTGTTGACTTGCCAATCGCGGATGGTCGGGGCAAAACGCACCGTGAGGCCTGCATATCCGCCCCAGGCTTGACCGCCCTCTTGTCCGAGCGGGGGCGTTCGGTCAAGGAGGACGTCCTCTTTTCCAGCCGTGAACTCGCTCCGCCAGTCAATCCGGTAACAAGCCGCCTCGTCGGGTGGGCTCACCTCGATGAGGCGCCTTTCCGTCAACACGGGAGGCTGGGCGGGGGGATGATAGCCCAAGGCCATCTCGATCTGCGCTGAAAAGTCTTTCCTGGGAGTTACGGAAACATCCAGGATCTCCGTCTCGCCTTGAGCCACTCCGTTCTTGTCTTCCTCCCAATAATTGACGTGATTGACGTACTTCCACGAAAAGAACAGCGCCCGTTGCCAGGGATGGTCTGGAGGACGGAATCCGGTCAACACGGTTCCGTCAGTCAGCGCCAAAGGGTGAAAGCACGGCTTGCCCGGTTCCTTTTTGAAGTTGAACCGCCATACCACCTGCTCACCCTTGAGAAGGGCCAGCGACGTCTCCGACTGCTGCCAATGATAGCCGATCTGCTGGTTGGCGCCTGGCTTATCCGAGCCAGGAAAGGACTGGGCCGTCTCAGCCGCAGCCGGCGCCCGGCGTTGCAAGCCTAAGGCCAGCGCGCAAACGCCCACTCTCAAAATAGTCCCTATTCTTCGGTTCATCAGAATTATCAACAGTTTAGCAACCCGGCGCTGAGCCCTTCCATGAGAACTTGCGCATTTGATTTGAGGAATTTTACCGGTTGCCGGCCGTGCCCGCGGGAACGGCCCCGGAGTTTGGACATGATTGTCGTCTTGCTCTGCCCCCAGGTTTCGCCGGGGCGCCGAACTCCGCCCTCCTGCCAACTGCGCAGAAGTTCTTTTCCCGAAGGGGCATCCTGAGGATAGCCCAACGTGGCAGCGTTGGGCGTCGATGCCGGGGGTGGCTAGTCCCGAGGGGAGAACTTGACTCAATCCGGAATCCGCCTTTACACTTGATCGAAGAAACGAAGAAAGATCGTCATCCTGAACCACTCGATGGGTGCCATTCCCAAAGTCGCGTTGCTGGTCGAGACCTCCAATGCCTACGCGCGGGGTCTGCTTAGCGGCATCATGTCTTACATCCGCGAGCACCGGTCCTGGTCCATCTACTTGGGGGAGCACAGCCGCGGAGAACGACTGCCGTCCTGGCTTAGCCAATGTCAGGCGGATGGAGCCATTGTGCGGATCGAAAACGCCGCGATTGCCGCCATCGTGCGCCAGCTTAAAGTCCCGGTAGTGGACATGAGCGCGGCCCGGTTGATTCCCGCGCTGGCGTGGGTCGAGACCGACGACTTGGCGACGGCGCGACTGGCGGCAGACCATCTGTTGGAGCGCGGCTTCAAGCACTTTGCCTTCGCCGGTGACAACCACCACAATTGGTCCCGCTGGCGCGAACAGCATTTCACGAGCTTGATTCAGGAAGCGGGATGCGATTGTTCGGTCTATCATGGCTCCCCGATCGACAAGCGCGATAGTGAAGTCCTGCTCGAAGAGATTGGGACGTGGATTGCCGGCCTTCCCAAACCGCTGGGAGTCATGGCTGCCTACGACCTGTACGGGCAGCAAGTCTTGAATGCCTGCCGGCGCCGGGCCATCCAAGTGCCGGACGAGGTGGCGGTGATCGGGGTGGACAACGACGAGATCTTCTGCAACCTGTCCGACCCGCCCATGTCCAGTGTGATCCCCAACACCCACCGCACCGGCTATGAAGCGGCGGCGTTGCTGGACCGCATGATGGCGGGCGAAAGCGTCCGCGGGGAGGGCCGGCTCTTCGAGCCGCTGGGTGTGGCCACCCGCCAATCGACCGATGTGCTGGCCATCGAAGACCGCAACCTCGTTCAAGCCATCCGCTACATCCGGCAACACGCCTGCGAAGGCATCAGCGTGAAGGCGGTCTTGAATGCGATGCCCCAGTCCCGGCGAATGTTGGAAGTCCGGTTCAAGAAAACCATCGGCCGAACGCCGCACGAGGAAATCGTGCGAGTCCAACTCAATCAGGTCAAAATGCTCTTGGTTGAATCGGACCTCTCGCTGGAACAGATTGCCGGGCGAACCGGCTTCTCCCACGTCGAATACCTCAGCGCTGTTTTTCGGGATAAGGTGGGCATGCCGCCCGGCCGCTACCGGGCCTTGAATCGGCGAAAGCGGATGATCTGAAATGCCGGGCACCATCGGGCGCGGGGTAAAATTCCTAAGATCAAATACGCAATTTCTCATGGTTGTCGCGGCGGCCAGAATATATACTGGGCACTATAAAGCGCATGAATACTTTTTTTCCACCGGGTCTTAACGTGGCTGGGCCCGCCGATGTCAAGCTCCGCGCCCAGCGCTGGGCTGGTGGGCCGCCATTGCGGGCCTTTACGCTGATCGAACTGTTGGTGGTCATTGCCATTATCGCCATTCTGGCCGCGATGCTGCTTCCAGCCCTTTCACGAGCCAAGCTCAAGGCGCAGGCCGTTCAGTGCATGAACAACACCCACCAGTTGGGTCTCGGGTGGCAAATGTACGCGCATGACTGGAACGATCGAATGATGCCGAATATCCAATTCGACGGCTCGGGCAATTGGGTTCACGGATGGTTGGACCTCAACAACGCTTCCGCCACGGATAACACGAATACCCTGTACTTGCGGGAAAGCCTCGTTGGTCCGTATGTCAATTCCCTCGGTGTCTGGCGCTGTCCGGGCGACCGCAGCACCGCAACGTTTGCGGGAATTACGTATCCGCGGGTGCGGAGCATCTCGATGAACGGATGGCTGAACAGCGAGCCGCCGCCCGCCTGGCCGAACCAGCCAGGATATCTGATCATGCGCAAAGTCGGCGATATAAGCGCAATCACTATGGGAACGGTGAACACTTGGGTGCTCATCGATGAGAGAGAGGACAGCATCAATGACGGCTATTTCGCCGTGGATATGGCCGATGCGGGCGGCTCGGCACAATTCTTTGATTACCCAGCGACTTACCATGGCCAGGCGTGCGGGTTCGCTTTTGCCGACGGTCACTCGGAAATTCACCGATGGCACGACCCGCGGACCACCTTCAGAGTCAGTGGCATGCAACTGAGCATCGCCCGGTCTCCCAATAATCCAGACATAGCGTGGCTGCAAGCTCACACGACCGCCTTTATATCAGGGGCGGCCACCAAGCCATGGTAAAGGTCTAACCGCAACCTGGCACTCGTACAATGTATCGTTAGGCAACGATAACTATGGTTTTTAACCGCACTGCTTCCTCTGCCGGCAAGTCCCCGCTTTCGGTCGGACCACGGCGATCACGGACGGGTGCCCGCGGGGGCGTTGCCTTGATGGAGGAGGCGGCTGCACGAAAGAGAAACTGAGAGAAACTGAAAGGACAAACTAAACTATGCAAACGACCCGGTATTTGGCGACCCTTCTTGGGACATGCCTCATCGCGATCGACGCCTCTAACGCCTTGGCTCAACCGCTGCCCAGCATCGTATCGGTGGGCGCCTTGACCAATACAACCACTGTGGGCCTGTGGTTCAACAACCAGATGGATCCGGGCACGGCGGACACCGCCGCCAATTATAAAGTCACCGGCGCTACGGTTTCCAGCGCCGTGCTGCTGACGAACAACCAACTGGTGGTGTTGACGTTGGATAAGCCCGTGGCGCCTGGGGCGACCGTTCAGGTGAGCGGGGTGCAGGACGTCAACGCCAAAGTGGTAAACAGCACTAATCTCCCCATTGCCTTGAGCGCGCTGATGTCCGCCGACGTTGGGACTACCAATGCCGACGGCACCTTCAGCGATCCCGCCTTCTCTGGCGAAGCCGTGGCCTTTGCGTCAAATGCCTTCGAGGTGGTGGCCGGCGGCAGCGACATTTGGAACAACCAGGACGGCTTCCATTTCTTGTATCAGCCGGTGACCGGCGACTTCGCGGTCAGCGTCCGCGTGGCGAGTTTGGCCATGTCGGACTTTTATGCCAAGGCCGGGCTGATGATTCGCGAATCGCTCTATGGGGGCAGCCGCGATCTGAGCTGGGTGCCGCACCCGGCGGCCGGTCATGACTCCGTGGATGCGAATTATCGCGCGCAGACGGACGGCGGCACGGCCGGCTGGCCGGGGGCGAACGATTGGTCGCCGGTGCCCTATCCCAACTGCTGGATCAGGTTGACCAGGCAGGGGGACACGTTCACCGCGTGGTCGGGCACCAACGGAGTGGATTGGGTGCAGAATGCGCAAATGACCGTGAGCAGCCCATCCTACCCCGCTACGGTGTTAGTGGGACTCTGCGTGACCGCGCACAACAATTCAGTCGGGGTCTATACGGTGGCGGAGTATGACGATTTTCTGGTGCAGACGTTCCTGCCGACCCCCGTGGTGGTCTCCGCCGGCGCCTTTGCCCAAGGCAGAACCGTCGGTTTGGAGTTTGAAGGGCCGCTCGATTCGAAGTCGGCGGACGCCGTCACCAATTACGTGGTGAGCGGGGCCACGGTACAGAGCGCCGTGCTGCAGACCAATGGCCAAGTGGTGGTGCTGACCTTGGATAAACCGGTGGCGGCGGGGGCGACCGTCCTGGTGCAAGGGGTGCAGAGTGCCGGCGGCAGCGGCCCCATACTCCCCACGACATTGGCCATCGGCATAAGCCCGCTCCTCTCGACCGATGTGGGCACCACGAATGCGAGCGGGGCCTTCAGCGACCCGGTCCAGCCCGGGACCGCCTATCCGTTCGCCAGCGATGCCTTGGATGTGATCTCGGGGGGGAGCGACATTTGGAACAACGCCGACGGCTTCCATTTCGTGTATCAGCAGGTGACCGGCGACTTCGCGGTGAGCGTCCGCGTGGCGAGTTTGGCCATGTCGGACTTTTACGCCAAGGCCGGGCTGATGATTCGCGAATCGCTTTATGGGGGCAGCCGCGATCTGAGTTGGGTGGCACACCCGGCGGCCGGTCACGACTCGGTGGATGCGAATTATCGCGCGCAGACGGACGGTGGCACGGCCGGCTGGCCGGGGGCGAACGATTGGTCGCCGGTGCCCTATCCCAACGCCTGGATAAGGCTGACCCGGCAGGGGAACACGTTCACCGCGCTTTCGGGCACTAACGGGATGGATTGGGTGCAGAATGCGCAAATGACGGTGACCAACACGCCTTATCCGGCCACGGTGTTGGTGGGGCTCTGCACGACGGCGCACAACAACTCAAATGGCATCTATACCGTCGCCGAGTACGACCAGTTCTCCGTTGAACTGGCCGGCAGCCTGGTGTCGGCAGGCGCATTTACCAACAGCAGCGTGGTGGGGGTGGAGTTCAACAAGCAGTTGGATCCGACTTCGGCGGACGCAGCAGCTAACTACACTGTCAGCGGCGCGACCGTCGAGAGTGCCGAGTTGCAGACCAATGGCCAAACGGTTTTGCTGACGTTGAACGGGCCCGTGGCGCCTGGGGCGACCGTGCGGGTGCAGGGCCTCGGGGACCTGTCCGGTTTTACCGTGCCCACGGCAACCACAACCATCGCCCTGGTGAGCAACTTCTTCTCTGCGGACATAGGCAGCACAAATGCTGACGGCAGCTTTAGCGACCCGATCCAGCCCGGGACCGCCTATCCTTTCGCCAGCGATGGATTCGAAGTGATCTCGGGGGGGAGCGACATTTGGAACAACGCCGACGGCTTCCATTTTGTCTATCAGCCGGTGACGGGCGACTTCGCGGTCAGCGCCCGGGTGATGAGTTTGGTCATGTCGGACTTTTATGCCAAGGGCGGGCTGATGATTCGGGAATCGCTTTATGGAGGCAGCCGCGATCTGAGTTGGGTGCCGCATCCGGCGGCCGGTCACGACTCGGTGGATGCGAATTATCGCGCGCAGACGGATGGTGGCACGACCGGCTGGCCGGGGGCGAACGATTGGTCGCCGGTGCCCTATCCCAACTGCTGGATAAAGCTGACCAGGCAGGGGGACACGTTCACCGCGTGGGCGTGCACCGACGGAGTAGCTTGGGTGCAGCGCGCGCAAATGACAGTGACCAACCCGCCTTACCCGGCCACGGTGTTAGCGGGACTCTGCGCGACGGCCCACAATAACAACGCGGGCGTTTATACGGTCGCGATGTATGACCATGTTTCAATCGGGCCCCTCGTCGCTCCGCCGGGTCCAAGCCTGGTGATCGCCGAATCGGCCGCAGGGTTGACGATCTCGTGGCCGAGCGCGGCGGGGTCTGGGGTCATCCTCCAGAGCACCGGCAGTCTGACACCTCCAATCGTGTGGACGCCGGCGAACTTGCCGATCACGACTAACGGGAGTATGAATACGGTGGTCGTGCCACTGGGACCCGGCCCGAAGTTCTTCGCGCTAAGTAAATAGCGGGTCAGCTACCCGTCATTAAGCGCACCTTATGCCGAATCGCTGGACGGGAAAGGGCAATCCTTACACGCGCCGAGAGGTGCTTGAAAGGTTGCGGGCGGCCTTGCGCCGCCGCGAGCCAATTATCGCGGCGGGCGCCGGCAGCGGCATCTCGGCCAAGTTCATTGAACGGGGTGGAGCGGACCTGCTGATTGTTTACAACTCCGGGCGGTTTCGGATGAGCGGGCAGGGTTCGGCCTGTGGTCTGATGGCTTATGGCGACGCCAACGCGGTGGCGATGGACCTGGGCGAGCATGAGGTGCTGCCGGTAGTGGAGGAAATCCCCGTCATCTGCGGCGTGCACGCCACCGATCCGCGCCGCCGGATGTGGCACTGGCTTTTGCAGGTCAAGGACATGGGCTTCAGCGGTGTGAACAACTTTCCCACGCATTGCATCCTGGACGGCAGTTTCCGCCAGGTGCTCGAGGAAACCGGCATGAGCGTGAAGAAGGAGTTCGAGATGGTGGGGCTGGCGCGCAAGATGGACCTGTTCACCATCGTGTACGTGGCGACGCCCGCCGAGGCTCAAGCGATGGCGGAAGCCGGCGCCGATGCGATCATCGCCCATGTCGGCACCACCGTCGGTGGCAGCATTGGGGTCAAGAACACGGCGGTTAGCTTGGATCAGGCGGTCGCCCAAATCAATGCGGTCGTTTCCGCCGCCAGGCAGGTGCGGAAAGACATTCTCTTCCTGAGTCACGGAGGCCCGATTTGGCGGCCCGAAGACGCCGCCTACATCAACCGGCACACGGACTGCGTCGGATTCGTTGGCGCCTCCAGTCTCGAACGCATTGGGGTCGAACAGTCCCTCATCGAGATTACCCGGAGTTTCAAGAGCATCCCCGCGCCCGCGGCGAAAGGCCTCGTGAGGAACCCCAAGTCCAGGGTGTAGTCGCGTTAAGCGGAGAATCCTGCATCTTGCCGTGGCCACGATTGCGATTCTGGGAACGATGGACACCAAGGGCGTTGAGCACGCCTATGTCGCCGACTGCATCGGGCGCCGGAACCATCAGACCCTGGTGATCGACGTGGGCACACTCGGCGAACCGAGGCTCCGGCCGGACATCACCCGCGCGGAGGTTGCCGCCGCTGCGGGCGTCGAGGTCGCCGCTCTGGCCGCCCAGCGGGATCGTGGCGCGGCCGTGACCGCCATGTCGCGCGGCGCTCCGGTGATTCTGGCGCGCCTGGCGGCCGCGGGTCGTGTGGATGGGGTGATTTCGTTGGGGGGCGGCGGCGGCACGGCCATTGCCACGGCCGCCATGCGGGTCTTGCCAGTCGGCTTTCCCAAAGTCATGGTTTCCACCCTGGCCAGCGGCGACACCGCTCCATACGTGGGGGGCAAGGATATCGTCATGTTCCCCAGCATCGTTGATATCGCCGGTCTCAACCGCCTCTCGCGCCTGATCCTGAGCCGGGCTGCGGGGGCCATTTGTGGCATGGTCGAGGCCGCGTTGCCGGCCACCCCCGACAAACCGATCATCGTCGCCAGCCAATTTGGCAACACCACACCGTGCGTGGACTTGGCGCGCCAAATCCTGGAGGACGCCGGCCATGAAGTGCTGGTGTTCGCTGCCGTGGGCACCGGAGGCCGCACGATGGAATCGCTCATCGAGTCGGGGATGGTCGCGGGGGTCCTGGACCTCACCACCACGGAGTTAGCCGATGAGCTGGTGGGGGGCGTGCTCACTGCCGGCCCCAACCGGCTCGAGGCGGCGGCACGACACGGTGTGCCGGCTGTGGTCTCCACCGGTTGCCTGGACATGGTCAATTTCCGCGAGGCGAACACCGTCCCCTCTCAGTTTCATAACCGACGATTTTATGCGCATAATCCCCAGGTCACACTCATGCGCACCGACGTCCGGGAGAACCAGCAACTGGGTTGTATCCTGGCGCGCAAGTTGAGTCTATCGAAAGGTCCCGTAACCGTCGTATTGCCCCTGCGGGGCGGGAGCATGATCAGTGCCCCGGGCCAGCCGTTTCATGATCCGCAAGCCGACCGGGCTCTCTACGAGGCGCTTAAGGCGAACCTGCGGCCGGACATTCCGGTGGTGGAGCTGGATTGTGCCATCAATGATCCCCCCTTCGCCGCCACCTGTGCGCAGGAACTCTTACGCCACTTGGACGGCGCGCGCGGCTGCATCAAGCTCCTTGCGTGATCTCGCATTTGTCCCGGAGGGACATCTGACAATAGCCCAGCCGAAAACTCTCATCCGCTCCGCTCCCAATCTTTGCCACGGGGTTGCTTCGGTAGTCGATGGCCATTGCTTAACACCTGGAGGGTATCGGGGGCGTGGCGGCTTCGATGAAGGCGCGGAGGTTTTCGGTGCTGACGCCGGGGGGCATGCCGCCGGCGCAGGAGAGGATGAGCCTCGAGGGGTCAGCGGCCTCGGCCAGGAGCCTTTTGACGGCCGAGCGGACATCTTCCGGGGAGCCTCTGGCCAGCACGTCCCGGGCAGGCACATTGCCCAGGATGGCCAGGCGCTGGCCGGACATGCGGCGCAGCTCGGTGAGGGTGTTGAAGCTGCCGGGGTTGTAAAGGTTGATGCCGATTTCGGGGTAGAAACCGATGGATTTAGCGCATTGGGCGTCGTTGTGGAAGAACTTTACCGGGACATCGGCGGCGTAGAGTTCCTTGAAGCAAGGCAAAGCGAATTGCCGGAAATCCTGTTCCCCGATGAAGCCGACGATGTCGTCCAGCAGGAAGATGCCCTCGATGGTGGGGAAGGTCTCGCGCTGAAGGCGATGCCATTGTTTGAGGAAACCGGTGACCAGGCGCAAGAGTTTGTGGATCTGCCCGGGGTCGGTCTTCAGGGCGAGGAGGAATTCCGGAGTGCCCATCAGGAAGGCCGCGACGTTGAGAGGGCCGCGCGAGACGGAGAAGCGGATTTTGTGGCCGAGGCCCTCGATGCGCCCACGCGCGCTCTTGAGCCGGTTGAGCATGAAGGGCAGCAGGCCGTCGGTGGCCGGGTTCGGTTCGGGCAGGTCGTCGATGTGGGCGGCGTCCCGAATGACCTTTTCAGCGAATGGAAACTCGTTCCGGTAGAACAGGCATTTGGCGCCAAAGGCGGAGGGCTCGGTGCACATTCCGAACTCGGACCAGAAGCCGGGCAGGAAAAGGAGCTGGGGGAAGGTCTGGATGGCCTTGCGGTTGGCCTCGAACCAAAGGCCCTCGTCGGTGAAGTAGTCCAGGATGTCGCGGCCGACCCAGTTGGGCAGCCAGGGGCAATCGATGATGAACCCGGCGGGAGGGTGCGGGAGGGTCTTGCCCTGGACAACCGCCAGGAGTTCGTTCCATTGGCTGTCAGTCATGTTCCGCTAAGCATCGCGCAGATTCATGTCACGGTCGAAAACAATCGATCCGCCGCAGAGCGCAGATGTGTTCTTGACGACCTGCTGCATTTGAATGCGTTTGCGCTTTCGGAGGCGGCTTGGTAAGGTGGGGCCGCAAACCGCGAATCCATGCAACCTACTCCAAATTCCAGTCCGGTCGCCGGCCGCCGGCTTAAACCCGGGCCGCGCATTCCGTGGCCAACAATCCTGCTGGCCGGAGGCATCTTGCCGGCTTTAGTCGCGGGCGCCCTCGGCGCTTCGGTGAAGGTGACCGAGCGCCAGGAGGTCATTCCGACTTACCTGGCCGGCGAGCCGGAGCCGAACCCCATGTTCTATTTCGGCCGCAATTCCCAAGGCGCCGAGGGCCGGGTCTATCCGTATCCGCTTTACGACAAGCTCACCGGCCTCGAGTCGAACAAGGTGTACCGCGTGGTGTACCTGGAGAACGAGTACGTGCGGATCGGCATTTTGCCGGAAATCGGCGGGCGTTTGTTCGAGGCCGTGGACAAAAGCAACGGCTACAATTTCATCTACCGCCAGCATGTCATCAAGCCGGCGTTGATTGGGCTAATCGGGGCGTGGATTTCGGGGGGCATCGAGTGGAACATCCCCCATCATCATCGCGCCACGACATTCCTGCCGGTCCAGTACCGGGTCGAGGCCAACGCCGACGGCAGCAGGACGGTTTGGGTGGGCGAGCTGGAGTTGCGGCAGCGGATGCGCTGGGTGGTCGGCTACACCTTGCGGCCCGGGCGCTCCTGCCTGGAGTGTTCGGTGCGGATTCTCAACCGGACGCCCTTGGTGAACACGATGCTCTGCTTCGCGAACGTGGCGGTGCATGTGAATGAGAATTACCAGGTCATCTATCCCCCGCGGACGCAGTTTGTGACCTACCACTCGAAAAACCAATTCACCACCTGGCCCATTGCCACCACCCGTTATAACGGGGCCGATTTCACCCGAGGCGTGGACGCAAGCTGGTACTCCAACCATTTCAACGCCAATTCCATGTTCGCAGGGAACTGCGAGGAGGACTTCTTCGCCGGCTACGACCATGGCAAGGAGGCCGGAATCCTGAGTGTAGCGGATCACCACGTGGTCCCCGGCAAAAAGTTCTGGACCTGGGGCAACGGCCCGCGCGGGCGCATGTGGGACAAGATCCTGACCGATACGGACGGCCCTTACATCGAGCTGATGGCCGGGGCTTACTCGGATAACCAGCCTGATTATAGCTGGCTGCAGCCGGGGGAGACCAAGTCGTTCCGGATGTACTGGTATCCTTTCCGCGACATCAAAGGCGTGAAACAGGCCAACCTCGAGGCCGCCGTCAACCTCGAAGCCGCCACCAACGGGACCGCCCTGCTCGGGTTCTGCACCACCGCCCCGCACCGTGCCGCCACCGTCCTGCTCAAGGCGGGCAGCCGCGTGCTCCTCGATGAGGAGGCCGCCATCAACCCTGGCAAACCCTGGCTCAGGCAAGTGGCTGTCCCGGCCGGCGTGGATGAGCACGACCTGTGCGCGTCACTGGCCGCGGAAGGGAAGGTGCTGGTCTCCTATTCCCCCGTGCGGCTGGCGCCGACGCCCATGCCCGAGCCCGTCAACAACCCGCCCGCCCCCAAAGACCTGAACACTGTCGAAGAACTCTGCCTGGCCGGCCAGCGCCTCGAGCAGTTCCATAATCCGTCCCTCAATCCGGAACCCTACTGGGAAGAGGCCCTGCGGCGCGACCCTGGTGACGCGCGGGTCAATACGGTGTTTGGCATCCGCAGGCTCCGGCAGGCCAAGTTCACGGAAGCGGAGGCCCATTTCCGCAAGGCCCTCGAGCGGCTCACGGCCAATTACACCGCCCCGAGGGACGGTGAAGCCTTTTACTACCTGGGCGCAGTGTTGAAGGCCCAGGATCGCCTCGGCGAGGCCTTCGATGCATTCTATAAGGCGAGCTGGAGCCAGGCCTGGCGCGCGCCCGCCTATTACTCGCTGGCCGAACTGGCCGCCCTGCGGGGCGACCGCCCGGCGGCGCTGGACTTGGTGGGCCGCTCTCTGGAAGCAAACGCCCTGGACTCGCGCGCCCTCACCCTCAGGGCCGCCCTGTTGCGGCACGCCGGCCAGACCCGGCGCGCCCTCGCCATTCTGGACTACGCGGAGCGCCAAACCGATCCGCTCGATGTCGGCCTCATGGCCGAACGCTGGCTGGCGCATGGCGGGAAAGCCGCCCCCGAGCTGGCTCAAACCCTGCGCTCTCACCCGGCCACCGGACTCGAAGCAGCCGCCGGCTATGCAGACGCCGGCCTGTGGCAGGACGGCGCCGCCATCCTGAAGTTCATGGACGGGACCGCCAAAGACCAGACACGCGTCTCGCCCCTGGCCTATTACTACCTGGGGCACTTCGCCGAGCGCGTCGGCGACGGCGCCAACGCGGCCGAATACCGCCGCCTGGCGATGACGATGCCTCCCGACTATGTGTTCCCCTTCCAGTGGGAGGCAATCCCGGTATTGCGGCGGGCCATCGAACTCAATCCCGCCGATGCCCGCGCCCCCTATTACCTGGGCAATCTCCTCTATGACTGGCAGCCCGAGGAAGCGCTCAGATTATGGGAAGAGTCTGCTGCCCTCGACCCCTCTTTCGCCATCGTCCAACGCAATCTGGCCGTAGCGTACACGCATCAAAAGTCCACCAACGACATTGCCCGCGCCATTGCGCGCCTCGAGCGGGCCGTCTCCGGTCCTGTCAAATACGCCCTCCACTTCGCCGAGTTGGATGAGCTCTATGCCGCCGTCGGCGCTACCCCCGAAAAGCGCCTGGCGCTCCTCGAGCAGAATCACGCGGTGGCAGCCCAACGCGACGATGCCTTGTCGCGGGAAATCGGTTTAAAGGTCTTTGCCGGCAAGGCCGATGAGGCCATCCAACTCATGACCGGCCGTAAATTCGCCGTCTGGGAAGGGGGCACCCTCGAGGTGGCCGATCATTGGGTGAACGCCCATTTGTTGCGCGGCCGCAAGGCCCTGGCCACCGGCCAGTTCGCGGCAGCCCTGGCCAATTTCCAGGCTGCCCGGACCATCCCCGACAACCTGCCCAGCGACCAGGGCGGCTCCGGCCGGGATGCCGAACTCGAATATTGGCTGGGCCTGGCCTGGGAAAAGATGGGGGAGCAGGCCAAGGCGCAGCGGTGCTGGCAAGAAGTGGTCGCCGGCCTGCCGGCCGGCCCTCGCCGCCGTCCTGAGGGGCGGCTCTCGGAGCGCCAGGTCCAGGTCTATTTCCAGGCGCTGGCGGAGCGAAAACTGGGCCGGGGCGCGGAGGCGGAAACGGCCCTGCGCGGCCTCCTGGAAGCCGCCGGCCAGACCCTCCAATCCAGTGACTCTTCCGAAGGCCCGCGTCGGCGCCAGCCCCCGGGCGCCAGGACAGCGCTGGCGCATTACGTGCGCGGTTTGGGCCGGCTTGGGCTGGGCGAAAAAGAAGAGGCCAGGCAGGAATTCACCCAAGCCCTGCAAGCGATGCCGGACTGCCTGGGCGCAAAGATGGAATTATCGGAAGCCCGGTGACAATGTGAAAAGAAAAGGGAGCGGAGCACTGCCCGGTGCCTTCTGGCCTTTGCCAACTCCACACCGAACAGCGCCCAACTCCCTCCGCAATGGTTCAGCCGTGCTTTACCACAGCATCAACTTGGCGAACCGTAGCTTATTGCAACCCAACAACAACTCACACTGCGATTTTTACGTTAGCATCTTTGGTGCCAGGCCATAGAACCCCTGAATTTGGCGGGTCTTGACACTTTGCCGTCCTGGTAATGCGCGAACTTCACGCATTTTGCGTCATTTTCACGCAGCCGGATCAGGAATTCCGTTTGGCCAAAATGATCGCAAAGAAGGCATTATTGCGGGCGCGTGACGGAGGCGTCGGGCGGGCCCCCGACCGCCTTATTCAATCCGTACTGCGCTTTGTTATGCTCGGCGACGGCAGTGACATAGTCTGAATGCGCCTGGGTCAGGGCCTGCTGGGCCAGGATGTCTTCCAGCACGATGCCCACTCCGTATTGTTTGCGTTGGCGCGTTAAGCGGAGGGTCTCGCTGGCCGTGGCCAAATTCCGTTGGGCGAGGGTGATTTGGTCGGACAAGGACTGCACCCGCGTAACCGCGGCAACGACCTGGGAAACGACGACATCCCTGAGCTTGGTTTGACCCAGTTGAGTGGCCGCCAGGCGGGCCTGGTTGGCTTTGATGCGTCCGGAATCAAACAGGCCGCCGGGGCCGATGCGCCAACCCAAGCCGACGAGATAATCTTCCGAGTGGCCGAAGTTGTCGGGTCCGCCTTCGTGACCGCCGCCCAAGCCGCCGGCAAAGACTTGCGCGCCGACAGACGGAACGAGCGCCCCGTAAACCGCCCCGTTTTTGGCGTCGCGCGCCGCCGTAATGAGGGCCTGGCCGGCCTTCAATTCGGGGCGCGAACTCAAGGCTTGTTGCACCAAGGAGTGCAAGGCCGCATTGGCGGGAAAAAGCATGAGCGGCACGAGGTCCGCGTCCTGCGGAACCAAATCCACGGTCGGGTCGAGGTGCAGAATCTGGGCCAGGTTGACGGCCGCAACACGTTGCTGTTCAAGGGCTTGCCGCAGCGAGATTTGGCAGCTTTCAGTCTGCGTTTGCACTCGGAGTTCGTCGCCTTTGAAGGCGATGCCGGCGCCGACGGCCTGGTGCAGCTCTTGCTGGTAGGCGCGCGAGATGCTCACCGCCTCTTTGATCACGTCCGCGAGGGCCTTGGCTTTCACCAAATCAAAGTAGGCCTGGGCCGCGCTCAACGCCGAGTCCTCGCGTTGCGCTTCCAAGGATTGATCCGAGGCCCTGACCAGTTGCCTGGCTGCCAGCGCCTGGTAAATGGCGTCTCCGAGAACCACCTGGGCTCCGACCGTGCCGCCGGGGGCATAGGATTGGAAATGAGTGTCCGAAACAGTTCCGGCAGGCACGGCTTGAGCCATGCCATCCCGCTGGTGGTAAGTGACGCCGGGAGTGACGGAGGGGATGAACTGTTCCAGCGCGATTTGGCGGTTGGCTCGCGCCTCGTTCAGACCTTCACGAGCGATTTGAACATCGAGATTGCGGGCGCCTGCCAGACGGAGCACGGCCGGCAGATCGATGGGGCTGCTGGTGGTATGGTTGGTTTGTGCGCAAGCGACACACACGCCGAGGGTGAGGGCGCCGATTGCGGCAATCGAAAACCTCATTTCGCCTCCACTGGTTTGACCGGCTGGCCGTCGTTGAGTGTCTGTTTGCCAACGAGAATCACCGGCTGGCCCAGGTTCACGCCATCCATGATTTCGACATTCGCGCCGTCGTTAAAACCAGTCCGAACCGGGGTTTTTTTGGCCAGGCCGTCGGTGACCGTAAATACGGACGCGCCCGCTTTTTCGACTAAGAGGGCTTGCACCGGCAGCAGCAGGGCATCCTGCTTGTGTTCAACCTCCAGTCGCACGCTGGCATACATGCCGGGCCGCAACGCGCGGGCCGGGTTGGGCATTTCGATTTCGGCGAGCATGGTCTTGGTCGCTTCGTCGAGGGCGTTGGCGTAACGGGTCACCGAACCGTTGAAGGTTTTTCCAGGCAGTTCCTCCACTGTGGCCTGCACCGGCACGCCGTTCGTGATGAATGGCACTTCCGGTTCGGGCACGAACACCTGGATGCGCACCCGGCTGAAATCCATCAACGTCACCACCGCGCCGCTCTGCCCGGGCGTGCCGGATGTGGCGGCGGGAATGAACGCGCCCGGGTCCACGAATCGCGCGGTGACGACGCCGGCAAACGGCGCGGCCAGCCGGGCGTACTGCAGCAGTGTCCGGGTGCGCTGGAGTTTGGCCTGCGCGACTTCCCAGGCGCCGCGCAAGTCCTCCACGGTTTGCGGCACGACCAGGTCCGGCGCCTTGGCCCGCGCCTCGGCCATGCGCTCATAATTGGTGTGGGCCACCTCCATCTCGGCCCGCCACTGGATCTCGTCGGCCAGCAATTCCGGCACTTCGATCTCGCCGAGCAACTGGCCCGCCTGGACCGCGTCGCCCTTATCGACCGTCAGCGTTTTCAGATAGCCGGGCACTTTGGCGTAAATCGTGGCGGCCTGATAGGCCAGGATGCGGAAGGTGGGCAGGGTGATGCTTCGGGCAATTTCGCCGCGCCTGGGAAGGACCGTCTGGACCGTAACCGGCAAGGGCGCTTTGGAGGGCGCTTCACCCCCCGAGGGACGGCAGCCGCAGAGCGTCCCGAAGAGGGAGAGGGCGAACACGAGGCAGAGCGCGGCGGAGCCGCAATCAGGACGTGGAGCGTGTCGAGCGTGTGGAGCGTGGAGCGTCGCAAGGCAGATGCTGAAGAGTTGACGGGAAACAGCAGGCCAGTTCGGACGGCCAGATAAGAAACGCAGAGACGCGAAGAACGCGGAGAAGAGATTGTTCGCAGCCTGCGAGCAAGCATGACTATTGCAGTACAAGAGATGAACAGAGGGGCGCAGATCTGTTTTTGCGAACTGGTCTTGTTGGGCAGGCCGTTTCCCCTCACCCCGGCCCTCTCCCCAGGGAGAGGGAGAATCGCCCACAGTCGGTTGGCGTGGCGAAAGTGGTTCGGAATTTCGGAGGCGGTCGCCTCCTGTTCCCTCTCCCTTGGGGAGAGGGTCAGGGTGAGGGGGCAGCCAGGGCCGGCTCTCAAGCATTCGCACGCCGCTGGATGCGCCGACCGACTGACGACGATTCTTCCTCTCCCCGAGGGAGAGGGCCGGGGTGAGGGGAAACGGGACGCTGGAAATGCAGGCTGTGCTCGAAAACAGATCTGCGTCCTGGAGAGAGTGATGCGGTAAATCGTTCATGGGTTGGAATGGCGAAGCGGGGTTCAGGAGGTCTCTGCGGTCGAGCAATGTGGATCGGTGGGGTCCAGGGAGGCGGAGCGGCGGTGGGCGCGGGCCTGGACGAGGGCAAAAATCGCCGGCAGCGCCAACAGCGTCGCCAAGGTGGCGACTGCCAATCCACCAACCACCGCCCGGCCCAGAGGCGCCGTTTGCTCGCCGCCTTCACCCAAGCCCAAGGCCATCGGGACCATGCCGGCGATCATGGCCAGGCTGGTCATGAGAATCGGCCGCAGACGGCTGCGCGCTGCTTCCACGGCGGCCTCGGCCGCGCTGGCGCCGGCCAGGCGGCTGCGTTCGGCAAAGGCAACCAACAGGATGGCGTTGGCCACCGCGACGCCAACGGCCATAATCGCGCCCATGAACGACTGGATGTTGAGCGTCGTTCCCGTCAGCCAGAGCATGAGGACCACGCCGGCGATCACGGCCGGGGTGGTGGAGACAACCAGGAACGAGAGCTTCAGGGATTGGAAATTGGCCGCCAGCAGCAGGAAGATCACCACGACCGCCAGCAGCAAGCCGTCGCGCAGGCCGTCCAGCATTTGTTGGAGCGGCACGCTCTGGCCGCGGACGGTGAGGGTTATGCCGGGCGGGGGCTGACCCAAGGCGTTGAGCGCGGCGCTCACCTGTTGGGCCACGCTGCCCAGGTCCGCGCCCGAGATGTTCGCCGTCACGGTCACCATCCGCTGCATATTGTAGCGTTCGTATTGGCCGACGGCAGCGCCTTCGGTCACGCTGGCGACATTGCGGAGCAGCAGACCCTGGCCACCGTGGTCCATCACCGGGAGGTTTTTCGCCTGCTCCAACGAGTCCATCCGCGCCTGGGGCACCTGCACTTGAACCTGGTAGGCCACGCCACTGTTGGGGTCGGCCCAGTAGTTGGGCACCACGAACCGGGTGGACGAGGTAGCCGCCACCACCGCGCGCGACACGCCGGCCATCGTCACGCCCATCACGCCGGCCTTCTCGCGATCCACCTTCACGTCCACGGTGGGATAATCCAGCGCCTGGCCAAACTGGAGGTCGCGCAAGGAGGGAATTCGTTGCAGCGCCGCTTTGACCTGTTCGGCGAAAACGCGGTCGGCGGTCAGGTTTTGGCCGCTGATCGCAATTTCAATCGGCGTGGGGGAACCGAGGCTCATCACCCGGCTGACGATGTCGCTCGGCTCGAAGGAGAAGCTGACGCGGGGCATCTTTTCGACAAAGACTTTTCGCAGCCGCTCCTTGAGTGGTTCAATGCGGACCGGCGTGCCCGGTTTCAACTGCACCTGGAGCACGCCCTCTTCCGGGCCGCCGTTCCAGAGATAGATGAAGTTGATGGGGTAAGACGGACCATGCACGCCGAGGAAACCGAGCGTAATCCCCACATTTTGCGGGCCGACTTCCTGCTTGATGAGGTCCAGCGCCTGGAGTGCGACGGCTTCGGTGCCGTCGATCTGCGTGCCTGTGGGCGCGCGCAGACGCAGTTGAATCTGCCCGGCATCGACTTTTGGGAAGATCTCCGTGCCCAGCCGTCGCCCCGGAAACACGATTACCACAGCCGCCAGCACCAGGTAAGCGGCCACCGTGGCCCAGCGCGCTCGAACCAATCTCCGGCCCAGGCCGGCATACCACTGCTGAAAGCGGCCGAAACGGCCCTGGGCCGCGGTGTGGCCTGTGGCTGTTATTTCGTGGCCGCGCAGGACCCAAACCGAGAGGATGGGCACCAGCGTGCTCGATAGCAGGTAGGAAGT
>Ga0187889_10000798_pt1 | contig 36417 bp, 33 predicted proteins | sample June2016WEW_7_10_2_FD_132992 | JGI IMG/M metagenome (GOLD analysis project Ga0187889, IMG submission 132992) | Peatland microbial communities from SPRUCE experiment site at the Marcell Experimental Forest, Minnesota, USA - June2016WEW_7_100 | ecosystem: Environmental > Terrestrial > Soil >... | reverse complement strand
GGACTCGATGACCGCGCTGACCTCCTGGCCGTGGCGCAGAACCCTGCCGGCGAGGGTCCGCAGGGCGTCTGCGTCCGGGTGAACAGCCGTGACCTCGACCGTTCGCCCTTCCTCATCGAGCACGTGCACATCGAGCCTCTGGCGCGACAGGTCCAATCCGACGTACAACATGGCTGGAGCCTCCCGGTGCTGGTTGCTTTTGGCAACCCAACCTTGTCACCGGTGAGGCCCCTCTTCATGACATTCCATCGTGGGTGCACTCTCGGCCCTTATCACCAAGCGGATGCTCCCGACGCAACCGACGAGCCGCTACGACATAGCCGACCAGCGGAGCGGTGGCCGCTGAGAGGCTACTGGCGAGCGCGAATGCGGGGTCGCCGCGGCCCCAGGCAAAAGTGTTCGCGCCCTGAGGCGATCCGGCGAGTAGCTGGGTACCATGATGGTGCCAGGAACTGCCAGATCGCCTCTGAGCCTACGGTGACGCTGATGTTAGCCCCGGATGAATGGTCTGCTGCGGTTGCCGGACTAACGCAACAAGGCCGGCACGCAATAGGGGTCGACACTGGAACCAGCGAGTTCGGTCACGACCGGCATCAGGAACAGCATCGGGGGGACGTGGACGCGGCCGTGCTGGTTGATGGCATCTTTCGTCAGAATGGCGGTCAGGCGCGTGGTTGCCAGCTCGTGGTTCCAAAGCGCCCTGGTAATGGCTGGGTCCGAAATCAGGGCGACGGCGATGCGGGTGACCTGCTTCGGGTTGAATGAAGAGACGCCGGTGCACGTCGGCGGGTTCTTGTAGCCGTGGCCCAACGACGTGGCGGCTTTAAGCCCCCCGAACTTGATCAGCATGTTGCCGGGATAAATGGCCGCTGACGGGTCCACGGAGTAGGGACCATTCATCTGCGGGGTGTAGACATCCCCCCCCGGAGCCGGCAAGGTCCAGGTTTGATGGAGGGTCCAGAGATAGTCGTACGTTCCCGCCGACCACGTGCCCGCCGGCAGTTGTTGGGACGCAAAGATAGTGAACCACTGCCCAGTCGGCTGCGTCCCCATCGGCTGGGCTGCGGCTGCGGCCGAGACCGAGGTCAGGGCCAGCATCGCTGCCAGGATCGCGGCGAAGCAGAAGCTAGCAAGTCTCGACCTCATGGAGCGCCCTCCTGTCGCGTGTCCCCACGCGCACGCTCAGCGGGTCGGTCTCGCCAGTGGCTCGGCGCGGTCCGGGCGGCCAGTGTATGCGGGCCGCGTGTCAAAGCCCCCCGTGAATGCGCAGATTATCCCACGAGTGTTGAGGGTCTTAATGGCCCCGACGCAGCCGCCCGACTGGCCGGCACCGCCCGGCCCGCGCCTCCCGACCCGGCCATCGCACGATGGGGCGATCGTGGATGGCTGCGTCAGCCAGCCCAGCTGCACGACCTGCCATGGGCGGGGCTACGAGTCCTGCTGAGCTGCCGCCGTCATGCGCCCGGATACTCCCTCGCCAGCTCGAGCACTCGCACTTCGAGGTCGCCGACTCGCTCAGTCCTTCGAACCGCAGATCGTCGGGTCCTATAGCCGCCGCTCAGGGACCGTAGGCACGACGCTGCCGGTCAGTCGCAGGGCTCCATCGCAAGAACGGCGCTGGCTACCTTTGAGAGCGCTTTCGCTTTCCGGTCGGCCTCATCACGCTCTTGGTCAGACGCGGCCTCATCACGCTCGCGGGCGGCGGCGGCGTAGAGCCGCAAGCGTCTCGCGCAGAGCCAAGAACCGCTGTTCATCCTTATCGAGCCCGGCCATCTTCTGAGCCTCGACCGGCGCAGGGCGGTCGCCCGCGGTGGGCTCGACCGCCCTGCGAGCGGTCGTCACCACTCGGGCTCCGCAGCTCGAGCAGGTCCCAGACAGAGCATCCCGACCGTTGCGCATGACCATGGCGACAGGGTTGGCCATCACGACAGTCCGCTTCTCGCGCATGCAGTACGCCCGGGGGCCGGCGGCGACCGTCTCGTCACTCGTCCCTCGCAGGGCCGTAATCGTTGCTTGGAGGGCCGCGCCACGCTGGCGCGCTTTGTCGAGCTGGCGGGTTCGCTTGACTTCGAGCTTCTGGGTCATCGCGAGGTCACGCCCGAGCCTATTGAGCTGGCGCTTTAGTCCCTTCGGTACGCCCCCGACTGCCGGCGTCGGCTGAACGTCTTTCTTCTTCTTGGCCATGGCGGGCTTCCTCGATCTGGCAGGCGTCGGGCAGAAATCGTGCGGCTCGACGGACCCGACTCGGGCCGCGGCACGACCGAACAAGCATACGCCCGACGGATGACCGCTCCCGAGCCGACGTTGTCCGAGAAGCCCGCTCCGTCGCACCGGGCGCGTCCACTGCGGCCCTCGGCCCCAGGCGTCCGCCGATCCGCCGCGAGAACATGCCAAGGGCTTGGACTAGGCCCTGCCTAGCACCGTCGGAGCCGCAGCCGCAAACGATGCCGCGATAGTGTCGCAATCGGGGTGAGCCGAGCAATGGTGGGCGCCCCATCTCGTAGCCCAGGACGGCCACTGCGGGCGTCAGCCCCTTGGCGTGCTATTGGCTCGGACCTAGCGAAGCGCCTACGGGGACCCTCGACCGGCGCCCTCGGGGTCGTCGTTGGCGCAGCGGCGACCGCCGAATGTGATCGGAATGTGATCGGAGAACCTGCCAGAGACGACGAAACCCGGCCGATCGGCCGGGTTTCACGTTCAGAGCTTGGTTGCGGGGGACGGATTCGAACCGCCGACCTTCGGGTTATGAGCCCGACGAGCTGCCGCTGCTCCACCCCGCGCCGGGAACTGTAGCGATGGACGCGAGGCCCGTCAATTCGGGCGGGACGGACAGGGTGCGTCGCGGCGTGGAACCGATCGGCCGTCAGGCTAGGGCGGTCTCCGACGAACCAACCATTCGAGCCGTTCGAGTCCGAGCCTGGTGCTCGAGCGCCGACCGCCACGTCTCCAGGGCAGTCGGCCACCACCAGTCCACGCTGTCGTCGCTGCCATACCAGGGGCCACCCGCGCCGGGACCGTGGATCGCGTGGTCGAGGACGACCTGGCGGGCGCCGTCGAGGCTCGCAGCCACCACCGGCACCAGCCCGTCGCCCTCCGTGCCCGGCACGGCCGCAGCCCCGATGACGGACCGATACAGCAGGTGGGCAACCCGCTCGCGGCCGCTGCCGTTGGGGTCGCCACGGATTGCGCGCGATGCCACCGACAGGTAGCCGATCTCCGGCGCGAAGAAGGCGCCCGGAACCGCTTCGTCGGCGATGGCCGACGCCACTTCGTTCACCCGGCGGCCGACCCCCTCCGCGGTGGAAAGCCGGTGGGGAGTGCCGAGGGTGACGATCGCACCTATCCAGCGTGCGGCATCTAGCTTCCGACCGGGAAACGGCTCGGGCGCGGTAAGCAGCCGGCCCGTGATCCCGCCGGCGGAGTGGCCGACCACGAGCACCGGCGCCCCTCCGGAGACGTCGCGTGAGAGGCGGACGGCGTCGCGCAGTGCATGTGAGGAGCGCGTGGATATCGGCCCCGTGCCGCGGATGCCTGCCAGCATCCAGTCCGGTGTCCAGACGTTGGCCACGACCGTCCCAGCGGCGCCGCGATCCTTCAGCCGACCTTCTAGCCGGCGATACATCGGCGGCGCGGTCATGAAGCCGCCGAGGATGAGCACCGTGGGCGAGATCGAGTCCGGGTGGCTCTGCCAGCCCGGCTTGACAAGCGCAGATCGATCGGCGTCGGACATCTTCGTCTCTCCTGTACCCATCCTACGACCTTCGCTGCAACGCCCACGCCTTCAGCATCCCCGTCAGACCAGGTGCGCCATCATGTGGGCTGCAGCGAAACCTGGAGGCCTGGCATGCGATACGACGACACGACACAAGATGGATCGGCTACACCGCCCGGCGAACCGGCCGGCTGGAGCACGGCCGCTGGTTCTGAGGCCGAAGCCGCGGCCGGTGGACAGAGTGGCGGAGATTCCGCCGGTCCCGCCGAATCCGCCACCGAGGCTCCCGCCGTACCGGCACCGACCTCCGCACCACTGCCCACCCAACCTTCCCCGTGGCCGCCGCAGCCAATCGTGTGGAACGGTTCCGACGGGAACCCGTGGGCGCCACCACCGGGCGGGCCGAGCCAGTGGCAGGCACCGCAGCCACCGCCCGCTCCACCGGCGTGGCAGGGGCCACCGCAACCGCCCGCTCCACCGGCGTGGCAACCCAACCCCGGCTGGCAGCAGGGCCAGAGCTGGCCACCCCAGCCGGGCTGGCAGCCCTACCCGCCGCCCAGGCCGTTCGGATATCCGAGCCAGCCGCCCGCGGGGGACGTGTCCTCGCGCCATCGCAGCCGGCTTCCGCAGTTTCTAGTCGTCATCGCTGCATGCATGATCGCGTTCTCCGGGGGGATGGTCACCGACCACTTCGGCTTTCCGAACACCACATCCCAAAATGGGCAGCCCGGGACTGCCGCGGCCGCCAGCGGCGCGAATTCGGACTACGCCCTCTACAGCGAAGCCCTGCAGATCGTGAAACAGGACTTCGTCGGCCGGGCGTCGGTCACAGACCAGCAGCTGCTCTACGGCGCAATAGCGGGCATGGTCGACAGCCTCGGCGACACCGGTCACTCGACCTTCCTCACGCCCGCCGAGTACGCCGCCTTCGAGGCCTCTCTCAGCGCCAGCGTCGCCGGCATCGGCGTGCTGCTGTCGGGCAATAACGGAGTATTCACGGTCGATAAGGTCATCGCCGGGTCGCCTGCCGCCGCGAGCGGAGTCAAAGCCGGCGACCAGATCACCGCCGTGAACGGCGTCTCCACGGCCACCATAACCTTCGACCAGCTCGGCGCCGAGATCCGGGGCACGGCGGGAACGAAGGTCACGATCTCGGTCATTCATCTCGGAACCACGACCCCGGTCGACATCACCATCACCCGAGCCAATGTCGTCGTCCCGCTGGTCGGCTGGGGCATCGTTCCCGGCACCCACATCGCGGACATCGCCCTGAGCGAATTCTCGAGCAGCGCCAGCGATGAGGTGCAGGCAGCCATCGCGGCGGCACAGAAGGCCGGGGCCACCTCGATCATCCTCGACCTGCGAGGCAACCCAGGCGGCTACGCCTCCGAAGCCCAGGAAGTGGCCAGTGAGTTCATGTCGAGCGGGGTCGTATACATCCAGCAGGACGCCAACGGCAACGACACGGACATCGACGTCGACCCCAAGCAGACCCACACGAACCTGCCACTGGTCGTCCTTGTCGACCATGACTCGGCCAGCTCGTCGGAGATCGTGGCGGGCGCGCTCCAGGATTCCGGACGGGCCAAGATCGTCGGCGTGGCCACCTTTGGAACGGGCACGGTCCTCCAGCAGTTCACGCTTTCGGACGGTTCCGTCATCTTCCTCGGCACCGCGTGGTGGCTCACACCCAACGGCCACCGCATCTTCGGGGTCGGCATAACGCCCAACCAGATCGTCGCGATGCCCGCCAACGTCCTGCCCATCGACCCGACCACGCTCGGCGCAATGACCACCTCGCAGCTCAACTCTTCCGGCGATGCGGAACTGCTCGCGGCGGTCAAGGACCTGGGCAACTGACGACGCCCTGGGCGACCGAACCCGGTTTCGGGGCGGCGGGCAGTACTATCGTCGCTGCCGCCCCGTCGCGCGCATCTCGAGGGCCGTTAGCTCAGTGGTAGAGCCGCCGACTTTTAATCGGCTGGTCGTGGGTCCGAATCCCACACGGCCCTCCAACCAGATCCTCGCCGCTAGGCGGGCGGGTAGAGCATCGCCTGGCAGCTGCCGATGACCAGCTCTCCCGAGCGCAAACCCAGTTCGGTCCCGATCGGCTGAGCCCTCCCGGTCGGGTCGAGAAGCCAGGCCGGTTGGCAGCGTCCAGGCTGCTGACCAACCAGCCCGGTCCGCGTCGCTCGATCAGAGCGTGGTTTGGGCTGACCCGCGTATCGACGAGGGCGATATCCGCCCCGGCGCCCCGCCCGAGGACCAGGCGCTAACCCGGCTGCACGGTGAACGTCCTGGTCCGCCCGGCCTCTACGACGACCATCGAGCCTGGCGCGGATGGGTTGGACCGCACGCGGTTGCCTCGCCGCAGGAAGTTCACGCTGGGTTCGGTGTCTCCGCTCGCGCGGTCTGAAGTGGCGGGGGCGCGTAGATCTCGCAGGCGGCGGTCACGTGATCGGCGAGCGCGTCCAGACCGCCACCGGCGACGAGGACCCGGCCGTCCGGCAGCACCTGGGCTGCCGGCCACATGGTCGCGACGTCGAGGCTGCCGGTCGCCTGCCAGTGGCCGGTCCCAGGATCGAACAGTTCGCTGGTCGCCTGGACTCTGTACGCCGGATCGACGCCACCGGCTGCAAGCACGCGGCCATCCGGCAGGCGGACCAGGCTGTATTCGGCTCGCCCGCTCGTCAGGGACCCCGTAGCCGCCCATCGGTTGGTTGCCGGGTCGTAGATCTCGGCCGTGTCGTGACTCGGGTCGCTGTTGCTGGTCGAATACCAGCCGCCTGCCACCAGCACCCGACCGTCGTTCAGAAGCACGCCCCCAGCGACGTACCGCGGCTCGGACATCGGCGCGGCAGCCCTCCAGGAGTTCGACGTGGGATCGAACATCTCGGCGGTTGCGGTCACCGATCCTGTCTCGCCGTGGTAGGTGGTGGCTCCGCCGGCGACCAGGACCTCACCGTCAGCCAGGAGAGTGGCAGTGTGACGGGCTCGCGCCACCGACATGGGAGGCACGATCGTCCAGGTGCCGAGCTTTGGATCGAAGATCTCGGCCGACGCAGTCGAGCTCCACCCGGGCGCGCCCTCGATTCCGCCTCCGGCCGCCAGGACTCGCCCGTCGCCGAGCAGCGTCAAAGTGCCCTGCGTTCGGGGCAGGTTGAGCCGTCCGGTCGCGACCCAGGTTCCGTTGTCGGGGTTGTAGAGCTCGGCCGTGTCAAGCGGCTGACCGTTCCGTGAGCCGCCCGCCACGAGTACCGAGCCATCGGCCAGGGTGACCGCCATCGCATAGGCACGGGGCTGGAGCATGTCGGTCACTGCGCTCCAATGGCCGCTGGGCGGGTCGAAGATGGTGGCCGACGCCACCGCGTCGAAGCTGGAGGTGCCGGTAGCCCCGCCGACCACCATGATCCGGCCGTCGTGCAGAAGCACGCTTGCGGTTGCCCACCGCGCCACCGGCAGCGGATCCGTCCCGATCCACGTGCCATTGCCGTAGGCGAGCTTCGGCGATGGGCCGGCGGAAGGGGCGCCCGACGATCCGGGCGGGAGCGACGCGCCCGGCGCGGAGCTTCCGCCGCCCGGTGAAGCGCCCGGTATCGGCGTAGGGCCGGGCAGCGTCTGCCCTGCCGCCGTTCCGGATATGGGGCTCGGGTGCGATTGGTCGAGCCACAGGTATGCCGCCGGCGCCGACGCCACCACCAGCAGCAGCGCCAGGGCATCGATCAACAGGATCGCCCCGATGCCGCTCTCGAAGGTCCGCCTCGGCCGAAACCTGGGTCGATCGGGCGGCCGAACCAAAACTGGGTCTTCCTCGTCATCTTTGCGCTGGGTCTTGGAGCCCTCCAGGTCCTTCACGTCGCGGCCTTCATTCGCGGCCGAGGCTGGCTACGATGCCGCCGGCCACCACGGCCGCTCCGCCCATCAGGCAGGCCACCGCCGCGCCCATCACGCCCCCATAGGTAGCGTGGCCGATGCGCCCGGCCGCCCCGCCGATGCATAAGTCTATGGCGAGACCGAGAACCAGCAGCTCTATCGAGGCGGCCGCGGGGTCCAGGCGCCGCGCCGCCAGAAGGGCGGCGACAGCCACGACGACGATCGCCGCGACGGCCGCTGCAAGGATCGGCGCCATCTGACCGAAACGCCCCACCACATCCGCCGGTCCGGTCACCGGCGCGAGATCGTGGGCAGCAGCCGGCATGCCCAGGAGGATCGAGGCGACGCCGCCAATGACGACGACGGCGCCGCCAACGGCAAACGCCACTCCGCTGATCCGGGCCGCTCGTGCATTCGGTGCCGCAACCGGCCGCCCTGCCAACATTCCGAATCCTCGATCGCGCCAGACGCGGGGGCCGATTGGCCAGGCGGCCGCCCCCGAAGCCACGGCCGCCGGGGCGGCGAGGCATCGGAACTGACTATACCGCCGACTCAGGGCCGAGGTCATCGGCCCTGAGTCGGACTATCCGCCCGACGCCATCAGCTCGAGGGCAGCCGCCGCCGTGGGCTCGTCGGTGATGAGCAAGTTCAACAAGCCGGTCCGAGCCCCGGCCACGATCGTCTCGATCTTGTTCGTCCCGGCGGCGATGCCGACGACGCGCGGCACTCTGCGGAGCGTCTCGATCGGGATGGAGATCGTCCGGCACTCCCACTCGTCCTGGACGAACGAGCCGTCGAGGCGAACAAGATGTCCGGCCACGTCGCCCACCGCGCCCTTCTCCGCAAGTCTGGCTCGACCGTCCTCGTCGAGTCGGTCCATGACCGTGCCGTAGCCGGGCGAGAAGCGGGGCGCGCCGCTCATGCCCACCAGTGCCAGCCGCAGCTCATCCCAGAAGCGAGTGGTGGCGGTGACGGCGCTATCGGACAGCAGGGCGAGCGTCGTGGCTTCACTGTCGAGCAGACCCGGGGCGTGGAGCAGACGCACGCCGGCCCCGATGCGCTCGGCCATATGGCGGGCGATCTCGTTGCTGTTGAGGTGGGGGTTGCTCGAATCCCAACCGCCGACGAGCGGCACGACCACGGCCATCGGACGACTGGCGGAAGGCAGCGCAGCTACGAGCGACTCGACCGTGTAGCCGCCCGTCAGCCCGATGACCCCCTCCGCGGGCAGCTCGTCGGCCAGACGAGGGGCGGCCGCGACGCCGCACAGGCGGGCCGCGAGAGCCGGCGCGGTCTCGTGGCCGGGCGTCACCCAGACTTCGAGGCCAAGTGCCTCGGACAGCTTGCGGGCCAGCGGCGTCGGCACCGACGGCGCTCCCTCCACGGAGATGCGGACCACGCCGGCGGCTCGGGCCGCGGCCAGGAGTCGGGAGACCTTCGAGATCGAGAAACCGGTCAGGTTTGCGATGTCCGGCTGGCCGAGCTCCCGCACGTAGTAGAGCTGCGCGACCAACCGCATCATCTCGCGTTGGCTCGACGCCTCGAAAGTGTCCGAACCGGCGAGCTTGGGCGAGCCGGCGGCCTCCGATGGCATAGCGGCTTGCGTCGGGTTGGCAGCGCCGACTGTGTCAGCGGCCTCCGTCGAGCCGTTCGACGTGATGTCCGGTTCGCCCTCGACCGCCATCCGACTCACTCCTTGACAGCCAGGGCATCGAGCCGCGACTATACGGCCACACGGTCCCTGCAAGTCATTGCGTGAGAATAATTGCAGCCACGACTGGCAGAGTCAAGTCCGGCCGGGCAGCCTCGACGGGCGTCTGGCCCAGGGGCCGCTGCAGCGCAACGGCACACCGACGGAGGCGTTCAGTGCGGACGTTCCGAATAGTCATCGCCGGCCACGGAACCCTGCCCGCTGCCATGCTCGCCACCGCCGAGCTTGTTTGCGGACCCATCGCCGACATCGCGGCGGTCGGCCTGGAGCCGACCGAGTCGCCCGACCACTATGCCGATGCCCTGCGTGCCGCCATCGGTCAGGATCACGGCCTCGACCGCGAGCCGGGCCGCGGCGGACGGGCACGCCGGGTCCTGGTCCTGTGCGACCTGCTCGGCGGAACTCCCTTCAACGTGGCCTCGTCCATCGCTCGCCGGTCGCCACGGGTCGTGTGCATCTCCGGTATGAACCTTGCCGTCGCGGTCGAGGCGGCTCTCGCCGATGGCGACCTCGACGGCGCGCTCGTCGAACGGTTGCTCGAGGTCGGGCGGAGCGGCATCGTCGAGACGGAGCGCCACCGCGCCCGACGCGCCTCCTGAGACGGTTCTGCCGTCGTGAGCCTTCGCCTCGTCCGTATCGACGATCGCCTGATCCACGGCCAGGTCGTGGCCGTCTGGCTTCGAGCCCTCGGCGCGCAGCGGATCGTGATCGTCGACGATGCCAGCGCCCGCGACGAGTTCCTGCGCGAAGTCCTGACGCTGGCCGCGCCGCAGGGCGTGCCGGTGGAGGTTCACGACGTCGCCAGCGGCGCAGCGCGCTGCATCGATCTGGCCGGGACGCCGGAGCCGGTGATCGTCCTCGCCCGATCGCCCAGAACGATCCTGAGTCTGCGCCAGGCGGGCGTCCCGATCGAGGTCGTAGACCTGGGCGGCATGGGCTCCGGGCCCGGTCGGAAGCGCCTCCACAGGACTATCTCCGTGAGCCCGGACGAGCTCCGGGAACTGCGGGAGCTGGAGCGACTTGGTACCAGGGTCCAGATCCAGATCGTCGCCGACGATCGGCCGATCCCGTTTCGTTCGGTGGATTCCGGCAAGTGAACCGCGCGGGCGGCACCAAGAGGAGAAAGATGTACCGCAAGTACGCGGCCGTCGGCGCGGGACTGATGCTGGTGTTGATCCTGGCCGCAGCGATGCCCGCGGCGGTTCTGGGCTCAAGCTCCGGCACTGCCGCGGCCGGCGCCCACCAGATCACTGTCAGTGCGTGGCAGGCGGCGCTGATTGCGATCGGCTATTACCTGGCCAACAGCCCCTGGCTCTTCGGCCTGGCGTTCTTCACGCTCTACCGGCCGCTGGTCGCAGGCTTCTTCGTCGGCTTGATCCTTGGCGATCCCGCCCAGGGGACGCTCATCGGAGCGGCCATCAACGTCCCCTACCTGGGCTTCATCTCGGCCGGCGGCACGTTGCCGGCCGACGCCGGGTTCGCCGGCTGGGTCGGGACGACCGTCGCCCTGGCCAGCGGCTTCGACCCAGCCAAGGCCGTCACGATCGCGTTCGGCCTGGGGCTCCTCGGGACGACCATCTTCTACGGCCGGATGGCCATCGACGCGGTCTTCGCCCATTGGGCCGATGCCCGGGCCGAGAAAGCCGACATCGCCGGGGTCGCCCTGATGAACTGGCTGCCCGGCCAGCTTCTGCTCTTCGTCATCAGCTTCGTGCCGGTCTTTCTGTTTGCGCTGAACGGCCCAACCTACGTCCAGGACGCCCTCAATCGCCTGCCGCTCTGGACGGTCAACGGGCTGGTCATTGCGGGCGGGATCCTGCCGGCCATCGGCATCGCCCTGAACATGCGCTTCATCTTCCGCGGCTCTGCGATCCCCTACTTCTTCATCGGTTTCATCCTGATGACGGTGACCCATGGGTCGATTTCTCTGGTCGTCGTTGCGGCCATCGGGCTGGCCATGGCCTACCTCCACCTGAGCTTCGTGCGACCAGTTGGTGCCTCGCCGGCGATCGCCGTGGAGACGGCCAGGGCCGCCGAGCCCTCACAGACGGCCCCCTCGACCGGGGCCCCGGCGCCCGCGCAGGGAATTCGCCTCACGCGCGGCGACCTGATCAAGTCCTGGGCCCTGTGGACCTTCTTCGCCCACGCCAACTACAGCTACGAGCGCCTTCAGGGCACCGGCTTCGCGCATGCCATGACGCCGATCATCAGGCGCCTCTACACGACGCCGGAAGACATTCGCGCGGCGCTTCAAAGGCACCTGGTCTTCTTCAACACCGAGCCCAACTTCGGCAACGTCGTCCACGGCACGGTTATCGCCATGGAGGAGCAGCGTGCCAACGGCGCCGCCATCGACGACGACGCGATCAACTCGGTCAAGTCCGGCCTCATGGGACCGATGGCGGGCATCGGCGACACGCTGAGCCAGAGCACGATCACGCCGATCCTGCTCGCGCTCGGCATCGGCATCGCGGGCGGAACGGCGAGCGGCACGGCCGTGCCGACGCTCTCCGGCGCCACGGGTAACCCCCTGGGCGCGATCATCTACATGGTCCTCGTCTCGATCGTGATCGTGACCATCGGGTACACGGCGTGGATGCAGGGCTACGCCCGCGGCCGGTCGTTCGTGACCGAGATCCTGCGGTCAGGGACCATCGACCGCGTCCTGATCGGAGCCGGCGTCCTCGGCAATATGGTCCTGGGTGCTCTCGCGGCCAACTTCGTGGTCGTGAACCTGGCCCCAACCGTAACCATCGCCGGCGCTCAGATGAACCTCCAGGCGGCCATCATCGACCCGCTCTTCCCCGGCGCCCTGGCGCTCGGCCTCGTGGTAACGACATGGTGGTTGCTGCAGCGGCGGATCAGCCCGCTGGCCCTGCTGGCGGTCTATCTGGTCTTCTCGATCGTGGCGGCATACCCGTTCTTCGGACCAGGCCAGGCCAACGCGAACGACTACTCCTACGGCGCGTGCACGTCGTCGATCCTTCACCAGTACTCGCCCTGCGGAACCCCGCCAGCGCCATCGGCTCAGCCGTAGGCCGAGCGGCCTTCATCAACCCGCCAGCAGTCGGCGCGCAACTGGCCGCCAGTTCGCGATTCCCTTGTGCGCATGGGCCGAAGCGCAACGTGCGACAGTCGCCGCAGCGAGTGCGGCGCGAGCCTCGATCCGCGCGCATCAGACCATGAATAGGCCACGGCATGGCCACCGGCGGGTAATCATGACCGGCCACTGACCGGAGCCCCGACAGCCGGGCCCACTCATCCCTCGCCGCACCGCCCGCATTCGTTCATTCAAACCTGCCGAGAGTACAGCCCGCGTCATGCTGCAAACACCTCAGTTGATTGTCTTCGATGAGGCAACGTCCGCACTGGACAATACGAACGAAGCCATCATCCAACGGAACATCGAGAGGATATTCAAAGGGAAGACGATCATCACTATTGCTCACCGGCTGACGACTCTCAGGAACGCGGACAGGATCCTGGTCTTTGATGCGGGGCGGATCGCACAAGAGGGTGACTTCAAGGTCTTGTCAACAACGAAGGGCTTGTTTCAGGACTTCCTGCAGCAGAGAAGCACGCCGCTTGCCGTGAAGGGATCTGGGAATAGCCATTGATTGGCCGGTGGACAGCGGCCGACGGAACGGGCCCCGTCTCCACACATGATCGACGCACCCGACCGACTCAGGCCTTGTGCGAGGCCCCGAACCGTTGGAGTTCGGTCAGGGCAGAGACGATCATCGGGTGTGCCCGTCGCTCGGACCGGATGACGGACGAGATCCGTCGGGCGAGCGGCGGGCTGATCGGTCGAACCCGAGCCCGAACCGGTCGATCGAGGAACGCCAGTCCGGGCAGCACGCCCACGCCCAGCCCCGCCTCGACGAGGGCGATGATCACGCTGAAGTCCTTGCAGCTCGACCGGATGTGGGGCTCGAAGCCGCCCGCCCGGCACGCCCGAAGCGTTACCTGGGACAGGTGGCTGTTGTCCGTGTCCATGATCCAGAAGGCGTCCCGGAACTCCTCCAGCCGGGCTTCTCCGGCTGGAGGCCGTCTCCGAGCCGGAGTTCTGCCGGATGTGGCTGACGCCCGAACGCTCTTTCCGGTCGAATCACTCGCCGCCGCCCTCGGCCCCGTCGCGACCGCCAGGTAGATCGGGTCGCGCATGAACTCGCAGACGACGAGGTCGGTGTCGGTGACCCGCGATCCGTCGCCGTAGTCGTCGACGATGGCGATGTCGATCTCGTCCATCTGCAGCGCCGTGAGGCTTTCGTCCGCTTCGAGGTCCCGGAGCGTGACGCGAAGCTCCGGATGCAGCCGGCTCAACGCCGTCATCACCGACGGCATCACCGCCCGAGCCGCGGTCGGGAAGGCGGCCACTCGCAGAGTCCCGGTCACGACCCGTTGCATCGACGCCAGGTCGGCTTCGGCCGCGGCGATCGCACCGGTGATCGTGTCGGCGTGGCGGACCAGCCGCGTCCCGGCGTCGGTCAGGCGGACACGCCGCCCGCTCTTCTCGAGCAACTGCACGCCGGCTTCGCGCTCGAGGGTCGCCAGCTGCTGCGAGACGGCCGACGGAGTGACGTGCATCGCCTCGGCCGCGGCCTTGATCGAGCCGCGCCGAGAGATCTCCCGCAGCAGCTGAAGCCGCCAGACACCGAGCATCTCGAACTGCCTCCGACCCCGGACGGGATTCCCGCCGCCTTCGCGATAGTTTAGTCCTACTACATCATTCGATGAGGAAGCTGAACTTGACCTGACTATGACCCGCTGGCATGCTCGGCCGAGGCCGACCGTCGGGCGGTCGTGCCATGGACTAGGAGACGGCAATGAAGCTCGCGGAACGTATGGCCCGCATCGGCACCGAGACGGCATTCGAGGCGGCGGCTCGAGCGCGAGCGCTCGAGGCTACCGGCCGGTCGGTCATCCACCTCGAGATCGGAGAGCCCGACTTCGACACCCCGGCGAACATTCGGGAGGCCGCCAAGCGAGCCCTCGATCGGGGCGCCACGCATTACACGCCGACCCCGGGGATCCCCGAGCTGCGGGCCGCGATCGCCGCGGACTCAACCGCCCGCAAGGGGTTCAATGTCACGCCCGATCACGTGGTGGTCGTGCCCGGCGGCAAGCCGGTGATGTTCTTCGCCATCCTGGCGCTGGTCAACGAGGGCGACGAGGTCATCTATCCGGACCCGGGCTTCCCGATCTACGAGTCGATGGCGAACTACGTCGGTGGCAAGGCCGTTCCGTGCCCGATCCGCCAGGAAAACAGCTTCCGGCTCGATCCTAAGGAGCTGGCCTCCCTCGTGACCGATCGGACCAGGCTGGTGATCATCAACTCGCCGGCCAACCCGACCGGCGGCGTCTCGACGCGCGAGGATCTCGAGCAGATTGCCGCGATCGCCCGCGAGCACGACCTCGTGGTGCTCGCCGACGAGATCTACGGCCGGACCCTTTACGAGGGCGAGCACGTCTCGATCGCCTCGCTGCCCGGCATGGCCGAGCGGACGATCGTCCTCGACGGCTTCTCCAAGACGTACGCCATGACCGGCTGGCGCCTCGGCTACGCGATCGTGCCGGAGCCGCTAGTGACGCCGTTCAGCCGGCTGATCGTGAACAGCGTCAGCTGCACGAACGCGGCCACGCAGTGGGCCGGCGTGGAGGCCCTGACCGGGCCGCAGGACGCGGTCGACGCCATGGTCGCCGAGTTCAAGGCCCGGCGCGACCTGATCGTCGACGGCTTGAACGCCATCCCAGGCATCACGTGTCTGCGGCCGTCCGGCGCGTTTTACGTCTTCCCCGACATCTCGGCCACGGGCCTGACCGGCGCCGAGCTGGCCGATCGGCTGCTCAACGAGGTCGGCGTCTCGGCCCTGGCCGGAACCGCCTTCGGGCAGGTCGGGGTGCACTACCTCCGCTTCAGCTACGCAAACTCGCGCGAGAACATCGTCGAGGCCGTCAGGCGGACGCGGACCGTGGTGGAGCCGCTCGTCGAGGCGCGCCGCGGCGCGGCCGTCGCGTGACGGCGAGGGAACCAAACACATCCAGAAGCGGCGCCGTCGGGGAAGGCACGGCGGCCGGGCAAGGCCCGGGGGCCGGGCAAGGCCCGGGGGCCGGGCAAGGCCCGGGGGCCGTGCAGGACACGGCGACCGGCCAAGGCCCGATCAGCGCCCGCGAGTCCCGCGCGGCCTCGGAGGCGGACCGCCTGTTTGCCCTGGCCGAACCCGACTTCGCCCGTTACGAGATCCTCAAGGATCTCGTGGACGAGTGCATAGACCTCCAGCTCGACTACCGTCAGAGCGGGCACCCGGGCGGCTCGCGGTCAAAGGTTCACATGCTCCTGGCGCTGCTCCTCTCCGGAGCCATGCGCTGGGACATCCGCCGGCCGTGGCTTCGTTTCGGCGACCGCTTCGTCCTCTCCGCCGGCCATACGGTGCCGCTCGTCTACGCCACTCTCGCCGTTTTCAACGAGGCCCTGCGAGCCCGGTTCGAGCGGACCGGCGATCCACGGTTCAACTTCCCGGAAGACGGGCGATTCGCCCTCACCTGGGAGAACCTGCTGACGCTGCGGCATCGCGGCGGGCTGCCCGGCCACGCCGAGATGGCCGGCCGGACCCTCTTCTTCAAGGCCAACACGGGACCGTCCGGCCATGGCATGCCGTTCGCGGCCGGCGAGGCCCTGGCCCTAAAGGCTGCCGGGGCAGGCGGTGTCCGCGTGTTCGCAATCGAAGGCGAGGGCGGTCTGACGCCCGGCTCCGCCCACGAGACGAAGAACTCTGCCTGGGGCCTTGGCCTGTCGAACCTGGTCTTCCTGATCGACTGGAACGACTTCGGCATCGACGAGCGACCGGCCTCGGCCGTCGTCCACGGCACACCGGTCGACTGGTTCGAGCCGTACGGCTGGAAGGTGACCGGGACGGTAGACGGCATGGAATGGGGCCCCGTCACCCGCGCCGTGCTTGACGCCGCCCGCGGCCCCAACCCGACAAACGCCCCCAGCGTGGCGTGGTTCCGAACCCGCAAGGGTCGCGGCTACGGCAAGCTGGACGCCGCCAGCCACGGCGCGCCCCACAAGCAGCACGCCCCGGAGTTCTGGGCGGTTCGACGCGAGTTCATGGCCCGCTACGGCGTCACGTACCAGGGCGTCGGCGAGGCGGCCACTTCGGATCAGGCGGCGCTCGCCGCGGAGGCGAAGGCTAACTTCCGAACGGTAATGGGCGTGCTGCGGCGCGACGAGAAGCTGGTCGACTGGCTCTCCGACCGGCTCCTCGAGATCGCCGGCACGGTTCCCGAGAAGATCGACGGCTCCCGGATCGGGCGCAAGACGGCCGGCGGGGCGGCCAACCGCGTTCCGACCGGTGGAGCCTCGAGCAGCGCCGCGCCCGGTGGCGCCGCGCCCGCCAACCCCACGACCGACCGCCGGCTCTTCGACTTCGAGCGCTACCCGGCCGAGATGTGGCGGGCGCCCGGCGATCGCCAGCCCAACCGCGCCGCCCTGGGGACTTGGGGCTCGTACGTCAACGCCATCGCCAAACGCGACTACGGGCGGCCGCTCTTCATCGCCTGCTCCGCGGACCTTGCCGAGTCGACGAACATCGCCGGCTTCGCCAAGCCCTTCGGGGACCTGCCCGGATTCGGATGGTACGAACGCGACTCGAACCCGACTGGAGCGCTCCTGCCGACCGAGATCACCGAGTTCGCCAACGCCGGCATGATGGCGGGCCTGGCCAGCGTCAACCTTGCGGACGACCCGTTCAAGAGCTTCGACGGCCTGTGGGGCGCAACCTCGACCTACGGTTCGTTCAGCTACCTCCTTTACGGGCCGCTTCGGCTCTTCAGTCAGCTCGCCCAGGAGTGCGACCTGCGAGTCGGCAAGGTCCTCTACGTGGCCGGCCACTCCGGTCCGGAGACGGCCGAGGATTCGCGCACCCACTTCGGGATCTTCTCGCCCGGCGTGACGCAGCTCTTCCCCGACGGCCACGTCCTCGACCTGCACCCGTGGGAGTACAACGAGGTGCCGGTAGTGCTGGGGGCAGCCTGCGCCACGGACATCCCGATCATCGCCCTGCACCTGACCCGGCCGCCGGTCGAGATCCCGGACCGAGCCGCCCTCGGCATGCCGAGCCACTTCGCCGCAGCCCGCGGCGCCTACGTAGTGCGGCCGTTCCGCGATGGAGCGCCGAAAGCGGGCACGGTCTTCGTTCGCGGCTCGCTCAGCACGGCCAACCTGGTCAAAGTTCTGCCGGAGCTGGATCGGCGCGGTCTCAACGTCAAGGTGGTGGCTGCGATAAGCCCCCAGCTGTTCGCCCTTCAGGACGCCGTGTACCGCGCCGCCACGGTGGAGCCCGCGGACAGGCTCGACGCAATGGTCGTGACCAACGGCGCCTACAAGCTGATGCGCGACTGGGCCGACGACCCGATCGTCCGCGAGTACTCGCTCAGCTCCGACTGGGATGACCGCTGGCGAACCGGCGGTACGCTCGACGAGGTCATCGAGGAAGCTCACCTCGACAGTGCCCACATCCTCGAGGGGATCGAGCGATTCGTCCGCGAACGGCCGGCCCGGCTGCAGGGCCTTCGGGAACGCCTGGAGGCCGCCGAGCGCCGATAGAACGCGAGCGGATTCCGGCGCCGGCAGAGTTTCGGATGCCGGGCGAGTTTCGGGCCCCGGGTCGCCCGAAAACGAGAATGGCCTTCCGCGGCGCCTTGGGTAAGATTCCGGGCATGCCCGATTTCTATGACTTCGAACGCGCCACCGCCAGGCTGCCCGAGCTCCGGGAGAAGCTGTTGCAGCTGCGTGCCCTCCGAGCGGACGTAATTGCGGTGCGCGACCGAATCGTCGAGCTGAACGCCCCGGCCCTCGCCGGCGGAGCGGCACCCGCGGCCGCCAGTCCTGCGCGCGCCGATGCCGACAAGGAGACGCAGCGCCTCAGGATGCGGCTGCAGGGCCTGGTCGATCAGATGCAGGCCGCTGTGATCGAGATCGACGAGTGGGGCATCCAGCTCCGGGAGATCGAGTCCGGGCTCGTCGACTTCCCGGCTCTCGCGGCAGGCCGGCCGATCTGGCTTTGCTGGCGCCTCGGCGAGGAGAGCGTGGAATGGTGGCACGAAGTCTCGCAGGGGTTCGACTCCAGGCGCCGGATCGAGGACCTCGTCTGACGGACGGGCACGTCGCTCCTCGACCGAATGGCGAGCGGGCCGATCGCGCCCGGTCGACCGTCATGCAGGGCGATCGAGCGAAGGCCTATCGACCGATTCCGCCCGACCTCCGCCGAGCCGCGCTGGAAGCAGGCGTGTCGGCGTTTGAGCGAGGCGACTTCTTCGAGGCGCACGAGTTGCTGGAGCCGGCCTGGATGGGGACGTCGGTCCTGGCCGAGCGGGCGCTGTACCAGGGCTTGATCAAGCTGGCCGCCGGCTACGTCCATGCGGTTCGCGGCAATCCGGTGGGCATGGTTCGCAACCTCCAGGGAGCGCGTACGCACCTCGAGACGTCGCTGCGACTCGACCCGACGTGGGGAACCCGGACCGGCATCGACGTTCCGGCACTGGTGGCGGCGATCGGCGAGCGGCTGGCCGCCCTTGCCGGCCTCGCCGATGCGCTCGCCGGTGCCCCCGCGCCCATCCACGACCTGCTACCGGCCGCGCCGTCGATCCGCTGAGGAGCAGGGCGCCAGGACCACCGCCGGACTCCGGTCCGGTATTCTGTGGCTGACTGGATTGGACCGGATCAGGGCTGCCACCGCTCGATTCGCATCGGACTGCCGTCTCGCAGGATCGGCACGGTGTCGGTCACGTCCACCTCGGCGCAGAACGGGATGTCCTCCTCCTGGCCTATCTCTCGCAGAACACGACCGCCGTCCGAGTCGAGCAGGGCCGCCAGCGTGTCGGGGTAGGAGTCGCGCAGGCCGACCGCGACCCTGGCGGCATCCGTGAGGTTCGTTGTGATTCCGCTGGCGTCCGCCGCCTCGACGATGCGCGACACGATGACCCCGGCCGCTACCGCGTCCTCCAGCACGAAGCGGCGCAGCCGGCCCGCGCAGACCACCCGGATCCCGACGCCCTGCGCCGCGGCGAGCCGAACGGCCGCCCCAGCGCAGGCGCGGGCATTCCTCAGACAGCCGACGAGGACGCACTCTGAGCGGCGCAGCATCTTGAGGATCGCCGTGCCGTTGGTCGTGGAGAGAACGGCGCTTCTGCCCTCCACGCCGGCCCGCGCCAGCACCATCGGGGAGTTGGCGAAGTCGAATCCGACGGGACGTCGCAAGTGCCGCTCGCCGACGAGGATGCTCCCCGTCTCGCGGCCGCGCCGCCGCGCCGCCTCCAAGGCGCCCTCGATGTAGATGCCCGAGCAGCCGATGTCGAGCAGCGTCGTGATCGTCGTGCTGGCCCGGATCTCATCGACGACGATGAAGACTGCGGGATCGGCGGGCCGGGCGGCCTGGGGCAGGAGAGCGACGTCGATGTCCATGGGATGGTTGACCCTCCCAGCACCCCGGGGCGCCGCGGACCCAAATGCGGTCGACCAGCGCCGAGCTTACGTCCAATGATGGGTTGTGCGGCGACCCGCCAGCCGGCGGCTCGAAACCCCTTGTCCGGCGGGCGCGAACGATAGACTCGAGCCGCTCCATCCTCGACAAGCCTACAGGACGGAGGAGATCGAGGGCTGCGCATATGAGTCAACTAAGGACCGGGCGGATTCGGACGACGCGACAGACGGCGCTCAGCGCCGCTGGCCCTGCATTCGGTGGAGCGCTTTCACCCAGGCCGTGGAGGACCGAGACCCAATTCAGGGACCATCGACGGTCTCCGTAACCAACCGGCGCAGTTCCGTGGCGGCGAGATTGTCGGCCCAGGCCAGCAACTGCAGCAGGTTCAACAGATCGACCAGGCCTGTGAGGCGGCGCCAATCCGCGGGCAGCGCGCCGCCGGCGGCGAGGTAAGCCGCGGCGAAGGCATCGTTGAAGCCGGGCGGTCGTGAGCCGTCGTTGCGCAGGAAGGCCGAGAAGTCGATCAGCTTGCAGCCGGCGCAGGCGAACTCCCAGTCGAGGATGCCGGCCAGACGCCATCGACCCGCGGCTGACTCGGTCGAGCGATAGGCCGCATCTCGGCCCGAACGGAGGCGCGGAACGTCCGAAGGATCGGCGCCCTCGCGAACCAGCAGGTTCGAGGCCCTGAAGTCGGCGTGCACGAGCACGGCCCCCGACCAGACCGATTCGACCGCACTGGCATTCGAGTCGACCGTCGCCCGCACCCTGTCGGACAGCGCCGGCCCGAGACGCCCCTCAACGCGCCCGGTGAGAGCCTCGAGAACGGCTGTGGCCCAGGCGGGCATCGGCCGGATGACGCTCAAATCCGAACCGAAGAAGCCGGCCGCCGGAAAGTGGATTTCGTGGATCCGCGAGAGTGTGGCCCCGCAGCCAGTGGCGATCTCCACGGCCGTGGCTGCGTCGGCCCTGACCAATACCTCGTCCAGAGGCTGGCCATCGAGCCATCCCAGCAGCGCGAACGGCGGTTGGGCCGCGGCATCCGAGTGGAGCACGCGAGGCGCCGGGAGGCGACCGGCCACCGCGGCCAGGACGGCTGCCTCTCGAGCGCAGACCTCCGGGTCGGCCACGTAGAGGCGGAGGACCGCCGACCGTCCGCCAGCGAAATCGAGCCGGTAGTTCGTATTCCGCAGACCCGATCTCAGCGGGAACGCAGCCACGACGCGGGCGCCTGGCAGGGCACGGCCCACGAACCAATCAAGCTCCCTGGCGGATAGCTCGACGAACGGGTGCGCTCGCTCCCGGCCTCGCTCCATGGGTCGATTGTCGCGTACTCCGGCGCGGGCGGGACGCCGACGCCGCAACTCGTAGACTGTCGGCCATGCCGAAGCCGCCCCCCACGACCCCCGACTCGTCAGCGGTCGAAGCCGGGCCGACCGAGCCGCCGGTTCCGGCCGCTCCAGCCGTGGCCGCGCCACTCGCTTCGGCCGTGGTCGCGCCGCCGTTTCGCCGTCATCACGCCGTCGCCCGCCGAATCGGCATGACGCCCGAGCAGTTCGTCGTCGCCGCCGGGGTCATGGCCGCTCTGGCGGTGGCCGCCCTCGACAGCACCGTCGTCTCGACGGCCATGCCAACGATCATCGGTGACCTCGGCGGCCTCTCGGAGTACGGCTGGGTCTTCTCGGCATACCTCCTGGCATCGACCGTGACGGTTCCCCTGTACGCCCGCCTCGCCGACATGTACGGTCGCAAACCGGTCTTCATGATCGGGCTCGCGCTCTTCATCGGTGGATCGATGTTGTCCGGCTTCGCCGGCTCGATGACCCTGCTGATCCTCTTTCGGACGATCCAGGGCCTGGGCGCCGGCGCAGTTCAACCCATCGCTTTCACCATCGTCGGCGATGTCTTCGAGAGCGAGCAGCGGGCCAGGATCCAGGGTCTCTTCTCAGGCGTGTGGGGGGCCGCCGCAGTGGTTGGCCCGGCCATCGGCAGCATCATCACGACGACCGTGGGCTGGCGTTGGGTCTTCTTCGTGAACGCGCCGGTGGGCCTGGTGGCAGCCGTCTTGATCGGCCGCTTCCTGCACGAGCACGTGGAGCATCACCGCCATCGACTCGATTTCGTTGGCGCCGGGATCCTGACGCTGGGCCTGGTCTCGCTGCTCTTTGCGGCCACAGAAGGAGGCCAGCTTTGGGGTTGGACCTCGCCGGTAACGCTGGGCCTGGTCGTGGCGGCGTTCGCCCTCCTTGTTTCGTTCGTTGTCTTTGAACGCCGCATCGCCGAGCCGCTGATCGACCTGGGGCTCCTTCGCGTGCCGGTCATCGCCGCGGGGCTGGTCATCGGCGGGTTGTCCGGCGTGGTGATGTTCAGCCTTTCGACCTACGTACCGCCCCTCGTCCAGGGCGTGATGGGCGGGACCGCGCTCGAGGCCGGCGTGGCCGTAGCCGCGATGTCGATCGGCTGGCCGATCGGATCGGTCGTCGGCGGGCGGGCACTGCTGCGCTTCGGCGCCCGGCCGACTGTGCTCGTCGGGATGTTGATGCTGGTCATCGGCACCTGCGTCGTCACCCAGGCGATTCAACCCGGCACGCTGGAGGGTGGGCTCGTGGTGGCGTCGCTCGGTGAAGCGATAACCGGCCTTGGGATGGGCCTCTCCGCGACGACGATCCTGGTCATGGTCCAGGCGGCGGTTCCGTGGCAGCGCCGCGCCGTGGCCACGGGCCTGGTCCAGTTCAGCCGGACGATCGGCGGGGCCGTGGGGGTCGGCCTGCTCGGCGGGATCGTGACCGCGGCCGTGGGCAACTCCTCGGCCATCGTGCTCGACCCGATCGGTCGCAACTTCATTCCGGCGGCGCAGCTGGCGGCGATGAGGTCCTCCCTGTCCGGCGGGCTCGAATGGGTCTTCATCATCCTGGCGGTGGACGCGGTGGTCGTGACGGCGGTTGCGATCCGCTTGATGCCGACCGTTCGCATCGAGCGCCGCACGGCGGCGAGTGCCGCTGCCGGCGGCGAGCCCGGCGGTCGCGCCGGGGCCGGCTAAACTCCAACCACCTCAACCCCCGCCAGGCCACCAAGGCGGCGCGTCATCACCGCCACGGCCTCCGGGTTCGAATCCACGAGCAGGAAGCGCCGGCCCAGCTCCAGCGCCGCCGCGCCCGTGGTGCCACTGCCGGCGAAGAAGTCCGCCACCACGCCCCCGGGCGGACACGATGCCGACACCACGCGCCGCAGCACCGCCACCGGCTTCTGGGTCGGATAGCCGGTCCGCTCGGAGCCCCCCGGCGGCACGATCGTCTGCCACCACGTGTCGGTCGGGAGCTTGCCACGAGCCGCCTTCTCTGGCCCGACCAACCCCGGCGCCATGTAAGGGATGCGCTCGACCGCCTCGGCGTCGAACCAGTAGCCATCGGGATCCTTCACGTAGACGAGGATGTCGTCGTGCTTTGCCGGCCAGCGCCGCTTGGTCCGGGCCCCGTAGTCGTACGACCAGATCACTTCGTTGAGGAAGCAGTCCCGCCCGAAGACCACGTCGCAGAGCACCTTCGCGTAATGAACTTCCCGCGGATCGAGATGGAGGTACAGGCTGCCGCTCGGACGGAGGACCCGCCTCATCTCGACGAGCCGCGGTTCTAGAAAGTCGAGGTAGTCGTCGTGGACGTCGGCGTAGCTGGACGAACCCAGCTGGATCGTCCGATAGCGCCGCCCGCCGAATCCGGTTCGATCGCCCGCTTCCTCGTCCCGAACGGTTCGGAGGCGCCGCAGCGTCCGGCGCTTGCCGGTGTTGAAGGGCGGATCGATGTAGACGAGATCGATCGAGTCGTCCGGAAGCGAGGCAAGCACGGCCAGGTTGTCGGCCAGGACTATCCGACCGACCGCGCAGCCCAGGAAATCCATGCCATCAGACACGAGCCGAGGTTAGCAGGCGGCCACATCTGTGACCCGGCGCCGCAGCGCGCAGCACGAGACGGCGAAGTCACGGCCCCGGTAGGGCGGTGAGCCACAGACCGAGCGGCCCTCGCCCTACTTCGGGTAGCTGCCGGTCAGCTTCTTCCAGGCGCGGTGCGGCGCGTGGAATGCGGGCGTGCCGGGCAGGAACATGTACGGGCACAGCCCCTCGACGACGCTGATGCCCTTTTCCTCGCAGAACGCCACGGCCGACTTGGTGGCCGCGCCCGGCATCACGCCGCCGTACATCCAGACATGCTTGATGCCGGCTTCGGCGCAGTCGTGGACGATCTGGTCGGTCGACTTCTTCGACGTCATGATCAGAGCGCCTTCGACGCCGGGCTTGATGTCCTGGACCTTCGCGAAGCACGGCTGTCCGTCGATCTGCGTCACGGCCGGGTTGACCGGAATGGCCTCGTAGCGGCGCTGGCGGAACTCCTGCCATAGCACGGTAGAAAAGCCCTTTGGATCGCGGGAGACACCCACGACCGCGATGCGCTTGAGGGCCAGGAAGCCATCGACTTGCTGCTTGGTGGTCACTCGCTCCTCCCGCTGACTGGTCTGGGCTGGAGTCTGGCATGCCACCGGCTGAAGTCGAAGGGCTGGATGGACCGGTCCACCGAGACCTCTAGGGCGACCGCCGAGCGGCAGGGACCGAGCACTCGATGGACGTCCATCGACAGCCCCACCGGCCGAGCCTCGCCCCGATGTGACCGACGGCACTGGCCCGGCCGACCAGGCCTCCGCAAGCCTTGCCGCGCAGACCGAAGAAGAGAGTCCCGTGAAGAAGGCCGTCGTCGCGTACCGGAGCCACTCGGGCGTGACCCGCCGGTACGCCGAGGCAATCGCCGCGTTCCTCGACGCCAGGGGCGTGGACGCGCAAGTCGCCTCCGTCGGCGAATGCGACATGGCATCGGTCTCCGACGCCGACTACCTGCTGCTGGGCTGCTGGACGAGTGGCCTGTTCGTGGTTATGCAGCATCCCGACGAACCGTGGCTGGCCTTCGTCCGAGATATGCCGCGGCTCACCGGGCCACGGCCGAAGATCGGGCTCTTCACCACGTACAAGCTCGCGACCGGCAGTCAATTCCCGAAGATGCGCGACGCGCTGTCGGGCCAGACTTCCGCGCCCCAGCTCGAGCTCAAGTCGCGCGACGGCCGCCTCTCCGCCGCCGACGAGAAAGCCCTGGAGCAGTTCCTGGACTGAGCGATCGCCTCGCCCGCGCGGGCCAGACTCGCGAGAGAGCGGCAACGAGACTCGCAGATCCGAGCCGAGCTAACGATGAGCTGGACTATGCTGCCGGTGGCGTAACCACAGTCGCGTCGCGGCCGGTCGAACCATGGCGAGGCCGGACAGGCGCCGTCGCAGCGGGAGCGAGAGTTGAACGTCCGTTTCGATCGAATCGCCCGCGTTCAGGCGGCCATGCGTGAGCAGGGATGGATCGCGATCGTGATTCTCACTCACGACGACTACCGCTATTTGTTCGGGACGGACCGGGCTCAGCCACGCGCGATCATCCCGTTTCAAGGGCCGCCGGAGCTCATTGCCTTCAAGGGCGAAGAGCCCGAGCTGCGGGCGGCGCTATCAGAAGGCGAGGTGCGGATCTTCGGAAGCGTGGGTGGGCAGATCCACGACGTGGTGGGCAGGCTCCGGGACCTGGCTGCATCGGCTCCGACATCGTGGGCCATGGACGGCCGCTTCAAAGTCGGGTTGCAGATGTGGTTCCACACTCCAGCCTTCTTGATCGACATCTTCCGCCAGGTCAACCCGGGGGTCGAGGTCGTCTCGTCCGACCCGGTCATGGATCCGCTGCGAATGATCAAAGACGACGTGGAGCTGGCCCTGATCACGGAAGCCCAGCGGATCGCCTGCCTGGGAATGGATCGGGCTCGCGAACTGCTGCGCCCCGGCGTCACCGCGCATGAGATCGCGACCGAGGCCACGTACACGATGATGCGGGCCGGCGCCGAGGGCACGAGCACGCCGATCTACGTCAACTTCGGCGTCGAGACATGCATGCTCCACGGCCGCCTCAGCCCGGGGCCGCTGGAACGGGGCCAGCTGGCTCTGATCGACCTGACGCCCACGTTCGACGGCTACTGCGCCAACCTGGCCCGCACTTTCGTGCTCGGTGAGCCGGACGCCCGCCAGGCCGAGCTGATAGCCACGTACCGCGAGGTCGTGGCCGCTGTTCGGGGCGGGATGCGGCCCGGCGCGACGACCGCGCAGCTGGACGAAATGGCCCGCGCCGTGTGCGTGGCGCACGGCTTCGGCGACTACCAGGTCTACGGCATAGGCCACGGCATAGGACTGCGCTTCGAGGAACCGCCCGCCTCGACGATCATCCCGACCCACAAGAACCTGCCGTTGGCCGATGGAATGACGGTCACGATCGGCCACACGGTCCTGGCCATCCCCGGGTTTGGCGGCGTCCGGTTCGAGGACGTCTACCGCGTCGGCGTGACCGCGCCCCAGGTCCTCTTCGACTACCCGATCGAGCCGACCGTCCACGCGCGATCCTGACCACAGCCCTCGGAGGCCGCCTGGGAGGGCTGATCTGGGGTTTACGGTATCGCCGAAGGGCCGAGGCCCCGCCTACCGCTCAGTCATCTTGAGCAGTCCGAAGATTGCGCCCTGCGGGTCGCCGAGGATCGCGAAACGTCCACCGGGGAAGTCCCGCGGGATAAGCATCTCCCGGGCGCAGGCCTCGATCGCCTTGTGGAACGAGGCGTCCACGTCGTCGACGGCGAAGTAGACCATCCAGTAGCTGGGCACCTCGGCGGGAACCATGGGGTTCATCTCCATCCCGCCCGCGATGCGCCCGTCCCCGACCAGGAACTCTGTGTAGGGTGGCTGGCCCTCGCCCATCGGGTTCGTCCGGGGCACCCAACCGAAGACCGCCGCGTAAAACGCGAGCGCCTTCTCGACGCCGCGGGAGTTCAACTCCGCCCAGCGATACGTGCCCGGCGCACCCGTTACGAACCCGCTCATCGCCATCGGCTGCCAGGCCCCGATGAACGCGCCCGATGGGTCCTGGAAGACGGCCATGCGGCCCTGATCGCCCACCTGCATCGGCGGGGCGATGATCGTCCCGCCCGCCGCCTGCACCTTCGTCGCAAGATCGGCGGCGTCGGCGGTGCCGATGTAGACGGACCATGCCGTCGGCGCCTCGGGCATCATCTTCGGACCGATTCCGGCCACGTCCTTGCCGCCGATCTTCGCCAGCGCGTAACCGCCGTACTGCGGGTCGGGATTCACCTCGACCTGCCAGCCAAAGAGCTTTGCGTAGAACTCGCGCGATGCCGCAGGATCGGAGCTCGACAGGTCGATCCAGATGGGCTTGTTGACGGGAGGAGCCGTTGTTTCAGCCATTTGTCGCCTCTTTCTGATGACTTGCTTATGCCTCCGCGGCCTCGGCCGCGCCATCTCTGAGCCAAACACTGGCGGAATCGTGGCACGGGGTAGTTGGTGGATAGTTACGGTCACCCGTCGTCTCGGCCGGCGCGTCACATGTAACGGAGAGCGGTACGGCAACGATCGCCACGGCACCACCCCGGCGGGCGAGCGGCTTGCGTGGGGTCTTGGGCGCACACGCCCGACACCGACGCCTGCTGCCCTACCGTGCGGGCGCCCCGACTGCCTGCGACCTATCCTACGCAAGAGGAGGCTCCGTAATTGCCCGACACGAAACCATCCCCAGGGCAGGCGTTCGTTCCGGCGCCGGAACGCTACGAGGCGATGTCGTACCGGCGCACCGGCAACAGCGGACTCATGCTACCGGCGCTCTCTCTCGGCTTCTGGCACAACTTCGGCCCCGGCGCTCCGCTCGAACGACAGCGATCGGTCGTCTGCCGGGCGTTTGACCTCGGCATTACCCACTTCGATCTGGCCAACAACTACGGCCCGCCGGCCGGCTCAGCCGAGGAAAACCTGGCGCGGACCATCGAGTCGGACCTGCGACCGCATCGAGACGAACTCGTCATCTCGACCAAGGCCGGCTACTACATGTGGCCAGGGCCGTACGGCGATTGGGGCTCGCGCAAGTACATGCTGGCGAGCCTCGACAAGAGCCTCCAGCGTCTGGGTCTCGAGTACATCGACATCTTCTACTCGCACCGGCCCGACCCGGCGACGCCCCTGGAAGAGACGATGGGGGCGCTCGATTCGGCGGTTCGCCAGGGCAAAGCTCTCTATGCCGGTATCTCCAACTACGGTCCCGCCGAGACGAGAGAGGCGATCGAGATCCTGCGGCGGCTGGGCACTCCGTTGCTCATCCACCAACCCAGCTACTCGATGCTGAACCGCCAGATTGAGGATGGGTTGTTGAACGTGCTGGGCGAGGAGCGCATAGGCTGCATCGTCTTCTCGCCGCTCGCACAGGGACAGCTCACCGATCGCTACCTCAACGGGACGCCGGCCGGATCTCGGGTCACTCACTCGCAGTTCCTGACCGAGGGCACGGTCGCGCGGAACATGCCGCGTATCCGAGCCCTAAACGAGATCGCCGCTCGACGCGGGCAGACGCTCGCGCAGATGGCGCTGGCATGGGCGCTGCGCGATACGCGAGTCACATCGGCCTTGATCGGGGCCAGTTCGATCGAACAGCTCGAGGCCAACGTCAAGGCGCTCGAAGGCGCGCCGTTCGAGCCGGACGAGCTGGCCGAGATCGACGCTTGCCTCGCATAGGACGCTCAGCCTGGGACGATCACCCACATAGGAGACCGCGCATGAAGGTCCTGTTCGTCGGTGGCACCGGCTTGATCAGTAGCGCGTGCACGCGCCTGGCCCTCGAGCGCGGCCTGGAGCTATTCCACCTGAACCGCGGCAGCAATCCGGACCGGGCGCACGGCGCAACGTTGCTGGTCGCCGACCTGCGTGACGAGGCTGCGGCCGAGCGAGCCCTGGCCGGCCACCGGTTCGATGTCGTGGTGGACTGGATTGCATACACCGTCGAGGACGTCGAGCGCGACCTCCGGCTCTTCGGCAACCGGACCGACCAGTTCGTCTTCATCAGCTCTGCGAGCGCATACCAGAAGCCGCTCGGCCATTGGCTCATCCGCGAGGATTCGCCGCTCGCGAACCCGTTCTGGGACTACTCTCGGAACAAGATCGCCTGCGAGGAGCGCCTTATGCGGGCGTACCGCGCGGATGGGTTCCCGGTCACGATCGTCCGCCCGTCGCTCACCTACGGCGACACGCAGGTGCCGCTGGTCGTGAACAGCTGGGAGCGGCCATTCACAGCAATCGCGCGGATGCGCCAGGGGAAGCCGGTCATCGTTCCCGGCGACGGCACGTCACTGTGGACGATCACCCACAACAGCGATTTCGCGATCGGCTTCGTAGGCCTGTTGGGTCGCCGCGGGGCGATCGGCCATGCCTTCAACATCACCTCGGACGAGGTCCTGACCTGGGACGAGATGTATCGGCAAACTGCTGCCGCCGCTGGCGTTGAGGCGCGAATCGTCCACATCGCGTCCGACTTCATCGCGGCTTGCATGCCCGAGATGACCGGCACGCTGCTCGGCGACAAGTCGAACAGCGCCGTCTTCGACACCACGAAGATCAAGCGGTTCGTGCCCGACTTCCGCGCCATGACGCCGTTCGCGGAGGGTATTCGGCGGACCGTCGCCTGGTTCGACGCGGACCCCGCCCGGCAGCAGGTGGACGCCGAAATGGGCGCCCGCTGGGACCGCCTGATCGCCGCCTACGAGGGGGGCCTGGCGAACGCAGTCAGGGCCTTCGCGGACGGGGGCTGACTGGGTCCGGCGAACGGATCGACGACCTCGATGCTTCGGAACCGCCGGAAGTCGCGGTCGTGCGTCCGGATAGACCGGATGCCATTCTCCAGCATCAGGCTCTCCAGGTGAGCGTCAGGGACCAGGTTGCCCGCTGGGCCGGCATCGGCAACAACGTCGCGTTATCTCTCCCAGAAGCGGTCTCCCTCGCCGGGGGTCTTGATGTGCGGGTGACTGATGAGCGACTCCACGTTGCCCATCGCTTCGGCGAGCTCGTCCCTATCTCTCGATGCCGGCTGTCGTCGTTCACCGGCCCGCCCGGACACCCGGGATGGGCGAAGTAACCGAATCGAAAGGCACGCCGCGGAGACTGGTTATCGACCGGGCCGCCTCAACCCCGGCCGGCCTCTCTAGGCCATTGAATGAACTCAACGTTCGAAAGGACACCTACGATGAGCCTCTTCTCCAACACGGACAACGAACCCCTGCCGCCCCATTTCTACGCGGCGGCCGGCGGCACAGACTTGCCAGAGCCCGTCCGCCCTGTCTGGGTTACTTCGGAGCCCGAACTCGCAGTTCCCCCGCCGCAGGCGCCGGCCGGTCCCGGAGGCCCGGGTCGCCGTGGCATGCGACTCCGCGGCCTTCTATCGCCGCTGGTCGCGGTCGCCGTAATCAGTGGCCTCGTAGCATCGGGCACCACGTACGCGGTGGCGACGGTCGCCAACGGGCAGTCGACCACAACGACATCGAGCGGGGCGACCGGCATCGCGCTGGTGAGCTCGACGTCCGGGTCGCTCGCCGACGTGGTGGCGAAGACGACGGCCAGCGTCGTGACCATCAACGTCACCGGCACGGCTGGCTCCTTCGGCCAGCAAACCAGCGGAGTGGGCTCCGGGATCATCGTCGGCTCCAACGGCATGATCCTGACTAATGACCACGTCGTGAACGGCGCGACGGCGATCGAAGTGACCCTGCCCGACGGTCAAACGGTGGCCGGCACCGTCTACGGCATCTCGAGCACCACGGACCTCGCGATCGTGAAGGTGAACGCGACCGGTCTCACGGCCGCCACGCTGGGCAGCTCGGGCACGTTGCAGGTCGGCCAGACCGTCGTCGCCATCGGCGATCCGCTCGGCCAGTTCACAGACTCGGCCACGGCCGGCATCGTGTCGGGTCTCGACCGAACGATCACCGTCGAGAACGAGACCCTGACGGGTCTCATCCAGACCGACGCGTCCGTCAATCCCGGCAACAGCGGCGGACCTCTCATCGACACCAGCGGCAATGTGGTCGGCGTCGTCACGGCGTCGTCCAGCAACGTCCAGGGCATCTCATTCGTCATCCCCATCTCGGCTGCCAGCTCGATGGTTGCCGCGGCGCTGGCCGGTCAGCCGATTGCCTGACCGCCCTCCGAAGCACCGGGCACCTCAGTTAGCTCGGACGTTCGTCGCCCGACTCCCCGGCCCGGCCCACCCGCTCGCCCGGACGGCCGGGCCGGCCCATGTGAGCCCAAACGAGGCCCCCTGCGAGGCGTCGCAGGGGCCATTTCACGCTCAGAAAGTGCCGCGCCCGGAGTGTTAGGCGCGCGCCGACAACGACGGGTCTAATTGCCCGAGGGCCCCAAATCCGCCCTCGCACATACCGGACCCTTCTGTCATCCTGAATGCAGGCCCCAACGACGGAAGGAGAAGCATGCCGCTGTCCGAAAAGGTCCGCTGGGGCATCCTCGGCCCCGGCGGCATCTCGTCCAGGTTGCTGCAGGATGCCGGGCGAGCGGCCAACTTCATCGTGGTCGCGGCCGGCAGCAGAAGTCGCGATCGGGCGGCGGAGTTCGCGTCGAGGTTCGGCATCGCTCGGGTCCACGGCTCATACGAGGCGCTGCTGGCCGATCAGGAAGTCGACGCGGTCTACATCGGCGTCCCGAATTCGCTTCACCACCCCATGACGATGCTGGCGATCGCGGCCGGCAAACACGTCCTCGTGGAGAAGCCCTTCTCCCGCCACCCGGAACAGGTCGTCGAGGCGTTCGATGCCGCGGCAGCGGCAGGCCTGGTGCTGATGGAGGCGTTCATGTGGCGTCACTCGCCGCAGACGCGCCGCTTCATGGAACTGCTGCCCGAGGTGGGTGAGCTCCAATCGATTCGTTCGACATTCAGCTTCGTGATGACGAAGACGAGCGATGCTCGGCTCGAGCCCGGACTGGACGGCGGAGCCCTCATGGACGTGGGCTGCTACCCAGTCAGCGGCTCGCGCCTGGTCGCCGGAGCGGAGCCGGTGCAGGTCTTCGGGGAGCAGACCCTCGGACCGTCGGGCGTGGATGTCCGCTTCTCGGGCCTGCTGCGGTTCCCGTCTGGCGTGGTCGCCGAGATCGTCGCGGGCTTCACGTCGATCCAGCGCTCGCTCGAGGCTGTCGGCAGCATGGGCACCCTGATGTCGCGCGACCCCTGGCACGGCGAGATCGGCGGAATCGAGCTGAACGGCCGCGCTGAGCCCGTCGTACTGGAGGACACCTACCGCCTGGAGATGGAGAACCTCAGTGCCGCGATCCTGGGCCGCGGACGGCCTCTGTTGGGCAGGGCCGACGCGCTCGGTCAGGCACGAGCGATCGACGCGCTCCTCCGGTCGGCGGCATCGGGAGAGGTGGTTTCGCTGGAGGGCTGACGGCACGCCGGCCTTGGCTACGACCATTTCGAGGTCATCATCGACGACCGGAGCCGACACTCTCGCACAAGGCCCTATCGACCTCAGACCAATGGCAAGGCCGAACGTTTCATCGGGACTCTCGTGCGCGAGTGGGCCTATTCGAGGCCCTATCGATCCAACTCTGAGCGACTCGACGCGCTCCCAGACTGGCTCGACTTCTACAATCGGAGACGCCCGCACACAGCGCTCGGCGGACTCTCACCGACGGACGTTGTCAACAACGTCCGTGGAGATCACAGCTAGCAGCCGACCCGGCGCGGTCGTAAGCCAGCCGAAACCGGCCCCGGCCGCAGTCGCTGGCGCGAACGGATGGAGTCGTACATCCGACCATCTGACCCGACGCCAGCTCGGAGCCGTGCCCGAGTACCAGCACGGCCCGTTCGGTATGGTTCATCCTGAGCAGGTCACACCGCCCAACCCTCGTCTCTATGATCACGGCCCGACACCGCGTACTCCTCGAAGCCGTAAGGAGAGCCTCATGCCGCAGGCAGACCGAGTCGTCGATATCCTGGCGGGCCGGACGGCGGTCGGCGCGCGCGCGACGGTCCAGGGTTGGATCCGGACACGTCGCGATTCGAATGCCGGGCTCTCATTTCTGCATGTCCACGACGGGTCCTGCTTCGACGCCCTCCAGATCGTGGCCCCGGCAACGCTTGGCAACTACCACGCAGAGATCCTGCACCTGACGGTCGGCTGCGCCGTCACCGTCACCGGCACGGTGACTCCCTCGCCGGGCGAAGGGCAGGCCGTCGAACTCCTCGCCGACTCCGTCATCGTGGTCGGGTGGGTGGACGATCCGGAGAGCTACCCCATCTCGCAGAAGCGGCACACGTTTGAATACCTCCGTGAGGTCGCCCACCTGCGTGTGCGAACGAACACCTTCGGCGCGGTTGCCAGGGTTCGGCACTGTCTCGCCATGGCCATGCATCGCTACTTCGACGAGCACGGCTTCTACTGGGTGCACACGCCGATCCTGACCGCCAGCGATGCCGAAGGCGCGGGAGAGCTTTTCCGCGTTTCGACCCTCGATTTCGCCAACCTCCCGCGCACGCCCGAGGGCGCGATCGACTTCTCCCAGGATTTCTTCGGCAAGCCGGCGTACCTCACGGTCTCTGGCCAGCTCAACGTCGAGTCGTACTGCCTGGCGCTCTCACGCGTCTACACCTTCGGGCCGACCTTTCGCGCGGAGAACTCGAACACCAGCCGGCATCTCTCCGAGTTCTGGATGGTCGAACCCGAGATCGCGTTCGCCGACATCACGGCCAATGCCGATCTGGCCGAGGAGCTGCTCCGGTACAGCTTCCGCGCGGTCCTGGACGAGCGCGCCGACGACATGGCGTTCTTCGCCGAACGGATCGACAAGGAGGCGGTCGTCCGGCTCGAGGACTTCGTCACGTCGAGCTTCGCGCGAATGGAGTACACGGAGGCTATCGATGTGCTGAAGCGATCCGGCCGTTCGTTCGAATTTCCCGTGGAGTGGGGAGTCGCCCTGCAGGCTGAGCACGAGCGGTACCTCTGCGAAGAGTACGCGAAGCGTCCGATGGTCGTCGTCAACTACCCGAAGCAGATCAAGGCGTTCTACATGCGCCTGAACGACGACGAACGAACCGTGGCAGCGATGGACGTCCTCGCCCCTGGCATCGGCGAGATCGTCGGCGGCAGCCAGCGCGAGGAGCGCCTCGACGTGCTCGACTCCCGAATTCGCGAGACCGGGCTCGATCCCGCGGCGTACTGCTGGTATCGCGACCTGCGCCGGTACGGCACCGTGCCGCACGCTGGCTTCGGGCTGGGCTTCGATCGGTCGGTGGCCTACGCCACGGGGATGACGAACATCAGGGACGTCATCCCGTTCCCGCGCACGCCTGGCAGCGCCGACTTCTAGTCGATCAGGGTACCGAGGAATTCAGTGTCCCGCGGTTCCGTCGGCGGCATCCGCATGTGAGCCGCGGGCCTGGCGGTTCGTTGTGCCAGATTCGATGACACGTTGGTCCGCCGGTCGGCTGGTCAACCCCAAGCAGATGAACGGGAGTCGGCGCGCCCGGAGGGATTCGGACCCGCGTTGACAGCCTGCCGCATTCCGATCGAAGGCCCCGATATGGAGCGCGCGATCGCCAATAGCTCGGAGGCTGGTGATCTGGTCCTGGATCTTTTCGCCGGCTCTGGTTCGACACTGCTCGCCTGCGAAAGGACCGGCCGGCGCTGTACCGCTGTCGAGCTCGACCCCCGTTACGCCGACGTGATCCCGGGTCGTTGGGAGCGTTTCAGCGGCCTACGGGCGGAGCGGATCGATCGCTAGGCCGACCTGGCTTGCCCAGAGAAGTGGCTCGGTATCGGCTGACCTCGCGGTCAGTGACGACGTAGGCCTTGCCCAAGAGACGCGCCTTCAGTCGTCCGACTTGGACCTGGTGGCGCAGGGTCGAAGAAGCGATCCCGAGCTGCTCGGCGGCCTCGGCGAAAGTGAGCATCGACTAATTCGCCGCCGGCGCGTACTCACCCTCGGCGAAGAGACGGTCGGACAGGGCCTGGAGGCTCTTGCGGGTCTCGGCCATGTCCCCACCGTGGCCCCAGTTGATCTCGTCCGCCGGAGGGTCGTCGTGGTTCTCGAGAGCTGCGGTGATGCGCTCGAGCAGCGCGAGGGCCGCGGCTCGGTCCTCCATATAGGCATCGAGCGGGGTGCGGGTCGTCTTGGTGCTCACCGCGGTCTCCTTCTTCGTGGTGCGTCCAATATGCGCAGTATCGGCCAGATATGGATCTGCCGATCAGCACGATCGGACGCGGCGGCAAGGGGAGCCCTGCTCCCCTCCCCGGCCCGACACCATGGCGCGATGGTGGCCAACCAGATGCCCGTGCCCTGCAGAGGTTGGCAATGCTAGGGCGCCGGTGTTGCGCTGGGACTCCCAATGGCAGGCTCTGCCCGGCTACCCCGCTACGCGACCAGCCGTACTGCTTCTTGCACTCCCCCGACCACACCGCTGAAGCAGCCGAGGCCCGCCGTCTGGGTGACCTAAGCGGCGGGCCGCAGCACTTGATGCCAGCGTAGCCCTTCCGCAGACCGCTGGAAGCGCTTGTCAGGCGCTTCCGGTTCAGACGCGCAGTTGCAGGACTATCCCGTGCCACCCCTCATCGACGTAGGCGTCGCACTCTCCGAATCCCAGCTTCTCGTAATAGGCGCGAAGGTGCGCGTTGTCCGCCCAACAGTCCAGCCGCAGGTAGGTGACGCCGAGCGTACGCGCCCGTCCCGCCGCCCACATAAGGAGACTGCGCCCGACGCCTCGTGATGCCGGCCTCATACGACTCACGACCGTGTACACGTAATATGCATCCTCAACCGCGCGCCGTGCGACCGTCGGGTCAAAGTAGGGCGGCGGAAAGCAGCCACTGACCGCATAGCCATGCACGTCGCCTTTCGCGTCGATTGCGACCATCGCTTGCCTCTCACGAATCCAAGACGACACGCGTGAGACGAAGGCCGGCTCCGAAGAAGGGGGCTCCCCTCCCCATTGATCCGACAGTCCGTGGTCGACAAGCCACACAGTAGCCTCGTCCGACACGGAGAGAATGTGCGCAGCGTCGCCCGACCTAGCTGGGCGTATCTGCCACGTGGCGACCATGACTTGCGGACTCCCCTCCAATTGCCAAGGCATAAGGCGAAGTGACTCTATGCCCCGAGACCCGCCGACCGGAAACAATAGCCTATGACGTACCGGCTGCTGTTCATGGGTTGCTGAATCGAAGGTGCGACTCCGAGATCCGCCATGGAATCGGCCGGAGGGCCGATCACAAGGTCGACGATCGGTCGGGCGGCTCTCCACACGATGGCGTGAGTCCTGCCAGACCGAAGTCGGATCCTGAGTAGCGTTCACGGGGAGGGGGAATCCCACCGAAACTGGGCGGGGCCCGGCATGGAGTCGAGACCGACGGGTCGAGACCAGCCGGCCTGCCGGATCGTGAGGGCGACCTCAGCCCGCTGGTGCCGCGCCTACACGGTACGCGGCTCTCCAGCTTCAGTCCTATTGGGCTGCCAGCCAAGCGCCTCCAGCGCCCCGCCGGCAGCCTTGCGCACGTCAATTCCCGGGTCTTTGAGAGCGGCCACAAGAGACTCGACGGCGCGGGTGTCGCCGATCTGGCCAAGTGCCTCGGCGGCAGCCCGGCGCACGCCCCAGCTCTCGTCCGTGAGAGCGGCGATTAGGGGCTCGACGGCACGGCTGTCGCCGATCCGGCCAAGAGCCTCCGCCGCGAAGTGGCGCAGCCAATGG
>Ga0187889_10000796_pt1 | contig 36449 bp, 28 predicted proteins | sample June2016WEW_7_10_2_FD_132992 | JGI IMG/M metagenome (GOLD analysis project Ga0187889, IMG submission 132992) | Peatland microbial communities from SPRUCE experiment site at the Marcell Experimental Forest, Minnesota, USA - June2016WEW_7_100 | ecosystem: Environmental > Terrestrial > Soil >... | reverse complement strand
GTGCCCGCGAAGACGAGCGCGACCACCAGCAGGAGCGCGATCACCCGGAGCTGGACAAGCAACCAGAGGCCCAAGATCGTCGCGAGGATCCACACGATCGACCGCGGCGCGATCTCGAAGCGGACGACGGTTGTGTCCCGCGCGGGCGCCTTCATCAGGATCTCCGGGTACCGAGAGCGCAGAGTCCGGCCCGAGGGCCGCCGCCGTAGCGCGGCAGGTGTCGACGAAGAGGTTAGTCCCTGCACTGCTCTTCACCTGCGCGAGCGTACCTACGGCTCGGGAAGGTCCTCCCAATGATGGAGTTACTCCCCGCCTACAACCTGCACGCGACGACCGCCAGCCAACATCGCACGGAAGGGTGAAAACCGGCCTACCGGGACGTACCTCGAAAGCACTAACCCCCGCTTCATCCCTTCGAGCGATACCCGCCTTCCACACGCGCGCGTAGCCTTGTCGCACGGCCCCGTAGCGCGGCCTGCGACGGCTCTCCGCGTCGAGCGCAGGCGAGCAGCGAACCGAGGGGCTGCCGCGCACCGGGCGTCGCAGCGCGACGTGAGCTCACAGAGCGTGCCGGTGCCTGATGGCGTCGGCGGAGAGCGAAGCGGAGCACAGCACAACGAAAGCCGGTCGCCGAGCTCCGCTCGGCGGCCGGCGATCGTCCACCCTTCTGGGAGAATCGGCCGATGCTCACCCTAGCCATCGTTCTGCTCGTCCTGTGGGCGCTGGGTTTCATCACGTCGTACACCATGGGCGGTTTGATCCACATCCTCCTGGTCGTCGCGATCGTGCTCATCCTGGTTCGGGTCATTCGCGGCCAGAAGGTGCTCTAGCCCGTTCTGCGTAGGAGGCAGCAGATGCGCATCCTCAGGATCATTGCGATCCTCTTGATCATTGGTGGCACACTCGGCCTGGTGTACGGCGGCCTCAAGTACAGCAAAGAGGGCCATAGCGCCACGCTCGGCCCGATCGCGGTCACCGTCACGGAACGGGGCAATCTGACGATTCCGCTGTGGGCGTCCGCGGGAGCGATTGCGGCAGGCACGATTCTGCTGCTGGTGCGCCGACGGAGCCCGCCCGCATGAAACCCATGGCCGAGCTTCCGTATGAAACCGCCAACGATCTTCCCGAAGGTGTCCGCGCGCAGGTCATCGACCTGCTGAATCAGCGGCTCGCCGACGCGATCGATCTGGGCACCCAGACCAAGCAGGCCCACTGGAACGTGAAGGGGCCGCACTTCATCGCGCTCCACCATCTCTTCGACGAAGTCCACGGTGCGGTGGAGGACTACGTGGATCTGCTGGCCGAGCGCGTCGTGCAGCTCGGCGGGATCGCCGCCGGGACCGCGAGGATCGTCGCCCAACACTCGCTGCTTCCGGAGTACCCGCACGCCATCGCTTCCGGCGCCGAGCACATCAACGCCCTGGCCAGGGCGCTGGCCGAGTTCGGAGGCCACGTGCGGCGGGCGATCGGCGAGACCGCCGACTGCGGTGACCAGGACAGCGCCGACATCTGCACCGAGATCTCGCGCGGCGTGGACAAGTGGCTGTGGTTCGTGGAGGCGCACGTGCAGAGCCGCTCGCGGAGCCCCGCTCGCCTCACAATGGAGCGAACCAGGACCGCGACCCACCGCACGCAACGAGGCACCGCAGGACTGGTGACGCGCTAGACGTCCACCACCAAGCCGTCGACGGCGCACTCGATCGAGGGCGGCAGCTCCGCCAGCAGGGCCGCATGATGGGCGCCCGTCGGAAAGTCACGGGTGCAGTGGTGCTGGGCGTGCTCGCGGCCGTCCTGCTGGGGGTGGTCGGGTGGCGCGCGTCGGGCATCATCAAGGTCCTGCTCGGCAACTGGGCGGTGGAGACCGTCGCGCAGCGTTCGGGGGGCGTCTACCGGCTCGCTGTGGGGCAGGTGCGGCTGAACTGGCTGCTGCGCCGGGTGACGGTGGATTCGGTCCGGCTGACGACCAACGTCGGCGTGAACGCGAAACGACTGCCGCCCCTGCTCGACCTGACGGTGGCGTTCGACCGCTGCACGCTCAGCGGCGTGCACCTGGTGACCCTGGCTCTCGGACGCGGCTTCGTCGCCGGGTCGTTCGGCTGCCGCAAGGGCAGCGTCGCGCTCAGCGGGGTCCGCGCGCCTCAGGGGGCGCCGATCCCGCGCTTTCTGGTGCCCTCAACGGTACCCAGCCCGCCGGCGAACGTGCCGCGGGTCAGAATCTCCCGGGTGGACTTTCCGAATCTCGCCCTTCGCGTCCGGCTCCCTCATGCCGGTCCAGGGGAAACCCGCTTCGCGCTCGAGCGGGCGCGGTGGAGCATGGTGGACTTCGCGATCGATCCCGCGGACAGCGCGGCGGCCAGCCGGCCGCTGTTCAGCCGAGTCGTTGAGCTTGCCGTGGACAGCGCCGTGATTCGGCCCGACAGCGTCACCGCGGCGCGCATCTCTCACTTCCGGGCCAGCCTCACCGACTCCACGCTCGACGCCGAGGGCCTGGCATTCGGCCCATCGGTGCCGTTGGCGGAGTTCGAGCGTGGTCCCTACCGGCCGGACATCGTCCAGGTCGGCATGGCGCGCGCGCGGATGCAGGGCATGGATTTCGGCGCCCTGGTGCTCGGGAGGGGCGTGCGCGCGCGCCGGGTGACGGTGGACTCCCTGCACGTGAAGATCACGAGCGACTATCGGGGCCCGCAACAGGTCATGTCGCATCGCACGCCCCAGCAGTGGATCGCGGAACTCGGACAGACGGTGGAGGTGGATTCGGTCGCGGTGCACGAGGGAGAGGTCGAGTACCGGGAGGTGCGCCCGAACCAGGATTGGCCCGGAGTCCTGACCTTCGGCCACGTCGAGGCCACCGGGGCGCCGGTGCGGCACGTGGATGGCCGGAAGTCGATCGCGGACTCCATGATCCTCACGGCCACCGCGCAGCTGCTGCGCGCCGGGCGGCTCGACGTCCGCATCGCGTTCCCGTTCGATGCCCCCGCCTTCGACATGGGGTACCGCGGAAGGCTCGGCCCGATGCCGGCCACGGCCTTCAACCTCGTCCTCGAGCACCTCGAGAACTGGAAGATCGCCCGCGGCCAGGTCGAGAAGATCGACTTCAGCGTGGCGGTGCACGACGGCGTTGCCCGCGGCGCGCTCACGCCGCTCTATTCCGGCCTGTCGGTCCAGGTGACGGGCCACGGATCAGGCGGCATCCTGGGCTTGCACGGGATCATCGGCGGTGCGGTGCGCGGGCTCGCGTCCGCCGTGGCCGGGTCGAAGGTGAACGATCGCAATCCCGGCGCGCCGCTGAAGGCTCCGCGCGGCGGCACGATCCATCACGTCTACGCTCGGAGCGAGACACTGCCCGGGTTCCTGTGGGTGAGCCTGCGCGAAGGGATATTGGGCGTGCTGCTGAAGTAGGGTGGTTCAGGCGGGGTCCGGCGGAAGGAGCCCCGGGTCAGCGCCAGACCAGCGCCAGTCCGATCCGCGATACGTAGGCGATGACGTCGTTGGCGGTCGCCCCTCCCACCGCGAGGTCGCCGAGCGCCGCGACGTTCGTCGCGGCCTGCAGGGCCAGGGCGAAGTGCGGGCTCAACCGGAAATCGTAGCCCACGCTGAGGGTGAGCGCGACGCCAGTTCCCTTGGTCGAGTGCGCGCCGGTCGTGTCCGCCGTCAGCACCACGGAGCCCTGGACGATGCCGACCCCGCCGCGAACCCAGAGCTTGGCCGCCGGCCAGGGATACCACTGCACGATGGCGGTCAAGGCCTGCACCTTTTGCCGCGCGGCGCCCGAGCTCTGCCAGAGGTCGCCCCGCACGCCCAGCAGCACGTTCTGCGACGGAGCGCCACCCACCGTAATGGTGTACGCCGGGCCGGTCGCGGCCACGATGCTCGAGCAGCTGGCGCAGGTGAGGCGGAGGCGGCCGTAGGCGATCCCGGCGTCCATCCAGAAGCCGGGGCGCGACAGCTCCTGCGCGGCCGCGGGCGAGACGGCGAGCGCACCGAGCACCGACGCCGCGCCGAGGGCCCGGGGCACCGAGCGCGCCAAACACACCAGGGGGCTCGCGTTCATCGCGCCGGCTCACCTGACAGTGCGCCGCGGTGGGTATGGAGCACGAGGAAGACCCGATACTCCGGGGAGCTCGCCGACTCGCCAGGCAGCCCGATGTAGGAGCTGCGCCGGTGGTACCAGCCGGCGTAAGCGCCGATCCCGAACGACCCCGTCAGCGGCACTGCGGCCTCGATGCTGGGGAATTGGGTGTAGGTGTCGGCGGAAAGGCCGCTCACCGAATGCAGGTAGGCCCCGTGCCAGCGCCCGGTCAGAATCGGGAAGCCCCCTACGCGGAGCGAGGCGTTGACCGCGAAGCCGAGGCCGGGACCGAAGTCGTAGGTCCGGTCGGTGCCGGCGGCGCCGGAGCGCGGCGCGTCCACGGCCCCCAGCATGATCCCCTCGCCGTACACCGACGTCTGCAGATCCCAGCCGCCCCCCGCGATGAACTGGGAGACCAATCCGATGCTCAGGCTCTGCCCGCCGTACTTGAAGGCGGGGCTCGATTCGTACTCGAGCTTCTGCATCACGGTCAGGATGTGCCGGGTGCTCGCCGTCGTGTCGGTGAGCTCGTGCGCCCAGAGCCGCCCGGTGACCCGAAATTCCTTGACGTTGCCGCCGCTCCCCGTGCCGGCCCGCAGTCGCGCCTGGAAGACGTCGAACGGCTCCGAGTAGGGCGTCACGAACGGGTCGCCGTAGCTCATTTCGAGCAGGGCCTCAGCCGTCGTCCTGTGGTGGAGGGTGGCGCCCGAGTCCACGCCGCTCTGCATGCCGCCCTGGAACAGCCAGTCGAACGCTCCCGGGTAGCTGCCGCGCGGATTCGGATACGAACGCCAGGCCTCGCCGTTCAGCACGCGCCGGACGGCTCCGGTCGGATCGATGGGGAACGCGACCAGCTCACGGACCAGGCGACCGATACCGCGGGCGCGATTGTCCCGGATCAGGGGCGCCAGACGCCACGTCATCTCGCCAAGGGTGATGCCGCCGAAGCCGGTGTTGTAGAAATCGTTCAACGATGGAAGCGTCTTCTCGCCGAAGAACTCCCATTCCAGTGAGCCCAGGAAGGTGAGCGGCGTCGATTCCCAGAAGTTGAGGCCGTTGACGCGTCCGGAGCGGAAGTAGGCGGCGCCCTGGAACGGGTGCATGAACATGTTCACCTGGAAGGCGTCGGTGTCCCACACCCAGCCGCTGCGGATGTTGGTGCCCCACGAGGCGACCGTGACGTTGCCGTAGTGGCCGACCGGCGCGGGGTCACTGACGTTCAAGACCCACGCGTCCATCCGGTTCACAAAGATGTTGACCGACGTCATCTGCACGAACGCCATCAAGGGGTGCTTCTTCGGAGAGCGGCCGCCACGCATGGTGTCGGCGTGCGTCGTATCCCGGGCGCCCGGCACGGGAACCGCCGTCGTGTCTCTCTTGGGGACCGCCGTCGTGTCCTGCGCGGAGAGCGCGGCAGGGAGGGCCGCGAGAGCGGCGGTCGCCGCGAGGGCGAGGAGGAGGTGGCGCGCGCTCATCTAGCTCGCCGGCCCTCGGACGGATCGTTCAGGCCCTGCGCCAGGAGCGCCCCCGCCAGCAGCGGGAACAGCGCTCCGAGCACCAGGGGAAGGCGGGGCATCACTCCCACCGTCGTCACTCAGAAGCTGACGTTCAGCCGGAACACGTCAGCGACGCGGAAGCTCGCGTCCACCAGAACGACGTGGCCCCCGACTACCATGTATCGGTAGCCGCGGGGCGCGGGCGCGAAGCCTCGCGTGAGATCGCGCGGGGCCGCGTACGCCCGCCGGCGCATGTAGGGGTCGAACTGGTATCCAGGCTGGAGCCGGGCCTCGTACGCCTGCGGCAACCGGTCCGTGCGGCGGAAGCCGCGCGGCGGGTTGTTCTTGTGTTGGTTGTACCAGGTGTTCGCAGCTTGACGGTCGTGATCGTTGATCCGGGCCTGGGCTTGCTGCTGGTTCTGGGCCTGCTCCGCCTTCTTGGCCTGCCCGCGGTTCTGGCCCTGGCCATTGCCATTGCCCTGCGCGACGGCCACACCGCTGCCCAAAGCCAGCAGTGCGATCGTGCCTGAAATGATCCAGCGTGCTTTCATTTGTGGGATCCGTTCGTCTGTGGGTGGGCGTGCTGCAACACCCAACCCTAGCCAGCCGTTCCCGGCGCCACCATCGGCAAAAGGGCTGTCATTCGAAGGAGGGATGGCGCCATCGTCCGAAAGGAGGATGGACAGACCATCTCTGACAAAGGAACCCGGCGTTGCCGGCCTGCCGGTCGGCGGCGGGTTCGGCTCGGCCGAAACAGGTCGCCGCCTGCTTCGGCCTACTCCTCGCGCAGCGGCATTCGGCGCGTCAGATGCCCGAAGGCAGCGGTTGGATGTCGACCACGAGCCCGTCGTACGCGGGCTCGATGCCCGGCGGAAGCTCCGCCAGGAGCGCCGCGTGAGCGGTCTCGTGCGTGAGATGGGTCAGAAAGGTCCGTCGCGCCCCGATGGCGCGCGCGGCCTCCACGGCCTCCGGGATCGAGAGGTGCGTCGGGTGCGAGCGATGGAAGAGCGCGTTGAGGACCAGGACGTCGAGGCTCTGCAGGGCGGCCCGCGCGGCCGCGGGCACGGCCTTCACGTCGGTGAGGTAGGCCAGCGGGCCGATCCGGTATCCGAAGACGTCCGTGGGGCCGTGGGAGAACCGGAGCGGCAGCACCCTGAGGCCCGCCACCGTCACCTCCACCCCCGGCTCGAGCGCGTGGAGCTGGACGTCGGGCCGCGACGACCCGGGGATCGGCCGCGCCATCGGATCGAAGATGTAATCGAACTTCAGCCGCATCCGCTCCAGGGCGTCGGCCGGGCCGTAGATCGGCACCGTCCCGCGGTGATGGCCGGAGAGGGCGCGCAGGTCGTCGATGCCGTGCGTGTGGTCCGCGTGGTCGTGGGTGTAGAGCACGGCGTCCACGGCGCCGATGCCGGCCTTGAGCAGCGCCAGGCGCAGCTCCGGCGGCGTGTCCACGAGGATGGTCTTGCCGTTCGCCTCGATCACGACGCCGGTGCGGTTGCGCCGGTCGCGCGGGTCCGCGGAGGTGCACACGGCGCAGCGGCACCCGATCTGCGGGATGCCGAACGACGTCCCGGTGCCGAGGAAGGTCAGCCGCACCCTACACCTCTTCCACCTTCACCAGATTGGTGGTGCCCGGCACGTCGAACGGGACGCCGGCGGTGACCACCACGCGGTCCCCCTTCTTGGCCAGCCCGCTGTCCAGGATCCGGCCGCGCGCGGCGTCGAGCATCGCGTCGTAGCTGGGCGGCCCCCCGGCCAGCATCGGCACCACGCCCCAGACCAGGGCGAGCTGGCGGTAGGTCTGCTCGCCGTCGGTCACGCCGAGGACGGGCATCGGCGGCCGGCTGGCCGCCACCACCCGTGCGCTGAAGCCACTCTTGGTGAAGGTCACGATGAGCGGCGCCTGCAGCATCCGGGCGGCGGCCACCGCCGCCGCCGCGACCGCGTGCTCGGCGCGGGCGGGCCGGCCGTCCCCGGCGGCCCGCGCCCCCGTCTCGAACCGCGCCACGCCGTCCTTGTCCGCCTCCACGGCGCGGATGATCCGGTCCATCGCCTCGACGGCCTCGCGCGGGTACTCCCCCGCCGCCGTCTCCGCCGAGAGCATCACCGCGTCCGTGCCGTCGAGGACGGCGTTGGCCACGTCGGAGGCTTCGGCGCGGGTGGGCCGCGGGCTGTGGATCATGGACTCGAGCATCTGGGTCGCGGTGATGACCGGGCGGCGGTGCTCGAGCGCGCAGCGGATGACGCGCTTCTGGGCCAGCGGCACCATCTCGAACGGGAGTTCCACGCCGAGGTCGCCGCGCGCGACCATGATCGCATCCGACGTCTCGGCGATGCGCTCGATGTCCTCGAGCGCGGTGTCCCGCTCGATCTTCGTGACGATCTTCACGCCCTTGGGCAGCAGGGCGCGGAGCGATGCCACGTCCTCGGCGCGGCGCACGAAAGAGAGCGCGACGTAATCGGCGCCCAGCTCCACCGCCCACGCCGCGTCCACCCGGTCCTTGTCGGTCAGGGGCGGGACCGAGACCGCCACGCCGGGCAGGTTCATCCCCTTGTGGCTCGTGAGCACGCCGCCGTAGCGCACCCGCCCCTCGACCTTCGGCGGCTTGACCGCCGTCACCTCCACCACGATCAGCCCGTCGTCGATGAGCACGGGCTTGCCCGCCCTGGCGTCCGCCGCCAGGTCGAAGGTCGTGGGGATCTCCCCCGGGCGTGCCAAGCCCTCCGGAGCGAAGACGACTGTCGCGCCCGGCTCCAGCTCGATCGGAGCCGGCAGATCACCGACGCGGATGCGCGGCCCCTGCAGATCCACGAGGACGGCGACGGGACGCGCGGCGCGCTCAGCCGCGGCGCGCAGCGTGGAGATCAGTGCGGCACGCTGCTCGGGCGTCCCGTGGCTCGCGTTGATGCGCGCCACGTCCACCCCCGCGCGCACCAGCGGCTCGACGACGGCGGGCGTCGACGAGGCCGGCCCCAACGTCGCGACGATCTTGGTGTGACGAATGCTCAGGAGACTCCCCCGCCAGGCGTGAGGCACCAAAGATACGCTGCGCGGCCCCGCTCAGCAGGCGACCGGCGGTCAGCCGCCACGGGTCGGGAAGGTCTCCAGGAGCCACCGGCGCCACCGCTCGGCGCGCAGCATCGCCGCGGTGAACGGCCGCTCGCGCGGCGCCTCCTTGACGCGGAGCAGCGCGAGGAGGGCCCACCGCTCGGCGCGCTCCCAGCGCGCGAGGTCGTCCACCAGCGCGGCGACGGGCGCGAGCCGCTCGGGCACGGCACGCAGCGGGGCGCGGAGGGCCAGCGCGACGCGCCGCACCGCCTCGCGCAGCGCCCGCGGCCGGTCGCCGGCGAAGCGCAGCCGGATCGCGCGCGTCACCGCCAGGCCCACGCGCTTGACGTCCACGTCGCGGAACGCCTCGGGCGCCGTCCCGTCGGTGGCGAGGAGCATGTCGCTCCGGGCCAGCGCGCGCAGGACGTCGGGGCCCGTCCGAGCGCCCCGGCGCTCCAGCCTCGCGCGCTCCTCCTCCGCGCGCCGCCGCACGGCGGCCGAGAGGGAGCGGAAGCCGAGCTTGTAGTAGAACCAGAACGATCCCGCCTCGATCCCCTCGGGGTTCTGGTACCCGATCTGGTAGCGCCGCATCACGAACTTCCGCGCCCCGAAGTGGTGGTGGAACACCGCGCAGAAGCGGTGGAAGACGTAGGCGGACTCGCCGCCGCGGTAGGTTGGGAAGATGTTGATCCCGATGTCGGCGCGGTCGAACAGCAGCACCGCGTACCCGTAGCCGATGGGCACGCCGTTCTTGACGAGCAGCGCGCCGTAGTCGCTCTCCAGCGTGAGGCGCAGCGCCGGCACGAGGCCGATCACGTAGATCTCGAGCCCGCGCCCGGCCTCCACGCGGTAGACCTCGCGCCGGTTCCCGTGCACGATCACGTGGAACTCGCGCTCCCGCTGCGAGAGCGCGGCCCGCGCGGCGTGGACGATGCGGTCGGCCCGCTCGGGGCTCAGCAGGCGGAGCGGGCCCGGCGCCCGCAGCACCTCCCGGCGGAAGTCGGCCGGGCGCTCCGTGAGGAGCTTCCGGTGGAAGAAGGGGCGCGCCGGGAGCCGCGCGTGGGTGACCGCGTCGCGGCAGCCGGCGAGGTCCCACCGGATCGGCAGGTTCAGCGATTCGAAGAGGTGCGCCTCGAGCTGCGGCGCGAGGCGCTGGGCGGCGAGGACGTCGAGGAGCCAGGCGAGGTCGGTCCGCCGGTCGTCCGCGCCCTTGGCCGTCCGGATCCAGTCCCACGACGGGACGTCGTCGTCGTCGAGCCCCTCGTTCTCCGCCCACGCCACCACGAGGGACAGCAGGGCCGCGACGTCGTCCCACGGCCGGCGCTTGTAGGCGGGCCAGTCGATCTCCACCGCGCGGCCGTACCGCTCGCGCAGCCACCGCACCATCGTGTGGTTGAAGGGATAGTGATACGTGGTGCCGGCGATGCCGCTGTTCCGGAGCTCGCTCGTGTGCCGGGCGACCAGGCGCTCGAACTGCGCCAGCTCGCGCTCGGACCGGTGCAGCTCCGCGGCGCTGCGCGGGAAGGCACGGCGGAAGCAGAGGCGCTCGTGGCGCGCCAGGAGCGCCTCCGCCGACGTCACGCTACGCGCACTCCCGCGCCACGATCTCCCGATACAGCTGCGCCAGGCGGGCCGTGACCGGCCGTTTCGCCGGCAGCTTCCTCCCGTCGAGGCAGTCGACCGCCACCACCTCGTACGGCGTGCTCGTCAGGAACATCTCGTCGGCGTCGGCCAGCTCCGTGGTGAAGACCGGCGTCTCCCGGCACTTGATGCCGTGCTCCCGGCACAGGTCGAGCACCACCGCGCGGGTGATCCCCGGGAGGATGTAGTTCGACAGCGGCGCCGTACGCACCTCGCCGTCGAAGACCGCGAAGAAGTTGCTGAGCGAGCCCTCCTGCACCACGCCGTCGCGGACGAACAGCCCCTCGTGGGCGCCCAGGTCCTTGGCCCGCTGCGCGGAGAACGAGTTGGGGATGAGCGACGTGACCTTGATGTCGCAGCGCGACCAGCGAACGTCGGGCTCGAGGATGGCGATCGCGCCGGGCCCTGCGAACGCGGGGTTCGGCTTGAACGCCCATGCCATGGCGAACACCGTCGGCTTCGTGTCGGCCGGCGGGAAGACGTGGGAGCGCGGCGCGGTGCCGCGGGTGATCTGGATGTAGATCGCCGCGTCGCCCGTCAGGCCGTTCTCCTTGAGGAGGCGGACCGCGACGTCCTCGATCGGCATGAGGTGCACGCCGATCCGCATCTTGGCGCAGCTCGACGCCAGCCGCGCGAAGTGCTCGCCGAGGAGGAACGGCTTGCCGTTGTACGCGCGGATCCACTCGTACACGCCGTCGCCGTACGTGAACCCGCGGTCGAGCGGGCTGATGAGTGCTTTGTCGTCCGGCAGGAACTGCCCGTTGAGGTAGACGGTGGCCATGGGATTCAACCTAGCGCGCTGGTAGCCCGGCGCCAGGGTCGCGTGGCTAGCGCGTGCGGCGGATCGGCCAGCGGTCCACGACCTCCTCGCCGCGGACCACCTGGTACTCGTCGAACATCGCGACGGTGAGGCACGAGTGGTTGGGGAGGATCCGGAGCCGGTCGCCGACGGCGAGGCGCGCGACCTCCTCCGCCCGCTCGCCCCCCACCATCCCGTGCTCCTGCGACATCCCCCGCACCGCCAGGGCCCGCTCCAGCTCGTGCCCCGCCAGGCCCCGCAGCACCGGCCCGAAGCCGCGCCGCAGCGCCGGGTCGTCGGGCCCCGGGTCCTTGGAGAGCGCCAGGGCGCCCGCGTCCACCACGACGTGGTCGGCGCCGGCCTGATGCGACACGACGCTCGTCAGCACCGTCACCGCGCAGTCGTCGCCCGCACATACGCCGGCGGCGAGCTGCATGTAGTCGTAGAAGGCGTAGTTGCCCGGGCGCACCTCGGTGACGCCCTCGAGGGAGCGGACGGCGGACATCGCCGGCGTGGAGCCCACGCTGACGCCGCGCACGCGCACGCCCGAGCGCTCGAGGCGCCCGGCGAAGGCGACCATCGCGGCCCGCTCGCGCTCGGCGACGGCGGCGCGCTCCTCGCGCGAGCGCGCGTGGTAGCTCTGGCCGGCGTGGGTGAGGAGGCCGTCGAACACCACCCCCCGCGCCTCCGCCAGGCGGCGCGCCAGGTCGAGCGCGGCCGGCGCCTCGGGGTCGACGCCGGAGCGGTGGTGGCCCGAGTCCACCTCGAGCCAGGCGTGCACCTCCACGCCGGAGCGGCGCGCCGCCGCGCCGAGCGCCTCGAGCGCCGCCGCCGACTCCACCGTGACGCGGAAGGTGATCCGGCGCGCGAGGGCGACGACCTCTTCCAGACGGGCGAGGACCAGGGGAAAGGCCCAGGTGACGTCGTCGAAGCCCGCGTCGGCGAACGCCGCAGCCTCCGCGAGCGTCGCGACCGTGATGCCGCGGGCGCCCGCGGCGAGCTGCAGGCGGCCGATCTCGGGGCACTTGTGGGTCTTGGCGTGGGGCCGGAGCGCGACGCCGAGCGCCCGCGCCTTCGCGGCCATCGCCGCGAGGTTGCGCTCGAGCACATCCCGGTCGAGCAGCAGGGCGGGTGTCGGGAGATCGCCCACGAAACGACGGTGCGGCATCAGCCGAAACTGACGCCGCACCGCGCAAAGCTCAATGGCCGGAGGCTACTTCGCGAAACCCGCCGGCATCTGGAGCAGGAAGAACTGGTTGCCGTCCGGGTCGCGGAAGTTGGCGAGGATGCCGCCCCAGGGCTCCTTGCGGGGCTTCAGCGTGAACTTCACGCCCTTCTTCTTCAGGTCCTTGTAGGTCTTCTGGATGTCGTCCACGTAGAAGCTCACGCCCGTCTTCACGCCCACCAGCTTCTTCGCCGCCTTGTTCCACGGCGTGGTGAGCGAGAGCGCGATGCGCCCGGCGTCGAAGCAGAGCCAGTCGTGCTTCTTGTCGTAGAAACTCAGCCGCAGGCCGAGCTTGTCGCGATAGTACTTGCGCGCCTTCGCGATGTCGGAGATGACGACCGTGACGTTGCCGATCTGTGTGATCAAGGGTCCACCCCGTCCCGACTAGAGGAGCTTCCGCTCGTGCGCCGCCCGCTCCAGCGTCTCGCGGAACTTCGGATGCGCGATGTCGATCAGCGCGCGGGCGCGCTGGCGCACGGTCTTGCCGAACAGGTACGCCGCGCCGTACTCGGTCACCACCCACCGCACGTCGGCGCGGGTCGTGACCACCCCCGCCCCCGGGGCGAGGACCGGACTGATCCGGGACAGCTCGCCGCCCTTGGCCGTCGCGGGCAGCGCGATGATCGGCTTGCCGCCCCGCGAGCGCGAGGCGCCGCGGATGAAGTCGGTCTGCCCGCCGAACCCGCTGAAGAACGTCGTGCCGATCGAGTCCGAGCAGACCTGCCCCGTGATGTCGATCTCGATGGCCGAGTTGATCGCCACCATGCTGTCGTTCTGCGCGATGACGAACGGGTCGTTGGTATAGGAAAGCGGATGCAACTCGACGACCGGATTGTCGTGCACGAATTCGAACAGCCGCTTGGTGCCGAGGAGGAAGCCCGCGATCACCTTGCCGCGGTGCAGCGTCTTCCGCTCACCGGTGATGACGCCCGCCTCGATCAGGTCCACCACCCCGTCGGCGAACATCTCGGTGTGGATCCCGAGGGCGCGACGGTCGGCGAGCATGTGCAGCACCGCATCGGGGATCCCGCCGATCCCCATCTGCATGCAGTCGCCGTCGTCGATCAGCTCGGAGACGTTCCGGGCGATGGCGCGGGTCACCTCGAGGTCCTTGCCGCCCTCGGCGGGCAGCTCGGTCAGCGGGCGCGACGTCTCCACCACCGCGTGCAGCTGGCGCACGTGCAGGAAGGCGTCCCCGTGGACCCGCGGCATCCGCTGGTTGACCTCGGCGATGACGTGCCGGGCGTGCCGCGCCGCGTCGAGGGTGTGGTCCACGCCGACGCCGAGCGAGCAGAAGCCATGGGCGTCCGGCGGCGAGACCTGGATCAGCGCGACGTCGATGGGGAGCGAACCGTCGCTGAAGAGGCGGGCGATCTCGCCAAGGAAGATCGGGGTGTAGTCCGCACGGCCGTCGTTCACCGCCTTGCGGGCGTTGGCCCCGATGAACACCGCGTTGTGCCGGAAGTGCCCTTCCATCTCCGGGGCGGTGTGCTGGGCCTTCCCGATGGTCAGGAGGTGCACGACCTCCACGTCGCGGAGCGTGGACGCCCGCGCGCTGAGGGCCTCGACCAGCGGCTCGGGGTTCGCGCACCCGGGGTGGATGTAGACGCGATCGCCGCTCCGCACGACCTTGAGCGCTTCCTCGGCCGTGCAGACGAGCGAGCGGTAGTATTCGGACCAGGGCGTGCGCATGAGCGGTGACGCGGGTGCGTGGGCTACAGCGGTCATACGAACGTCTCCCCTGACGAAAAATGCGGTTCCCTGAGCATCGGAACCGCAATTTCCGTGCGCGGGTCCGGTGCGAAGCGCGAGGCCTCGCACCGGAGCCCGAACGCATGTTCGAGGGGTTAGCTCGTCATTCGCCGCCGAAGCGCGGCCCCGCTAGCGCCACCCTCCGCTGAGGGCCGAGCTCTCGCTCGGCCGTACCACCTCGATGGGCTGCTTGTACTCCTTGCCGTCGAACCGGATGGTGACCAGGTACGTCCCCGGCTCTACGAACGGCCCCGAACCGCCCAGCAGGCCGCCGGCGCCGCGGAACCCGAAGCCGCCCAGCGCCTGCTGGATCGGGTTGAGGTACGTGCCCGGCTCCCCGGGATTGGGATCGCGCATCAACGCCATCAGGCCGGCGGGGCGGGCGCCCGCCACGGTATCGCCGGCGGCCCTGCGCAGGCTGTCGCGTACCTGCGCGATGCGGACGGTCGCCTTCGCACTGTCACGCAGCTCGGCCGGGCCGAGCGGCGCGCGATCGCGCCGCAGGTCCCAGGAGATGTACCGCAGGGCGGCCGGACGGGCGTTGGTGTACAGCACCCGCACGGTGTCCCCCGCCGCGTCGGTGATCACCACCGGCACGGTGTCGGCCGACGGTCGGCCGGTGGGGCCCATCAGGAGGGCCATCAAGCCGCCGCCCCGCCCGCCGCCGCCGCCCAAGCCGGCTTCCTGCATGTACTGGGCGGCCTGCTCCCCAAACATCGCCGCCATCGGGTTGAACTGCGTCGTGTCGCCGCCCGGACGGCCGGCGAGCTGCCGCGGCGCCTCCCCCTTGATGCGGATCGGGATCAGCGCGGCCGGCCGGGGACTCGGCACGCCGAACGGCCGGTTCCCGATCGAGCCGACGCCGCCGCCGCCCGAGCGCGCGTTGTACAGCAGGGCCGGCTCGACGGGGAAGACCGCCACCGGCGCGTCGAGGAGTGAATCGGTCGCCCGCTCGAGCGGCCCGATGTCCATCACGTAGATCGAGCGCCCGTGCGTCGCCGCCACCAGCTCCCGGTCACGCGGATGGATCTTCAGATCGTGGACCGGCGCCGGCGGCAGACCCTCGTTCAGGTGTTCCCAGCTCGCCCCGCCGTCCGTCGAGACGTAGGCGGTCACCTCCGTGCCCAGGAACAGCAGGCCCTTCCGCCGCGGATCCTCACGGATCACGTGGACGAACTCGGTGTCGGGGAGGTTCCCCCCGATCGACCGGAAGGTCTTCCCGAAGTCGTTGGATACGTAGACGTACGGATGAAAGTCGTCGCTGCGGTGCCCGTCGAACGTCACGTACACCGTCGCACTGTCGAATGGGGACGCTTCGACCCGGCTCACCCAGGTGGCGCGGGGCACCCCCTGAGCGCGGCCGGTGAGGTTCTCCCAGTTCACCCCGTCGTTCCGGCTGAGCCAGAGGTTGCCGTCATCGGTCCCCGCCCAGATGATCCCGGGCCGCACGGGCGACTCGGCGAGCGCCACGACCGTGCCGTGCGTTTCCGCGCTGGTCGCGTCCAGGGTGATGCCGCCGGTCAGCGCCAGGCTCATCTTGATCTTCGCGCTGTCGCGCGTGGACAGGTCCTCACTGATCGGATACCAGTGGTCGCCGCGGTCCACCGTCTTCCACACCCTCTGGCCGCCCATGTAGAGCGTGCTGGGATTGTGCGACGAGATGAAGAACGGCGTGGACCAGTTGAAGCGGTTGCGCGTCAAGGTCGCCGTATCGGCCGCGATGCGCGCCTCGAGCGAATCGAGGACGTGCTGCTGCGCGGGCGTGGCCGGCACGGTGGTGTCGCCGCGCGCCAGGACCACGGAGTCCTCCAGCATGCGGCCGATGGTCGTGCCGCCGCCGAAGAACCCGCCGCCGCCCCCCGGCGTCTGAATCGTGCCCGGGCGGATGCTGTGCCGCTCCCAGGTCCTCAGGTCGAGCCGCGCGATGGAGCCGCCCTGCGACTCGCTGTAGACGATGTTCGGGTTGGTCGGATCGATCGCGGCGTAGAAGCCGTCGCCGCCGTTCACGTTCGTCCAGTCGTCGTTCATGATGCGGCCGCGCGGCGACTGCGACGGCCCGCACCAGGCGCCGTTGTCCTGCAGCCCGCCGCACACCCAGAACGGACGCTGCATGTCGAGACCGATCGAGTAGAACTGCCCCACCGCCATCTGGAGCATCGCGTCCCAGGTACGGCCCCGGTCGTACGTCTGGGCGACGCCGCCGTCGTCACCGACGAGGTAATGGTCGGGATCGTTCGGATCGATCCACATCGCGTGGTTGTCGGTATGGAGCACCTGAGCCACCACGCGCTGGGTCTTGCCGCCGTCGTTCGAGAACCGGACCTGCTCCCACATGTAGTAGACGCGGTCGGCGTCCTTCGGGTCCACCCGCACCTGCGAGTAGTAGAAGGGCCGGCTGTCGTCGGACTCCATCCGCGTCCAGGTCTCCCCGCCGTCGGTCGAGCGGAACAGGCCGGACTGGAGCTTGGCGCGCTTGGTGGTGTCGGGCACGAATCCCTTCTGCCGCGCGCTCCGCACGGATTCCGGGTTCGGCGTCGAATCCGCCTCCGCCATGACGTAGATGACAGACGGGTTGCTGGGCGCGATCGCCACGGAGGCCCGCCCCCACATGGTGGTGGGCAGACCGTTGCCGGTGACGCGGGTCCAGTTCTCGCCGCCGTCGGTGCTCTTCCACAGGCCGGAGCCGGGGCCGCCGCTCTGCAGGAAGTACGGCCCGCGCACACGCTCCCAGGATGTCGCCCAGAGGACGTTGGGGTTCGCGAGGTTCATCGACAGGTCCACGAACCCGGCGCGATCGCTGACGAACTTGACCAGCCGCCAGGTCTGCCCGCCATCGGTGGTCTTGTAGATGCCGCGCTCCCGGTTCGGCCCCCAGGCATGGCCCAGCGCCGCCACCCAGACGGTGTTGGGGTCGGTCGGATGCACCAGGATCCGGCCGATGAACTGCGTCTCCCTGAGGCCGATGTACTTCCAGGTGCGGCCGCCGTCGGTGGACTTGAACATGCCCGACCCGGCCGAGATCGAGTTGCGGGAGTTCACCTCACCGGTGCCCACGTACACGGTGTTCGTGTCCGAGGGCGCGATGGCGATGTCGTTCGCGGCGAACACGCCCGTCCGATCGAAGATCGGCGTCCACGTGATGCCGGCGTTCACCGTCTTCCAGACCCCGGCGGTGGCGAAGGCGACGTAGACCTCCCTCGGATTCTGCGGGTTGCCCTCGATGTCGGTCACGCGGCCCGTCATGTTGCCGGGGCCGATGGAACGCCACCGGAAGGTGGCCAGGAAGGCGGAGTCGGGGTGCGCGGCCTGCGCCAGGAGGGATGCGGGACCGGCACAGGCGAGCAGGAGTACGGTCAGGATTCGTCGCATGGGGGCTACCTTTGTGGTGGAGCGATGGAGAGGCAAGCAGGCGGCTGGGCAGACGGCCGCCGACGTAGCAATGTACGCGTCACGGCAGGAAAGCGTTGACGCCCGGACGGACGCGAGGATATTCCGGCCCCATGGACCCCGTACAGAGCTACGACATCCTCCGGAACCTGACGGCGCCCGTCGTCGCGATCACGGCCGCTCGCGGGACCAAGCTGAACGGCATGATCTCCGACGCGGCGGTGCGCGCCTCCATCGTGCCGGACATCCCGCGCGTGGCGGTCTTCATCCACAAGGTCAACTACACGCACGACATGGTGTTCGAGACCGGGCGCTACGGCCTCCACCTCCTGCATCAGGACCAGTTCCGGCTGATCGAGCAGCTCGGCTTCGTGAGCGGGCGCGACCGCGACAAGCTCGCCGACATCCCGCACCGCCTCGGCAGCCTCGGCTGCCCCCTGATCGAGGACTGCTGGGCCTGGTTCGAGTGCCGCGTCATCAACGTGATGGACGCCGGCTCCTCCACCTGGTTCCTCGCCGACGTCGTGGACCTCGGCCGCGGCCCCGGGAAGGAGATCATGACCCCGAGCTACATGCGCGCGCATCTGCCGGAGAGCTGGCGGGAGCCGTACCTGAAGAACCTGGCGCGCGCCCAGGCATGGGCCCGCGAACACTCGCGCGACATCCGCCCCATCGTGTGGAAGGGGCTCACGCCTTAGCGGCCGCCTTCCGGATCAGGTCCCAGGCCCGCTTCACGTGCTCGCGGGTGGTCCGCAGGTTGCCGATCGCGATCCGCAGCACCAGCCGCCCCTTGAGCTTCGTGTGCGAGAGGAAGACCGGGCCGGCCGCATTCACCTCGGCCATGAGCCGTTCGTTCTGCCGGTCGTCCTCTTCCGGGCTCCCCTGCCCGCTGGCGTAGCGGAGGCAGACCACGCTGAACGGCACCGGGGCGACGACCTCGAAGCCCGGTTCCGCGCGGATCCAGCCGGCCAGCTCCTCGGCGAGCGCGCAGTGGTAGCGGATGCGGTCCCGCAGCCCGCTCACGCCGAACGCCCGGATGACCATCCAGAGCTTCAGCGCGCGGAAGCGCCGGCCGAGCTGGAGCCCATAGTCCATCAGGTTGGTCACGCCCTCGTCGTCGGTGCGCAGGTACTCCGGCACCAGCGAGAAGGCGGCGCGCAGCTCCGCCGGGTTGCGCACGAAGAGGAGCGAGCAGTCCACCGGCGTGAACAGCCACTTGTGCGGGTTCATCACGATGGAGTCGGCGCGCTCCATCCCATCGAACCGCGCGCGGAACTCGGGGCAGATGGCGGCGCTTCCGGCGTAGGCCGCGTCCACGTGCAGCCACGTCCCTTCGCGCCGGCAGATCTCGGCGATCGGCTGGAGCGGATCCACGCTGGTGGTGGAGGTCGTGCCGGCCGTGGCCACGACGGCGATCGGGAAGCGGCCGCGGGCGCGGTCCTCGGCGATCATCGCCTCGAGCGCAGCCGGATCCATGCGGAAGGCGTCGTCCACGGGCACCTTGCGCAGGTTGGCCAAGCCGAGGCCGAGGGCGATGACCGCCTTGTCGATGGAGGAGTGCGCCTGCTCGCTGCAGTAGACCACGAGGGGAGGCACGTCGGTGCGGCCGGCCAGCCCCCGCTCGCGGATCTCGAACGGCGCGCGGTGCCGTGCCGTCGCGAGCGCCACGAAGCTCGACATGGAGGCCGTGTCGTTGATGTGGCCCCGGAACTCCGCGGGCAGGCCCAGCATCTGGCGGACCCAGTCGGTGACGGTCTCCTCGAGCTCCGTCGCCGCCGGGCCGGTGCGCCAGAGCATCGCGTTGACGTTGAGCCCCGCGGCGAGCGCCTCGCCGAGCACGCCCGGCCCCGAGCCCGTGATGCCGAAGTAGGCCATGAAGCCGGGCTGGTTCCAGTGCGTGACGTTGGGCTCGATGAGCCGCTTGTAGTCGTCGAGGACGTCGTCCAGCGGCTCGGGGTCGCGCGGCGCCAGGGGCGGCAGGGCCGCGCGGATCTCGCCGGGGCGGACCCTGGGCAGGACGGGATAGCGGCTGCCGTGCTCGAGGTAGTCGGCCACCAGATCCGCGACGCGATGCATCGCGGTCCGGAACTCGTCCGGCGGGATATCGCCTTGCGGGCTGCTTGCGCCGGTCTGCGTCTGATCGGTCTTGGCCGTCACCTCTCACCTCTCACCTGGACTTCTCACTTCTCAGCTGATCTTCTCACCTCTCACTTGCCTGTGCCGATCTATCCACCACGCCCAGGCGACGAGCAACCAGCCGAACAGCAACCCGAACCACGCGAACGCTCCGGGGTTGGCCGGCGGCGTGCTGAACAGGTTCGCCACGTAGAACAGCGCCAGGAGGCCGACCAGCGACCAGAACGCCCAGCGGCCGATACCGTCGCGGGCGCGCGTGGTCCTCGCGTAAAGCCAGACCCCGGCGACGAACAGCAGGCCCTCGACGACGATGGTCCCCGCCGTCGAGTGCCAGAGCCCGAGGCCGACGCGCGCCGTGCCGCCCTGTCGAGGCTGATGCGCAGGAACGGCGTATCGGCCGGCACGAAGCGGGCGTTCTCCCACCCCAGGAGCACGAAGAGCGGGAAGAGCAGGTCGAGCAGCGTGGCCCCGGCGATGAACCACGCCAGGGACACCCTGGGAGCGACGCGCTTGGCCGCGAAGCCGACGGCGTAATGCCCGATGAACATGACCTCTCCCGGTGCCGGGCGCCCGATGCAACGATTCACGCGGCCCGTCGGTCTCAACAGTGTTCCCCGATCATGAGGAGCGCTAGTGTACCCTTCCCGGCAACTCGGCTCGTTGCTCGTCATCGGCTTCACCGCGGTGCCGCTCGCCGCGCAGGAGCCGCCCGAGGCGGTCGTCGCCCGTCTGGCGGCCGTCGAATCCGCCGTCGTGCGCGTCACCGCGGCCCATCCCGACGCGATCTGGCCCGCCTTCCGACCCGACACCATCCCGGTGCTCTACGTCGTTCCCGATCAGGGCGTCCTGCTGCTCAACTGGCCGGCGGCGGACCCGCCGGACGGTTTCGCGCGGATCGAGGGCGTGCCCCACGCGGGGTGGCAGAGCGCGGCGACGCGCTCCGCCGCGAGCACCAACGCGTCGCTGGCGGGCCGGAGCGCCGCCCAGGTCGTCGTGTTTCCCGAGATGAGCGACGCTCTGCTCTTCGGCACGGCGGTGCACGAGGCCTTTCACGTCTTCGAGCGCTCCGTCGCACGGGCGGGGCGCCGCTTCGGCTCCGGGGAGAACTCCTTTCTCGTCACGTCCTATCCGGTCTTCGATGCGCGCAACGAGGCCGGCGTCGCCCTGGAGGGCCGGCTCCTCGCGCGGGCCCTCGTGGCGGGCACGCGTGAGGAGTTGCGCGAGGCGGCACAGGAGTTCGTTGCCGTGCGCGAGGCGCGGCAGCGCGCCCTGGGGCGGGAGTACGCGGACTTCGAGGCGCAGGCGGAGCTGAACGAGGGGCTGGCCGAGTACGCGCTTGCGCGCGTGCTCACGCTGGCCGCGGACGATCCGGCGCTCCCGTGGCGCGCCGACGCCGCGGCCGAAGTGGCGCGCCGCCGTGCACGGCTCGACAGCCTCACGGCGAACCTGCGGCAGTCGCTCCGTTTCCGCTTCTACGCCACGGGGCCGGCGATGGGGTTCATCCTCGACCGTCTGGCCGGGCCGGCCTGGCGGTCGGCGCTCGAGCGCGACGACCTGACGCTCCAGGAGGAGCTTGCCGAAGTATCGGGATACCGGGCCGAGGAGCGTGCCCTGCTCTCCCGCGCAGCGCACGCCGTGGACACGGCGGCCCTGGCCCGCGAGGCGGGCGCGGCGATCGCGCGGCTGCGCGCAACGAGACACGCCCAGGTGGACAGCATCCTCGCCCGGCCGGGCCTGCTGCTCACGCTCCGGGCCGACTCGCTCCCCGGCCGTGGCTTCGGGCTCTGCGGTTTCGATCCGCAGAACCTGTTGCAGGTGGACAGCACCGTCCTGCTCCACACGCGGTGGGTGCGGCTGTGCGGCGGTGTGTCCGGCGAGTTCACGACGGCGGCGGTCCAGGACCGGGGAGCGGGGACCTTCACGGCGGTGGTGGGCGCGGAGGACTCCGTGCGGGTCACGGCGGGCGGGAGTGCGGTCACATTGCGGGAGGGCGAGTCGCTGGTCGTGACCGGCCTCAAAGTGCTCGCGCCCGGCGCGACCCTGGAGGCGGCGAAGGCCCTCCTGAGGCGCAGCGGGCGCGCGCTCGAGATCTCGCCGCTCGCGCGCTAGAAGACCACGTACCTCGCGGCGGCCATGCAGAGGACCGCGATCACGAGCTGAATCGCCACTGCGCGCGCACGGCGGGCCATCGCCGCGCCCATGGCCTGCGCCTCGGCCACTTGCTCGCTCTTCGGAGCGCCGCCCTGCGACTCGATCGTCGCGAGCAATTTGCCGAGCTTGACGACGACCATGGCAGAGCGGATGCCGACGAACAACGCGCCGAGCGCCGCCAGGGCGCCGATGCCGATCATGATGCCCATCCCGCTGCGCATCCACGCCGGCTGCATCCCCGCCGAGTCGATGTCCGTCAGCACCAGACCGGCGATCACGGTGACGATCGCGGCGGCCACCATCCAGCGGGTGAGGCCGCGCTCCAGAGCGAGACGGCGCATGAACCGCGTGCCCTCGGCTCCCGAGGCGGCCACGGTGGGCAGCACGAAGCCGGCGACCGTAAAGGCGGCGCCGGCCCAGAACACGCCGGCGCCGATGTGGAGGATGCGCAACACGACGATCAGCCAGTTCACACTTCCTCCTAGGAGGTGCGGGCGGCGACGGGGGCGTAGCTCCCCATCGCGCCCGTCAGTGGCAGAGTGAGCAGGACCAGGGCGGCGGCGATGGCGAACGGCACGCCCCGGCCGAGCTGGTCCATGACGAGCCCGGCGGCGACGGGGAAGATCACGCGCGAGACGCCGCCGAACGTCTGCTGGACGCCCATGTACAGGCCGCGGTCGGCGCCGGGCACGACCTGCGAGAGCAATCCGGTCACGCAGGGGAAGAGGAACGCGGTCCCCAGGGGCATCAGCGTCATCGACAGGATGAGCACGGGGTAGTTGCGGGCCAGTGACAGCAGGGCGAGTCCCGCGGCGAGAAGCACGATCCCCAGGCGCGAGAGACGGGCCTCCCCGAGCCGCCCGACGATCCATCCCAGCAGTCCGGCGCGCGCGATCACGCCCATCGCCCCGAAATACATGAAGAAGTAGCCGATCGTGTGCTCGGTGATGCCCATCCGCTCCGAGAGGAGGAGCGGCATCGTCGGGCCCGTGCCGTAGAAGGCGCCGATGGCGACGGCGTAGATCCAGATCAAGCGCGACGACGGCTCGCCCCAGTGCGAGACGACCCTGCGCAGCGCGGCACTCCCCGAGACGCTCGCGGGGCGTCCGAACGCCCCCGACGGGCGCATCTCCTTCGACTCGCGCAGGAACCGCCAGGCGAAGAGGGCGATGAGTGCCGCCAGCGACGCGGCGACCAGGCCGGGCGCGTGTCGTCCGAATGCCTGGTCGAGGATGGAGCCGAAAGCCGGCCCGACCACGGCGCCGAGGCTGGTCACTGCGGAGAGCCAGCCCAGGCTCTTGGTGCGCTGCTCCGGCGGCGTCGCGTCGGCGACGTAGGCCTGCACGACGCCGATCGTCCCGCCGCCCATCCCCTGCACCACCCGCGACAGCAGCAGCAGCCAGAGCGAGCTGGCGAAGGCGAAGACGAGGTACGCGACCACCGACAGCACGAGGCCCGCGATGATCATGGGGCGGCGCCCGTACCGGTCCGACGCGCGGCCCCACAGCGGCGCCACCGCCAGCTGCGCGACGCTGAAGGACGAGATCAGGATGCCGACGAGGAGCGCGTTGGCGCCGAACTCCGTGGCGTAATACGGCAGCAATGGCAGGACGATGACGAATCCCACCATGTCCACGAAGGCGGTGATGAACAGGACGAGCAGTTTGGCCACTTGGAAGGCGGGGAATGTCCTCAGGCGGCACGTGCGCCGCAAGGGCGTGGCGGGGCGTGGCCGATCCCGGAAACGAACCGGCCCCCGGTGCCGGGGGCCGATCGCCTTCTGAACTACGGATCGGACGTCCGGCTCACCCGCATTCGCTGAACCCGCACACGTGGCACTTCACGCATCCTTCGGCGAATTCGAGCTGAGACCCGCAGTCGGGGCAGGCGCCGAGGAGGTGGTGTTCGTGCGCGTGGCCGTGGGCCGGCTGCGTGCCGGCGTGGCCGGGAGGCAGCGCGACGGGCCGCGCCACCTTCGCGTCGTGCGACGGGGTGAGCAGCTCCTGCTGGACGCCCTCGTTCTTCTCCTGCATCCACTTCTCGATCGCGATGCCGATCGCGTCCGGGACGCTCATCACCTTGTTCGGCCCAAGGCCGATCACGCGGTCGCTGCTGATGCCCCGCAGCTGCCGGTGGATCTCGGCCATCGGGATGCCCGACCGCAGCGCCAGGGAGATCAGGCGCCCGATCGCCTCGACGTCGGCCATCAGCGGCGCGCCCGCCTTGCCGAGGGAGATGAAGACCTCGAACGGGTGGCCCTTCTCGTCCTCGGTGATCGTGACGTAGGCGGTGCCGAGCGGCGTCTCGATGCGACGCGTCATTCCGCGCAGCAGGTCCGGGCGCGAGCGCTTGAGACGCCGCTGCGCGTTCTCCGCCTCCGCCTCGTGCAGCTGGCGCCGCACCCGCTCCAGCTCGCTCTCCAGCTCGGCCACCTGCCCCTGCGTCTCGGCCAGCTCGCGCTCCGCGGCCGGCAGCGGCGCGGTCGCCCCTGCCGGCGCCTCAGCACCGGCCACCGACTTCGCGGTCTTCCCGGTGGACAGCACCTGCATCGGCCGGCTGTTGTCCCGATACACCGTCACGCCCTTGCAGCCGAGCGAGTACGCCAGCTCGTAGATCTGCCGGACGTCGTCCTGGGTCGCGCCTTCGGGGAAGTTGCAGGTCTTGCTGATCGCCGAGTCGGTGAACTCCTGGAAGGCCCCCTGCATCCGGATGTGCCACTCGGGGGTGACGTCGTGCGCCGTGACGTAGACCCGCTGGACGGCCTCCGGCACCTCGTCGAAGTGGATGTGGCCGCTCTCGGCGATGCGCTGCATCAGCGATTCGCTGTGCCACCCGCCCCGGGTCGCGGCCGCGACGAAGTCCTCGTTCACGTCCGGCATCAGCACGCCGGCCTGGTTCCGGAGGAACGCCACGGCGAACAGGGGCTCGATGCCGCTGGAGCAGCCGGAGATGATCGAGATCGTCCCGGTGGGCGCGACGGTGGTCAGGTTGCAGTTCCGCAGCCGCCGCTCCGGCCGGATGCGCCGCCCCTCGGCGTCGCGCGCGCAGGTGGCGTCCGGCCCCCAGATGCTGCGCTCCCACTCGAGGAACACGCCGCGCTGCTCGGCCAGGCGCTCCGACTCGACCTTCGCCTCATCGTCCACGAACCGCATCACCTTGCGCCCCAGCTCGACGCCCGCCTCTGAGCTGTACGGGACGCCCAGCCGCACCAGCATGTCCGCCCAACCCATCACGCCGAGCCCGACGCGCCGGATCCGCTTCGACAGATCGTCGATCTCCGGCAGCGGGTACTTGTTCGCGTCGATCACGTTGTCGAGGAAGTGCGCGCAGAGATGCACCGTCCGCCGGAGATCGTCCCACAGGATCTCCCCGTCCCGGACGAACAGCCCGAGGTTGATGGACCCCAGGTTGCAGACGTCGTACGGGAGGAGCGGCTGCTCGCCGCAGGGGTTCGTCGCCTCGTAGGCGCCCAGGTGCGGCACGGGGTTGTAGTGGTTCGCCCGGTCCACGAAGAACACGCCGGGCTCGCCGGTCTTCCACGCCCCCGCGACGATCTTGTGGAACACATCCCGCGCGTCGAGCCGCCCGGTGACTTCGCCGGTGCGCGGATGGCGCAGCTCAAAGTGAGCGCCCGCCGCCACCGCGCGCATGAACTCGTCCGTCACCGCGACGGAGATGTTGAAGTTGGTAATCTGGCTCGTGTCGTCCTTGCAGCCGATGAACCCGAGGATGTCCGGATGGTCCACCCGGAGGATCCCCATGTTCGCCCCGCGCCTGGTCCCGCCCTGCTTCACCACGTCGGTGGAGGCGTCGTACAGCTTCATGAACGACACCGGACCGGAGGCGACCCCCATCGTCGAGCGGACGACGTCGTTCTGCGGCCGCAGGCGCGAGAAGGCGAACCCGGTCCCGCCGCCGGACTGGTGCACCAGCGCCATCGAGCGCAGGGTGTCGTAGATCCCCGACGAGCCGTTGGACAGGGCGTCGTCCACCGGGAGGACGAAACACGCCGAGAGCTGGCCCAGCGGCCGGCCGGCGTTCATCAGCGTCGGGCTGTTGGGCATCCACTGCCGCTCGACCATGATGCGGAAGAACTCCTCCGCCACGGCCTCGACCGCGCCCTCCGATGCGCCATACAGGCGGTCCGGGGCGGCCACGGTGCGGGCGACGCGCCAGAACAGATCCTCGGGCTTCTCGGTGGGCCGTCCGGCCTCGTCCTTGATGAGGTAGCGGCGCTCGAGCACCGTGATCGCATTGTCGCTCAGACGGAGCGCGCCGCTTCCGGATGTCCCGCGAGATGCCATGACAGACTCCATAAAGCTGCAAAAAGGGCGGGACGCATCCCGCACAGTGTTCAACGGCCTATTGAGTGTGTGCCGTTCCGCTGGAAAGAACTGCGGGGGACGAATTTAGAAGCGCACCCGCGTTCCGCCAACACCCCGAGAGAACGCGCACGGCAGGCCACTTCTTCGCAATGCACATCACAAAGGTGTCAACGACCCTCGCGACTCATCCCGAGCGGCGCTTGAACCTCCCCTCGCGGTGCAGGCGGCTCAGCTCGACGTAGTGCTCGACGGTGGCCTTGATGCGGGCGTGCAGCGCGTCATCCACCTGTCCCCTGATGCGGGCAGGCACGCCCATCACGAGCGATCCGGCCGGGATCTGCATCCCCTCGGTCACCACCGCCCCGGCAGCGACGACGGAGCCGGCGCCGACGCGCACGTTGTTGAGGAGGATGCTCCCCATGCCGATCAGGCAGTCGTGCTCGACCGTGCACCCGTGGAGGATGCAGCGGTGGCCGACGCCGACGTCGTCCCCGATGGAGCACGGGAGCCCCTCATCCACGTGCACCATCGTGAGGTCCTGGATGTTGGAGCGCTCGCCGATGACGATGCTCGCCAGGTCCCCCCGCAGGACGCACTGGTACCAGACGCTGGCGTGCGCGCCCAGCCGCACGTCACCCATGACGTCGGCACTGGGGGCCACGAAGGCGGTGGGGTGGATGTTCAGTGCAGCGGTCGGACGAGCACGTACTTCCACGACGCGACCCCGGCGCTGCGCTTCCGCGCGGGGTCGAAGGGCATGTCCGCCATGTAGGAGACGGCCATCTGGTCGAACCCGGCGCACTTGGAGCGCCCGGTCACCGTCGGCTGCTGCATCACTTCACCCGTGGCGGACACGTGCACCAGCAGGGTGGTGGCCCCGGGGTCGACCGTGCAGGTCGCCGGCGGCCGGATCAGCGGAGCGTTGCGCGCGTTCGCCGGCGAGTCGTAGCAGTCGCTATGCGGATTCTGGATGCTCGTCGTCGGCGCGTCGCAGTTCTGCTTGGTGGACTGGGGCGCCACGGCGACTTCCTCGCGCCGGCCGGGAGGCTTCCCGCGCGACGCGGTGCGGGCGCGCGCCGTGCTCTCGGCCCGGGCGCTGTCGGCCGCCGACTTGGCGAGGCTGTCGGCGCGGTGCCTGGTCGCGAGCGACTCGGCGACCGCGAGCTGGCGCACGTGGGCGAGCGAGTCCGCCGAGGGCGCCATGCCCAGCACCTGCCGGATCTGCTCAGGGAAGGCGAGGTAGCCGCCGAGCCCGGCGCCGGCCAGGACGAGGACGACGCCGACCAGGAGCGGCGCGCGGCTCTTCTTCTTCGGGACGGGGCGCGGCTTCCGCTCCGGCTTGGCCGGCGCCGGCGGCGCCGCGGGACCGCCCGGCGTGTAGCCGGGAGGCGGCGCCATCGAGCCCGACGCGCGCGGCAGCGGCGTCGTCGCCTGCGCGGCGATGGCCGCCATGCTGTCCTTCACGCCGATGGCCGCGGTGGGCCGCGTGGCCACGTCGCTCATCATCGCCGACGCGACGCCGCCGGTGCCCTCGAGCGCCGCGACGAGATCCTCGGCCGTCTGGAACCGGTCCTCGACCTTCTTGGCCATCATCTTCTGGATGATGGCGAACAGCTCCCGCTGCTCGGCGGTCTCGAGCGCCGGCGTCGGCAGCTCTTCCATGATGTGCTTGTAGCCGATGGAGAAGCTGTCCTCGCCGTCGAACGGCACGTGCCCGGTGAGGCACTGGTAGCCGACCACGCCGAGCGAGTAGATGTCGGAGCGCCCGTCGAGGTTCTGCGCCCGCGCCTGCTCCGGGCTCATGTAGTGCGGCGTGCCGATGGACATCCCGGTGCCGGTCAGCCGCGCGCCCGACTGCGCCTTGGCGATGCCGAAGTCGGTGACGATCGCCTGGCCCAGCTCGTCGAACATGATGTTGTCGGGCTTGATGTCGCGGTGCACGATGCCGTGCTTGTGCGCGTAGCCGAGCGCGCGCGCCGCCTCGATGAGCACCCGCTTGATCTCCGGCACCGGGATCGCGCCGCGCGCCTCGATCACGTCGGACAGCGGCTTGCCCCGGAGGAACTTCATCACGAAGAAGATGACGCGGCCCGACTTCCCGACGCGGTAGATCGGGATGATGTTCGGGTGCTCGAGCTTCGCCGAGGTACGCGCCTCGCGCTGGAACCGCTCGACGAACTCGGCGTCGAAGGAGAGCGAGAACGGCAGCACCTTGATGGCGACCTCGCGCTCCAGCGACTTGTCGCGGGCCTTGAAGACGATCGCCATCCCGCCGCGACCCAGCTCCTTCTCCAGCTCGTACTCGTCCTTCAGCGCCTCGCGCACCGCGGTGGCGTCGTCCTGGGGCGCAGCGGGCTGCGCGGCCGTCCCCGCCCCGCCACCCTGCGTGACGGTGGTCAGGTCGAGACCGCAGGTCGGACAGAACTTGCTGGTCGGCTGGACTTCGGTGCCGCACCGCGAACAGAACATTGGCGCTCGGGAGCCTGGAGGTAACGCTGTGAACGGAGGGAACTTAGGAGCCGCGCGGACGGAGTGTCAAGCTGCGCGCCGCCGCCGCCCGGCCTCCCGGCGCCACGCGTGCGCGCACGTCAGAACGACGGGCCGAACGCGACGTACAGGACGAGCGGCGCACCAGCGTGTGGCGCACGCGCCACGCCCGCCCGGAGCCGGAGCGGCGTCGCATACACCGCGCCGAAGTCCGTCACCAGCTCGGCGCCGACGCCGCCGATCGTGGAGGACGAAGGGAGCTGCGTCGTGAAGCCCTTCGGGAACCACGCCGCGCCCGCGTCCGCGAACAGCGACAGCGACATCCGGTCGAGGTAGACCGGCAGCAGTCCGAGGCCGCGACCCACCAGCGCGAGCGGGAGGCGCAGCTCGACGGACGCCGCGGCGGCGCTGCGGCCGAGCAGCGCGTCGGCGCCGTACCCGCGCACCGGGAAGGTCCGCACGCTCCCGCCCAGCACGAGCCCCGGCGCCAGCTCGACGCTGCTCTCGGGAATGCCGCCCACCCCGTAGACGACGCGCTCCGTCCCTCCGAGGATGCCGGCGCTGCCGCGCACCGCGAGCACCGCGTGCGCGAAGCCGCCCAGCGGGAGCGCCCGATACGCGGTGACGCCCAGCCGCGCCTCGTGGTACTCGAGCGCGGTGTCGGTGCGCCAGCGCTCGCGCGCCGTCGCCGCGAACGTCCAGCCGTTCTGCGGCGAGATGGCGAAGTCCGGCTGCGTGACGTGCGCGGCGGAGAACGACGCGACCGGGCCGGAACGCCGGACCGCGCCGGTGCGCTCGTACTCGGCGCCGGCGCTCGTGGCCAGTTGTGTGCGCCACCGGAGATGCCGCCACACCAGGGAGAGGTTCGCTGTCTCCTCCGTACGGCAGCACGCCAGCGGCGCGAGCGCGGCCGTGTCCACCAGCAGCTGGGAGCGCGAGTACGACGCCTCCACCAGCCAGGGCACCAGCCGCGTGTAGACGTAGCCGACGGACGCCGCCCAGGTGCCCGCCGCGATCCCGGTCCCCACCGAGACGGTCGCGCCGTAGACGTGCCGCCCCAGCACGTCCTGGCCCGACGTCAGCACGCCGATGGACCCCGCACCGTTGCCGCTCTGCCCGACGGGCAGCCAGTACTGGGGCAGGAGCGACGGGAAGACGGAATACGGGTGCTCCGCGACGACCACCGGACCGGGCGGCGCGGAGGCCGCGCCCGGCGCCGGCGCCGCGGGCGGCGCGTGAGCGGTTCGCCCCGCTGTCCGGCCGGGCGTCTCTCCGGGCACGGCCCGCCACTCCGTCGTGTCGAACGCCACCGCGGCCAGGCTGAAGCCGTCGTGATGGTACGCGAGGTAGAAGACGGAGTCCGAGGCGGGCGCCGGGGCGTACGCGCCGAACGGCTCGCGCGTCACCAGCCACCGCCGCCCCGCGCTTTCGCCGGCGCGCGTCGCGTACACCTGCGCGCTCCCGCTCCGATCGCTCGACCAGAAGAGCCACGCGCCGTCCGGACTGAACGCCGGCGTGCGGGACAGCGCCGAATCATTCGTGACCTGACGCAGCAGCCTCCCGGAGCGGTCGAGCAGCACGACCTGCGGCCAGCCGTCCCGCTGCCGGATCGCGACGATGGTGCGACCGTCGGGCGAGAAGCGCGGCTGCGCCCACTCGACGCCGGGCTCGCTCGGCGTGAGCGGCCGGATCTCGCTGTCGCTCATCACCAGCTCGGAACGGCCGCCACCCAGCCGCGTCGCGACGATGGCGCCGTCGGGCGCGACGTCGGGATCGCGCAGCCGCGCGCCCCAGGTCCGCCGCTGCTCCGACCCCGCGGCGCTCACTTCCCAGAGGTCGCTAAGCTCGGTGTAGGGATCCGTGAAGTCGAGCTGCGAGAGCACGACGTCGCCGGCCGCGTCGTACGCCAGCGCCGGCGCGCCGTTGAGTCGCGCCAGCCCGCGGAGCCGCCCGCTGCCCCGCTGCAGCGTCGCCAGGCGCGGCGTGTCCCTCCCGCGGTCGTCCGCGAACAGGATCTCCCGCCCGTCCGGCGAGACGCGCGGCGGCACCGCTTCGCGCAGGCCGCGCAGCAGCACCGCGCCCCCCCCACCCTCGCCCGCCCGGCCGGCGTCGCGCGCGGCGGCGGCGACCAGCGAGTCCTGCCAGGTGGCCCAGGCCTGCGACAGCGAGAGCCCCGCCACCGGACGCAGCGCGCCGCTCAGCCACAGGTAGGGGATGGGCCGGCGCGCGGTCTCGCGCACCAGCCGCGGCACGGTGCTGTCGCCGTACTCCGACGTCGCCCACTCGAGGAACTGGCTGCCGAAGGCGTACGGCCGGTAGCCGTCCGGCCACCGCGGCCCCGTCCCGATCGCCGCGTCGATCGGCATCGCTCCCACCTCGGCGTCCTGCGCGCCCACGATCGCGCGGTGGAACGTCCCGTCGGCGCGGCCCCGCCCCGTGACGCCCGACTCGTAGTCGACCGCGAGGCCTTCGATCAGCCAGTCGGGCGCGTAGAGGTTGGGGAAGAGGCCCGGCATCCGTCCGAACACGCCGCGCGCCAGATGCCACCAGCCGCGCGCGAGATCAAGCTCGAAGACGTGCGTGAGCTCGTGCGCGAGCCCCACGTGCAGCCAGGTGTCGTAGTTCCCCAGCTCGACGTCGCCCGTCGGCGGCGCCGCGAGCACGAACGCCGTGGGGACGGGGTACTCGGTGGCGAAGCCGTTGGTGTAGTCGGCGTTGTCGCCGATGATCACCTCGATGCGACGTCCGGGGGCCGGGAGCCGCGCGGCAAGGGCCGCGTACGCCGTCTCTGCGTCGGCGGCCGCCTCGACGCCGAGCGCTTCGGTTTCGGCGCGGACGTGCACGCGGAAGTGCGCGGTCTCCAGCGTGAGCCACCGGCCTCCCGGGTGCACCTGCGCGAGCGCCGCCCCGGGAACACAGGCGGCGAGGCACAGCGCCCACGCCATGCGAAGCGCGGTAGCACTCGTCGCGTGGCCGGATCGAGCGGGAGGCGCATCGGAGGTGTCGTGCGCCGGTCGGCGGGCATCCGGCGCCTTCATGGCCGGGAGGTGGCCAGCTCGCGCAGGTAGGCCTGGATGCCGAGGGCGACGCCGCGCGCGTACGCCTCCCGGAAGGCCGGCGTGCGGAGGGCGTTCTCCTGCTCGGGGATCATGAGGAACGCGCCCTCGGTGAGGATCGCGGGCATCCAGGTGTCGCGCGCGAGCGCAAAGTTGCCGCGCGCCGCGCCGAGGTCCGGGAGCCCCATTTCGCCGACCAGCGCCTGCTCGGTGAGCATCGCGAGCCGCGCGGCGCGCGGTTGGAAGTAGTAGACCGTGGTCCCGTTGTTCACGAACGGGTTGACGCCGTCCGGCAGCGCGTTGTTGTGGATCGAGACCAGGATCTCGCCGTTCGCCCGGTCCGCGATGGCGGTGCGCTCGTACACCCCAAGGGCCGTGTCGGCAGTGCGCGTCATCACGACGCGGGCGCCCTCGCGCTCGAGCAGGTCGCGCAGCTCCAGCGCGACGGACAGGTTCGCGTCCTCCTCCCGCAGCCCCGTCGGCCCGGTCGCGCCCTGCGGCGGATGCCCCGGGTCCAACGCGATGGTCCGGCCTGCGAGCGGCCGCGCGGCGTCGACGACCGGCGGGCGCCGGATCTCGAGCACGACGTCGTTCCCCTCCCAGCGCGTGCGCCACCCGAACGGCGCGGCGCTCAGCGCGAAGGTCACGGCGCATTCGTCCGCCGACGGCTGCGCCCAGGTCACGCCCTCCACCAGCGAGTCGGTGCCGCCGTACTGCACGAAGTCGAGATCCGACGCCGCCCCGTAGAGCCGCACGGTGAGCGAGCGCGCGTCCTCGTCCACGCGGAACGGCACGCGCTCGTCGAGGGTGAAGCGCGCCGCGACGCTCGAGTCCCCCGGCGTCAGCCGCACCAGCCGCACGCGCGTCCGGGGCGCGGGCGTGCCCGCCGGGAGGACCGCCGCCACGTCCGCCAGCGCCACCCACGCCACCGACTTCGCGGAGAGGCGCAGGCGCAACTGGTCGCCGACGCGGCCGTCCACTGCCGCGCGCGTCCCGTCGAGGAAGAACCAGTGATAGGCGCCGTGCGGCGCGGGCGCGCCGGTCACCGTGCCCCGCGCCTTCCCGGTGCGCGCGGTGTCGTCGTCGAGCACCACGACGGCCGGCGCGGCCGCATCGAGCAGCGTGACACGCACCGGCAGCGGAGAACGGGCCGTGTCGGCGCCGCGCCACACCAGCACCACGGCCGCCGCGCCGCTCCCCGTGTCGGCCGCGACGGCCGGCGTGCCGACCGGCGGGAGCGGAGCGCCGAGCGCCACGGCGGGGATGGTGCCGGTGAAACGCACCACCGGCTGCGGCGCGAGCCGGTCGGGGCGGCGCTCGAAGGCCCCGTACGCGTCGAGCGCCGACGAGTCGGGGGCGAGCGGGAAGACCCGCCCGTCCGGGAGTACCACCTGGGCCGCCGCGCCGCTGGCCGCGCGCGCCGACACCCTGAGCTGCTCGCCGCTCTGCGCCCAGATCGCGCCCCGCGGCTCCAGCGAGAGCGCGTCGAGCCAGAGCCCCTGCGCCGGCGGCACGAACCGCGGCGGCAACCGCACGCGCAGGTCGGAGACGGCCACCTCGCCGTCCTTGCGCGCCTCGAGGTGGAAGATCGCGACCGAGTCGTCGGGGAGCGGGAGCCAGGCGAGGAAAGCGCCGTCGGGCGCCACCGGAATCTGCGTGCCGTCGATGGTCAGCGTCGCTCGGCCGCTGCCGGTCGAGCCGAACAGGAAGGTGCTGTCCCGCGCGCCGAGGGGCGGCCCATCGGGCGGCGGGTAGACGACGCTGAGCGCGAGCGGCCCGTCCACCGCTGGGATGGGCGGAAGGCTCCGCGGTTGCGCGCTCGGCACGAGCTGGCCGCGGGATACGACCGGGGTCCCGACGAGGAGCAGAAATGCGGTCGCCAGGAAGCGCGGACGGCTTGCGGGCATCGGTCCGGCAACGTACACCAACTCTCGCTGCAACGTCAATTTAGCTCGGTTGACCCCGCCCCGGACCGGCCCCTATATTGGCGCTGCTCAACCACCGCTTTTTTGCACTTCGGAGGCGACCCGAAACGTGATTACGTGCGCCCACTGCGGGCGGCAGAACGATCCGGGGTCCCGATTCTGCATGGACTGCGGCAAACCCCTGTCCGTATCTGCCATGGCGGTCGGGCCCGCGACGACGCCGACAGGCGGCGCCGCGCCGGCCACGCGCGTCTATGCTCCGCCGCCGGCGGGGGCGAAGACGGGCTCCAGTGCGGCGGCGGGGCTCACCTGCTCCTCGTGCGGCCATCCCGTGGACGCGACGATGCCCTTCTGCGCCTATTGTGGCGCCAAGCTGGAAGCCACGCCGGTCGCCGCCTCCCCCGCGACGGCGGGCGGCCTCCAGTGCCCCAACTGCGGCTGCCCGATCGCGAGCACGGACTACAAGTTCTGCCCGATCTGCGCCACGCCGCTCGGCGCGGGCCCCAGGGCCTCCGGCCCGCACGAGTCGACGGCCGTCTTCTCGGCGAAGCGGGCCGCCCAGCCGCCGGTCCAGCTCGCCCTCACGGCCGAGGACGGCAGCAAGAGCACGCGCCATCCGCTGGTGGGCGAGGAGACGACCGTCGGCCGCGCCGGCGCCGACATCGTGTTCCCGGACGACGTGTACCAATCTCCGGTCCATTCGCTGTTCCTCTGGAAGGAGGGGAAGCTCAGCGTCCGGGACCTCGGCTCGCGCAACGGCACGTGGATCTTCCTCGAGGGCCCGCACAAGCTGGTGGACGGCGACCTGATCCTGATCGGCTCGCAGCTGCTCCGGTTCCGCCGGCTCGGCTACCCGGGCCCGCACGCCCCGGACGCCGACGCGACCCGCCGGATGGGGTCGCTGATCCCGAGCGCCGACATCGCCAGCGTCTCGCAGCTCCGGGTGGACGGCAGCGTCCGCGACGTCTTCCATCTCTCGCCGGGGCGCGACGTGAAGCTCGGACGCGACGCCGGCGACTGGGCGTTCCCCTACGATCCCTCGATGAGCTCGCAGCACGCGATCATCCGCTCGGAGGACGCGGACTTCGTCCTCGCCGACGCGGGCAGCCGCAACGGCGTGGCGGTGGCGGCGCGCGGTGACGTCGCGCTGAAGAAGGGCTCGAAGATCCTGATCGGCGACAAGCTGCTGGTGGTGGAGACCCCGTGAAGAACTGCCCCGTCTGCGGCAAGGAGTATCCGGACAACGTCAAGTTCTGTCCGGTCGACGGTTCCACGTTGCGCGCCAAGAGCCCCACGGCGGACCTGGTCGGCCAGGTGATCGCCGACCGCTACCACATCATCAAGAAGCTCGGCGAGGGCGGCATGGGCGCCGTCTATCTCGGCGAGCACGTGAAGATGGGGCGCAAGAGCGCGATCAAGGTGATGAACCCGGGGATGGCCGCCGATCCCGACGCCATCAGCCGGTTCAACCGCGAGGCGTCGAACGCGAGCCGGATCTCGCACCCGAACGTCTGCCAGATCTACGACTTCGGCGAGACGACCGAGGGCGTGATCTACCTCGCGATGGAGTTCATCGAGGGCTCGGCGCTCACCGACCTGATCGAGAAGGAGGGGGCCCTGCCCCCGGCGCGCGCCGGGAAGATCCTGAAGCAGTCGGCGGACGCGCTCGCCTCCGCCCACGACCTCGGCATCGTGCACCGCGACCTCAAGCCCGACAACATCATGATCGTGCAGGGGCGCGACGGGTCCGACATCGTGAAGGTGGTGGACTTCGGGATCGCGAAGGCGGTGGCGGGCGACGAGGCGGGCCAGAAGGTCACCAAGACCGGGCTGGTCGTCGGCACGCCGGAGTACATGAGCCCCGAGCAGCTGTCGGGCGACAAGCTCGACGGGCGGAGCGACATCTACTCGCTCGGCCTGGTTTTCTACCGGATGCTCACGGGCGTGCTCCCGTTCCAGGCGGACAGCGCACAGGAAACGATGATCAAGCGGCTGACCGACGAGCCGATGCCGCTCGAGACCGCGCGTCCCGACATCGTCTTCCCGGCCAAGCTGCAGGCGGTGCTCGACAAGGCGCTGGCACGGATGCCCTCGGAGCGGTACGCGAACGCGAGCCAGTTCGGGAAGGACGCGGAGGCGGCGGTGGCAGGGCTCGCACCGGCCGCAGCCGCGGCCGCGGTGGGCGAATCGGCCGCCACGCAGCTGATGGACGCCGAGGCGGCGCTCAAGTCCATCCCGACGAAGCAGAAGGCACCGCCGCCGACGGCGGTCGCGTCGGCCGCGCCGGCGGCCCCCGCCAAGAAGTTCCCGCTCGTGCCGGTGCTGGGCGGCGTGGGCGGCGTGGCGGTGCTCGCGGTGGTCGGGGTCCTCGCCCTGGGCGGCGGGAAGAAGCCGGCACAGCTGACGGCGGCCGATACGTCGAAGGCGGCGGCGCCGGCGCCGAAGCAGCCGGGCCCCACCAACCAGTCGGCGAGCAACACTCGAACGGTGCCGCCGCGGACCGCGGTCACGCCGACGCGGACGACGCCGCCGGGGCCGTCTGGCCCGTCGCCCGCACTTCTCGTGGCTGATTCCCTGACGGCAGGCAAGAACTTCGTTGACAATGGCGACATGGCATCGGCGCGCGGGCCGCTGATGTTCGTCTTCAACAGCTCGGACGCTAGCCGGGCTCAGAAGGGGGAGGCCGCGTACAACATCGCATCGACCTACGGCGAGGACCGCGACAACGTCATCAAGTGGCTCCGGCGTGCCAACGATTACAATTTCACCGGCGCCTTGGAGGCGCTTCGTAACCTCGGGGCGTCGCCATGAGCGGCCCCGTGAAAGTGGACGTCTTCGGGCGCACCGACGTCGGGAAGGCCCGCGACCACAACGAGGACAGCTTCCTCGTCGCGGACCTGACGACGCGCACGGCGTCGCTGCAGCCGGACGTACGCGAGCACGTCGTG